>Ga0335071_10003629_pt1 | contig 16218 bp, 14 predicted proteins | sample Lox_Sample_15_FD_206724 | JGI IMG/M metagenome (GOLD analysis project Ga0335071, IMG submission 206724) | Soil microbial communities from Loxahatchee National Wildlife Refuge, Florida, United States - Lox_Sample_1.5 | ecosystem: Environmental > Terrestrial > Soil > Wetlands | place: USA... | reverse complement strand
AATGCCGGGATCAAAAATAATCCCGCTGTCCGCTGCCACTCGGGCTTCTATCAGGTCGATTCCAACGAAGTGGCCGAGAGGAGCGGTCAAGGTAAAACCATATTTCCTTGAGGTCTCTGCCATGACCGCAACCGCATCGGCTGTTTTTGTACCGGCCTTGATGCTCTCTACAGCTGATCGCGTGGCCGTCACGGCTGCCTCGTGAAACCTGGCCAGTTCCGCATTGTGAGCACCCACTGCGACGATCCTGACTAACTGATTCCAGTAGCCGCCGTACGCGTTCGTCATCTCCATGTGGACACAATCTCCCTTTTCGATCGTCCGTTGACCGGGACACCAGGGCAGACCCTGAAACGGCGTGCCGTCCTGCGCTCTCGGGAAGGACCCCGAGAAAACAAGGTTGAAGGTCCTGTCTGCGCCGCTTCCGCGGTGAAAACCTTCCACAATGCCAGCCACCTCGTACTCTTTCATGCCAGGCTTCAGCTGTTTCAAGACCGCCTCGTATGCACCGTCATTGATTTCTGCGGCCTTTTGAAGAAGTTTTCTCTCTTCATCACTCTTGATAAACCTCTGCCTGAGAAGCATGAATCCGGCATCAACAAGAGTTGCCTCCGGAATCTTCTCCCGGAGCGAGAGGTACGTGCTTGCGGGCATACTTTCCATGCTCACTATGCCCACCTTTCTTCTTTCAAGTTTCTTTTCCCTGAGAATCTTTGTCACCGTCTCAACGTAATCAACGCTCAACCGTATGTCATTCACCCAGGAATATTTCCCGGCAACCGTCTCCTGAAGCTCCATGGGAACAAGCATTACAGGATCATCCTCCAGAAAGAAAAGCAGGAGCCCGTATTGCGAAAATATGAAAAAATCTGTCAGGTAACGAAATCCCCCGGTGGAAAAAACAGGACTCCCCGTGGCATGGCCATTTCCCACTACCAGCAGGGCTGTTATGTTTTCCGCAGCCATCGATCTTCTCAGCGCTTCATATCTTCTATCCCTCTCCTCCTCACCAAGATACATCATGATTGCCTCCGTGTTGTTGCTCACATCTTATCCTCGGCCGTAAAATAGCGCAACAGCAATTCTGTGTAAAAGAATCGTTTCGCACACGGGCAAATCCAGACCATCTTCGTCAACTCCATTCAAGTTCCGCGTGCAAAAATCTGTTATAATAACGAGTCCTTCGTTCTTCAGCGGGACTGGGCTCGAAAGTAGAATGCACGATTTGATGCACACATGTAAGGAACTGGTACATAAAAGAGCGACACACGAGGCACGGGAGGAGAGATGGCGCAGCACGATCGTTTTCATTACACAACAATCGATGAATTGAAAGAGGGTATAGAGAAGCTCGGGCTTGATATCCCCGTTTCATACGACGTTTCTTCTCTTTTCCAGCCGATCACTATCGACAGCAAGAGAGTGCCTAACCGAATGGCGATAAATCCCATGGAGGGGTGCGATGGCACACCGGACGGGAAGCCCAGTGACCTCACGCACCGCCGTTACAGGCGTTTTGGCGCAGGGGGAGCAGGCCTCGTCTGGTACGAGGCCACTGCCGTGGTAAACGAGGGACGGGCAAATCCTCGCCAGCTGCAGATAAACCGGCAAACCAGCGCAGAAATCGCAGCGACTCTCAAGGAACTGCGTGAGGCTGCAAAGGCAGCTGGCCACGACATCCCTTACTCTGTTCTTCAGCTCACGCACTCAGGGCGATACAGCAGGCCTGGCAGCGCCGCGGCCCCAATCGTGGCGGTATCCAACCCCTACCTCGATGCCGGGCTTCCCGAGGTCCATGTGATTTCTGATGAAGAACTGGAAGAGCTGAAAGAGAAGTTTGTCTCTGCTGCGGCCATGGCTGCGGAGGCGGGTTTCGATGCGGTGGATATCAAGGCGTGCCACGGATACCTCCTGGCGGAGCTTCTCGCTGCCCACACGAGGGAAGGCCGATTCGGCGGCAGCTTCAAGAATCGCACCCACGCGATCTGTTCCATCGTTGACAAGATCAAAAACAAGGTCGGCGACAAGATAGCAATTGCCGCGCGGCTCGGGGTCTACGAGCAGCTGCCGCACCCTTATGGCTGGGGCGTTGATAACAGCGACTACCACAGGCCGGATTTTGCGGAACCGGCCAGGCTCGTGAAACTTTTATGGGAAAAGGGCGTAAAGCTTTTCGCCATCAGTCTTGGAAATCCCTACTACAATCCCCACCTCACTCGGCCTTATGAGAAGGGCGGCTACATTCCGCCCATGCATCCTCTTGAAGGGGTCAGCCTGCTGCTGCACGCCGCAAAGGCGATGCAGGATGCGGCGCCTGAAGCTCTTATCATGGGCGCGGGCTTGAGCTGGCTGCGCCAGTTCTCACCGAATGTGGCTGCCGGCTGCATCGAGCAGGGCTGGATGAAACTGGCGGGATTCGGCCGCCAGGCGATCTCGTATCCCGATTTTGCTGCGGACCTTATGAAAGTAGGTGCCCTCGATCCAAAGAAAACATGCCTTGCCTGCAGTCAATGCACAACAATCATGCGCGACGGCGGTTGCGCAGGGTGCGTGCCAAGAGATAAAGAGGTCTATCTCCCGATTTACAAAAAAGGACGGGAAGGAAAGCCGCCGTTTTATAGTGACCAGGTGGCGGAACACTTGTAAGACCTGCAAAGGAGTTTTCTTGAAAACGAAATCCATGGTGCTGGAAAGGTTTAATGCTCCGCTTGTAATGAGGGAGCTCGATATACCGGCGCTGCATGATTCCGAGGTGCTGGTGAGGATCGATGCGGCCGGCGTGTGCGGCTCTGATGTGCACATGTGGAAGGGCGAGGATGAGAGGACACCTTTGCCGATTGTTCTCGGTCACGAAGGAGTGGGAACAGTGGTGGAAGTGAAGGCCCAAAAAGAGTACGTCACTGGAGAACCGATGAAAACGGGAGATCGCGTTCTCTGGAATCGCGGCGTGAGCTGTAACGGCTGCTATTATTGCGCTGTCCTCAATCAACCGTGGCTCTGCGCGACTCGCAAAGTCTACGGGATAAACCGCCCTCTCAGCGAGCGGCCGGGACTGAACGGCTGCTACGCGGAACACATTGTGCTGGCAGCGTCTACCGACATCTTCAAGATTGATCAAGAAACCGATCCTGCTATTCTCGTTTCAGCGTCGTGTTCGGGCGCGACTGTGGCCCATGCGTTCGACGAACACCCCTTGCCGCCTGGAAGCAATGTCGTGATTCAGGGACCAGGACCCCTTGGGGTTTACGCAGTCGCTTTTGCCGGGCACCTCGGGGCGGATGAGATCATGGTCACCGGAGGTTCGGAAAATCGCCTGCAACTCTGCAAGGATTTTGGCGCAACAGTGCTCCTCAACCGACACACCACAAGCGTTGAAGAACGCAAGGACGTCGTGTTGGACCGGACGGCAGGCCGCGGTGCTGACGTAGTGGTGGAGGCAACGGGAGACCCGTCTGCGGTGCACGAAGGGCTGGCAATGCTGAGACCTGGCGGTACATACCTTTCAATCGGGTTTTCGCAGCCGCCTGGCAACTGCAACGTCGATTTTTTTCAAGACCTCGTGAGAAGGAATGTGAAAATTCAGGGCGTCTGGGTAAGCGGCACGCGCCACACGTACCATGCCCTCAAACTGATTGAGCGGCAAAAGGAGCTCTTCGGCACAATGATCACGCACCGTTTCAGACTCACTGAAGCCAATGAAGCCCTTTCGGTCATGATGAGTCGCGAGGCGTTGAAGGCCGTGCTCGTACCCTGGGGGAAACTTTAGCGCGACTTTCACCTAGAAATAGGCTATATATAAGAAACAAAAAAAGAAAAAGATCATCTATATAAGGGAGGTCGGAGATGAAAAAGTGTTCTGCTATGTTCGTCGTTGGTCTGTTCGTGATTGCTATGGCTCTTTTCACAGGATACAGTTCTGCCGCGGGCGCGCCGGCTAAGGAGATCATCATAGGCAACCTGGAGGACCTGAGCGGTCCCACGTCCGTGTGGGGCAATGCCGTGACCCGTGGAGCGGAACTTGCGGCAGAGAAAATAAACGCTCAGGGTGGCATCAACGGCGCCAAGATCAAAATGATTACCCTCGATACAAAAGGAGACGTGCAGGAAGCGATCAAGGCCTTTAACCGCCTGGTTGATCAGGACAAAGCTGTGGCGGTTATCGGACCTCCGATAAGCAACATAGGCATCGGTCTCGCGCCGATCGCCGACACGAAGAAGGTGGCTTTCGTTGGTAGCTTTGCCGACCCGCGCGCTACGGTCGGCGAGGATGGGAAGGTTCATCCCTCCATGTTCCTCATACAGCCGAGCACTGTGCAGTACGGCGAAATTATGGCAAGCTACGCTGTAGAAAAACTGGGCCTCAAGAAGATCGCCATCCTGTACGATCAGTCGAATGCGTACGCTGTTTCGCTGGTCGGACCCTTCAAGGCATATGCTGAGGCGGCCGGGGCAAAGATAGTCGATGAGGAAGTCTACGGCAAAACGGATAGGGATTACAGGACACAGCTATCCAAGATTAAGAGTTCAGGCGCTGACTGCGTATTCGCCCCGAATTACATTCAGGGGCTGGTGATAACCGCAAAGCAGGCAAAGCAGCTCGGTTTGGCCATGCCCTTCGTGGGCGCGCTCGACTATGCTGCGCCCTTCGCGTCTCTCGTGAACGACCCGGAGGCGGCCAACAATATCTACTTCGCAAACAATTACTCTGACAGCGAACCGCAGTTGACTGAAGTCAGAAAAGCATATAAAGCCAAGTTCAACGAAGACCCCATCAACAAGGTCTATCTCGGGTACGACAAGATGCTGGTGGTGGTTGAAGGAATCAAAAAAGGTGGCGCTGCCACGCCTGATAAGATTATCGAAGGGCTCAACAAGGTAAGCGGCCTCCAGGGTACAACCGGGGTCATCACTATTTCGCCGAAGACCCATCAGCCGGTTGGCTTGTCCATGGTGATGTATTATATCGATCATGGGACTTACAAGGACCTCGGACGCTACGTCCCTGCGAAGCACAAACAGCAGCAATAATAAAGATTAAGTCAACGTGTGCCCCCCTGTCCCCTTATCACCGGGACAGGGGCATTGCGGGTTTTGAGCGAAAGGGAACGAGGCATTGGAACGGAGGACCGAAGGTGAGGGGCAAGGGCCGTGACGCTCCAGTTATTGATCAATGGCATTTCTCTGGGCTCGGTATACGCGCTGATAGCCGTAGGCTTCGCATTAATCTTCAACATACTCAAATTTTCTAATTTTTCCCATGGCGGTCTCATGTCCGTGACCGCTTACATCGGCTATGTTGCGTCCATCTTTCTTGCGCACTATATCAAGGACCTGCCCTTGTTTGTAGCCACGCTCATCGCGGCGTCCCTTGGCGGCGGAATGCTTGCGCTCATTGTTGAACGTGTTGCCTTCAGGCGCCTTCGCAACAGCAACAGTTCGGTCATCTACTATTTCATCTCATCCATTACCATGGGCATCCTGATGGAGAATTCCATCACCATTTTTGCGAGCTCCAACTTTTATTCCTACCCGTCATTTTTTCCTGCGTCGGTCATCAGGTTCGGGGCGCTGAGCGTTGCTGTGCCTGATCTTCTCACTCTCTTTTTTTCTGCCTCTGCACTGGTGATACTCCTCATAGTACTCTTTCGGACAAGGATCGGGTTGGCAATTCGCTCCACCTCCTTTGACACCAGTACCGCAAGACTGATGGGCATGGACCCCAACAGGGTTGTTGCCGCAGCCTTCTTTGCTTCAGGTGTGCTGGGCGGCGTGGCAGGGGTCTTCCTCGGGATCAACTACACGCTTTACCCGCAACTCGGGCAGCTTATCGTCAAAGGGTTCGTCGCGTCGGTTATCGGAGGGCTGGGCAGCATATCAGGTGCCCTCATAGGCGCGGTACTGCTCGGCATTGTCGAGATATTCCTGATCGGTCTGGTCGGTGCGGGCTGGTCCCCCGTGGTTATCTTCGTCATCATGCTGGTCTTTCTGCTGCTGCGTCCGCGCGGCATTTCGGGCGTAATCGTGCAGGAGAAAGCGTAAAGGCGGGGGCGTGGAATATCTTGCTTCAACCCTCACCTTTACCTGTATAGCCCTCATAGGGGTTCTCGGCGTCTACATGGTGACAGGACTCACCGGTCTCTTCTCCTTCGGCCAGGCGGCATTCCTGGCTATCGGGGCGTACGTCTCGGCCGTACTCTATAAAAACCTGGGTCTGCCATTGCCGCTGGCAGCACTGGTGTCCATGCTCGTCGGTTTGGGAGCTGGCCTTCTGGTAGGGCTTCCGACAGTTCGTCTCCGCCGGGATTATATTTCTCTGGTAACATTTGGGTTCGGCGAGGCGATCATCGCCGTGCTCAACAACACTACCGCCATCACGGGCGGCGCCACAGGCTTATCAGGCGTGCCGCAGCGCACCAGCTTACCGCTGGTCCTGGCAAGTCTCGTTGTCTGCCTCGCGATCGTCATCAGTTACAAGAATTCGAAGTACGGCCGCCAATGTCTCGCATTACGCAACGATGAACTGGCCGCCAAATCAATGGGCATCAATGTCGAACGGCTGAAGCTCCTCACTTTTTTGATTGCCAGCGTCATGACAAGCTTTGCGGGTGTGTTGTACGTGTTTTACACCACGTATGTGGAACCGGGGGCCTTCGGGTGGGTCGTCTCCGCTGAGTGGATGATCATTGTGTTCGTGGGAGGAGTCAACAGTCTTAGTGGCGCAGTGGTTGCGACCTTCATTTTGACCGGCCTTCCTGAATTCTTAAGATTTGCCTCGGAGTGGCGCATCGCAATCTACTGTGTCATCGTTCTGCTGATCCTCAACTTCCGCCCCAGTGGCATATTCGGCGAACATGAGATTTCGCTACGTTTTCTGCAACGGCTCTTTAGAAAAGGAACACGAGAAGCGTGAGTTACCTAGAAGTTAAGGGCATCTCGAAAGCCTTCGGCGGTGTTAAAGCAATCGATGAGTTCTCCTTTGAGGTTGGCGGCCACGATATAGTGGGCATTATCGGTCCTAACGGCGCGGGTAAAACCACCGCTTTCAACCTGCTGACAGGAGTCTACAGGCTCGATGCGGGGCAGGTTTTTCTGGACGGGCAAGACTTAACCGGCCTGCCACAGCACGCGATCACCAGGGCCGGCATCGCGCGGACGTTTCAGAACATCCGTCTGTTTCGGGGACTCAATGTACTCGAGAACGTGATGACCGCCGCCGATCCGTATTCAGGATACAATCTGCTTGACGTCTGTTTTTTTACGCCGCGTAAACGCAGGCGCGAAAAGGATGTTAGAGACCTTAGCAGGAACTACCTCAAAATAGTTGGACTGGAAGGATACGAGAAAGAAAAACCGGAAAGCCTCCCTTACGGGATGCAGCGCAAGCTCGAGTTGGCGCGGGCTCTCGCGACGAATCCGAAGTTGCTACTGCTCGACGAGCCGGCTGCAGGCCTCAACCCGAGCGAGGTGCGTGCCTTCATCGATCTGATCCGAACTATTCACGGCCAGTTTCAATTTTCGATCATCATCATCGAACATCGTCTGGAAGTGGTCATGGAATTGTCGTCCAGGATCTTTGTGCTCAACTTCGGCAAATTGTTGGCCAGCGGCACCCCTGCGGAGATCGTCTGTCACAAGGCGGTGACCGAGGCTTACCTCGGAGAAGAGGAGACGGAGTGCTCAGCATAGAGAAGCTTACCGTTGCCTATGGGCCTGTTCAGGCCCTCGACGGCATCAGTCTGGAGGTGCCCGAGAGGCAGATCATAAGTATCATCGGCTCCAACGGTGCAGGGAAGACCACGCTGCTGAACACCATCTGCGCGCTCGTTCGTCAGAAAAGCGGGTGCATAACATTCGAAGGTCAGGAGCTGAGCCGGCTCACCCACCAGGTTGTGAAACTTGGCATCATGCAGGTTCCGGAAGGACGCAAGGTCTTTGCCGGCCTTACGGTCAGGGAAAACTTGATGGCCGGTGGATATACGGTCAAAGACGGGCCGCGCCTTCACAAAAATATAGAAAGAATGTTTGACCTTTACCCCATTCTGCGGGAACGGCAGAACCAGCAGGCGGGCACCTTGAGCGGCGGCGAACAGCAGATGCTCGCTATCTGCCGCGGACTCATGGCAGAGCCCAAACTGATCCTGCTCGATGAACCTTCATTAGGACTGGGTCCCATAATTGTCAATGGCGTGTTCAAACTTATCAGGCAGATCAGGGAACAAGGCATAACTGTCGTGCTGGTAGAGCAGAATGCAAGAAAGGCGCTGGCCCTCTGCGATTACGCCTACGTGCTTGAAAACGGGAAGATCGCGATGCATGGACAGGGCAAAGAGCTGCTCTGCGATGAGGCGATAAAGAAGGCCTATCTGGGCGAGTGCTGAGAAGAGAGGATCCGTGCGGGTCGATTTTCAACTTCATGAGGGAATGAGATGCCTCTTTTTCACATCCATGACGCACCGGGAATGAAATTTCCGGCAGGCCGGCTCACACGGGTTCTGGCTGGCCCCGGAGCGCCTACGGAGCCGGACAACTTCGTATTGGGACACGTGACCATTTATCCCGGCGGCGAAGTGCCGCGTCACGCTCACAGTCAGGAAGAGGTCTATTTCATTGTGAGCGGACAGGGCATCATTGAACTTGACGGCGAAGAGACTGCGGTAGGACCGGGCAACTATGCGGCGATTCTGCCGGGGCAAAGTCATTCGCTCAGGAACACGGCGAAAGAGGACATGGTGATGCTTTTCTGCTACGCGCCGAAAGGCATCGTCGAACACTGGAAGCAGGAGCTTGAGCAGCAGGAGCTCGATTCTGCGGAGGGAGAACCGTGAGCATTACGCAGTGCGATGTGCTCGTCATTGGTGGAGGATGTGCGGCCCTGCGCGCTGCCATCGCCGCGAAGGAGACCAATCCTGCACTACGCGTGGTCCTGGCCACAAAGGGTAAGCTCGGCAAAAGCGGAGTGACCGCGAATGCCTATTCCGACCGTATGGCCTTTCACGCGGTGCTCGACCATACCGAACCCCGCGGCCCCGATGCCTGGAAGTACCACGCCGATGATATCTTTCGCATAGGAGGCATGGTCTCTGACCGGAGCCTGGCGGAGGTGCTGGCCAAAGGTGGCAAGGACGCTTTTGCGTATTTGGACGCTCTGGGCGTACCCTTTACCAAAAGAGAAGGTCTCGCCCATCAGTTCGTCACCGACGGTTCGGAGTATGCGCGAGCCTGTTACACAGGTCCCAGGACTGCGGCTCATATCGAAGAGGCGCTCTTGCGGAGATTCCAGACGTTGGGCATCGACTTCTTTGAATTTACAGCAGTACACAAACTGCTGGTCAAGGAAGGGAGAGTAGCCGGCGCGCTTGCTATGAACACCAGGGAAAGAGATCTCGATAAGGCCCTGCTTGCATTTTCGGTTCCGGCGATCATCCTGTCCACAGGAGGGGCAGGGCTTATTTACGGGCACAATGTGTTCCCTGCCGGCATGACCGGGGACGGCCATGCCATGGCCTTTGAGGCAGGGGCCGCACTCGTGAACATGGAGTTCATCCAGATCGGTATTGCCTCCACCAAGACAAAGTTCAACTGCTCCGGCAGCATGATGCGAGCCATTCCGCGGCTCATCAATGACGCAGGCGAAGAGATCCTTGGTCGCTATCTTGGTCCTGAAATGTCGGCAGGTGAACAGTTCAACACCCTGTTCAAGAAAGGTGCCAGTTGGCCGGTGAGCTATGAACACAAGACGCACAGTATCGACATCGCCTTATACAAAGAACGGCAGAGCGGCCATAACGTATATCTCGATTACAGCCGGAACCCGCACAGCTTCTCCTTCGATCTGCTCGCACCGGACTTGCGCGAGCGCTACTTCTCGGAAATAAGGAATCCGATAAGTGAAGAAAAGCGGCGCGAGTCTCCTTTCTTGCGTTTGATGGAGATCAATCCCGACTCAGTTCAATGGTTCTCAGGGCGAGGCATCGATCTCGCCAAAGGCGATCTCATCGAAGTGGCCGAGTGCGCGCAGCATTTCCAGGGCGGTATAAAGATCAATGAACAGGCGCGCACCACGGTCGCGGGTCTCTGGGCGGCGGGAGAGGTAGCCGGCGGCCAGCATGGGGCAAACAGGCCGGGAGGCAATGCCCTGCTCGATTGTCAGGTCTTCGGGAAGATAGCGGGTGTTGCAGCAGCAAGAAGTGCCCCTTCTGCGAAAGCTGTTGACACTGCTTTTCTCAGGAGAGAGCTCCAACATTTCTCCACCTGTGTTGCAGATATGGCATCGGGCGAGATCAGTGCTTCGGCACTGCGCCGTGGCCTCCGGCAGATCATGGGGGAGAGGGCGAGCATCGTCCGCACGACAGAAGGCATGCTGCGTGGCCTGGCACAGGTAAGGGAACTGCGAGGCTTCGAAGCTTTCGTCGACAGCCGCGGGCTTTCCTTCTTGCTTGAGACCAAGAGCATGCTCCTCGTGGCAGAGATGGTGCTCGCTGCTGCTGCTTTGCGTGACGAGAGCCGCGGGCCGCACCTGCGCTTTGATCGCTATGAGGACAATGTGCCCATTGCACGGGACGATACGCGCTGGAGCAAGTATATAGTGATAGGGCGAGACGCGGCCCAGATGAGGCTTGAAGTCCGCGACCCCCTGGTGGGTGAATAGGAGGAGGAATTGGCGAAGGCAACAGTCCATATTTCGCGCGTAAGCGACGCGACAAACAGGGAAGCAGTGATTAAAGAGGTTGTGGAAGCGCTCCAAGCATTGCAACCGGCATCAAAGATGATAAGCCCCGGCTCCAAGGTAGTGATCAAGCCCAATCTGACAGGGGACACAAACCTCTGGAGGGAAGGCATCGTAACCAATCCCTACGTGGTCGAGGGCATCATCCGGTATGCCGAGCAGGCCTCACCGCACGAGATCGTTATAGCCGAGGCAACAGCGTGCGGTCTTGACAACAAGAAGGCATTCCGTGAAAACGGTTTTGAAGAAGTTGCCGAACGCACGGGAGCTGCCATCGTCGATCTTTACGATGAAGAATTTATCGCCACTCCGGTAAAGAAGGGCATGGTGACCAACGAAATCAAGATAGCCAAGAGAATTCTGGAGGCCGATGTCCTGATCAATGTGCCGACCATGAAAACCCACGTCGCGACAGGCGTGAGCCTGTGCCTGAAAAATATGAAAGGCGTGCTGCCTGAAAACGAAAAGAGGCGTTCCCATTTCCTCGGGGTCAACAAGTTCGTCACCGATCTTAACTCTATCGTGGGGCCCCAGCTGTGTGTGATCGATGCAACCGTTGCCATGGAGGGCGATGGGCCGATGCAGGGCACACCAGTAAATCTCGGCGTGCTTCTGGCAGGAACCGACCCGGTGGCCACTGATCTCGTTGCAACGCGCCTTATGGGGTTCGACCCATGGAAATTCAAGTGCTTCAACTTTGCAAGGGAGAAGGAGATAGGCGTCTGGCGCGAGGAGGAGATCACTCTCACCGGCACCCCCCTCGACGAAGTCAGGAGGACTTTCCGGCCTGCGTCAGGTCCCTTTCCCGATATCGCCGGCATCACCCTCGTTGACGGCGGCGCATGCCCTGGTTGTCTGGACGGCGTTCGAATCGCCCTGGGGCGCATCAAGACAGCAGGCCTCCTGGATAAGCTCCCACCAACTACTATCATCGTCGGGGAGCATGGTACGGTCACAGGGGAGAATGATGTAATCGTGGGGCGATGCCTCAAACGCCATAGGGGCAAGAGGCATTATGTTCCGGGGTGTCCCGCACAGATCTTCGTGATTGCCGATGAACTCAGGGAGCTGGCTGGACAGTACCGGCTGTTCGGCACGAAAGAGCAGTACCTGCTCCGTGAGGATGACGTGTCATGAAAACCAGGATGGCGATCGTTCGCGCCGCGGGAATGGCCGAACTGGTGGAACGCGAAGTACCCGGTCTTGCAGAAACCCAGGTCCTCATTGCCATCAAAGCCTGCAGTATCTGTGGCGGTGACCTGCACATCTACAAAGGGAAGCATCCTTCAGCACCTTTGCCCATGGCCCTCGGCCACGAACTTGCGGGCGAGGTCGTCGACATAGGCTCAAGAGTGACGTTGGTCGCCATCGGCGACAGAGTAACCGTAGAACCGGTGATCGCCTGCGGCAAGTGTCCACCCTGCAGCCGGGGAGAATACGGCTACTGTGATAACCTGAGCTTCCATTACCGACGGGGGCAGGGAGCTATGGCCGATTACTTCGTGGCTGACCAACGCTACGTGTATAAGCTGCCTCCCCATCTTTCTTACGAGGCAGGGGCCTTAATTGAGCCGCTTGCCGTAGCCGTTCATGCAGTAAAAAGAGCCAAAATAGGCCTAGGTGATAAGGTCGCGATAATCGGCGCAGGGCCCATAGGTCTGCTGGTGAGTGCGGTCTGCAGAACCGCAGGGGCGCAGGAAATCATCGTCAGCGACATTGCCGATGTTCACCTCGAGAAAGCGTCACGCGTTGGGGCAACAAGGACTCTCAACGCGCGCAAGGAATCGCTAGTCGATGTGGTCCGCGATTTGTCCGGTGGCCGGGGCATCGCTAAATCATTCGAGTGCGTCGGCCACGAGGAGACCTTTGAAGAGTCAATGCGATGTCTCTGCAAAGGAGGTACGGCTACCATTTTGGGTATTTTCGAAGAACCTGTTATTCGCATTCCTGCGACGCTATTTGTCTCTCAGGAGATTGCTGTGCAGGGCTCGCAGGGTTATTGCTGGGATTTCGAAACCACCCTCGCGCTCACCAATACGATAGACCTGGGCAGTCTCATCTCACATGTGTTTGCGCTTGCTGAAGTGGACAACGCGCTGAAGACAGCATTGAATCCGGATGAGAACCCGGTGAAGATCGTAATAAAGCCGTAGGACGTGCGCTCCGCTAGGACGACCGTCGCACGGTGTGCCACTAGGACGATGTCGGCATCTTGACATAACGAATCAAAGGGAGAGGTAAATGGATAGATTGAGAACAGCGAAATATTTTCACGGCGTCGAAGGAACCCATCGACGGGCCGCCTACAAAGGCATGGGCTACACGGACGCTGATATGAAGAAACCTCTCGTCGCCGTGGTGAACACACCGAGTGAGGTCTGTCCCGGTCATTTTCACCTGCGGGCAGTTGCGGACGCCGTGAAGGCGGGCATCTGGCAGGCGGGCGGCACGCCCATGGAATTCACCTCTATTTCCCAGTGCGCAACTCCTTCCCTGGGGCTCGCTTCAATGCGGTATGACCTTCCGGCGAGGGACTTACTTGCCTTCGATATCGAGACGATTGTCGAAACGCAGATCTTCGATGCGGTCGCAGTTATAGTGACGTGCGACAAGACCATACCGGGCGCTCTGATGGCAGCTGCCCGCCTCGACATGCCCTTTATTGTGGTGCCGGGCGGCATCATGGCCGTGGGAAGGCATGAGGGCAAGCCTGTGTCTCTTGCCGACCTGGATGAAAAGGTGTGGGGCGCTTTTCAAATGGGAAAAGTGTCGGCAGAGGAAGTCCTTTGTCTTGAGGACGAAGTTTGTCCCGGACCGGGCGCCTGCCCGATCCTCGGTACCGCGAACACCATGCAGTGCCTCGTGGAGGCGGTCGGGATGGCGATGCCCGGAAGCGGGACCTGCTATGCCATGTCAGGCGAGCAGTTACGCCTCGCAAAGCGTGCGGGCAACAAGGTAATGGAGCTCATCGAAAAAGGGATGACGGCCAGGAAGATCATGACCAAAGCAGCGCTTGAGAATATGGTGCGCACGCAGATGACCATCGGCGGCTCGACCAACGCGGTGCTGCACATTCTGGCGATCGCCCATGAGTTGGCGCTCGGCGAGGCAATTGACCTCGACCTTATCAATGAATTCAGTAATACCACGCCGTGCCTCGTTGATGTGACGCCCACCGGTCATTATTACCTGCCCGATCTGCACCGGGCCGGAGGAGTGATGAAGATTCTGGAGGCGCTGGAGAAGGAGCTACATCTCAACGTGCCTACTGTAACAGGAATGACTATTGGAGAGCTGATCGAAGAGACTAAAAGGGAAACAGTCGTCGATCCTTTGCAGATTATCCGTCCCAGAAGCAATCCGGTTGCGGCTACAGGCGGCATCGCTATCCTCAGAGGAAACCTTGCGCCTCTTGGTTCGGTGGCCCGTCGTCTCAACAACACGATTCCAGAACATACGGGACCGGCAAGATGCTTCGATTGCCAGGAAGACGCCATAGCAGGCATCAACAGCGGGAAGGTAGTGGAAGGTGACGTGGTGGTCGTCCGTCACGCCGGCCCGAAAGGCGCGCCAGGCATGCCGGATACCTATGCGGTGCTGGCGTCGATTGTTGGCCGCGGCCTCGAAGGAAAGGTTGCAGTGGTGACAGACGGACGCTTTTCCGGGTTTGCCCGCGGTCTGGGTGTCTGTCAGATCTCTCCGGAAGCAGCCGTGGGCGGACCGCTAGCGGTCATAAGAGACGGGGACATGATTCGTATCAGTATGCCCAAGCGGGAACTCTCACTTCTCATAAACGATCTCGAAGAGAGGCTCAAGGCATGGCGCAAGCCAGCTCCTCGCGAGACGAAAGGGATGCTTGCCCTTTATGCAACCAACGCCCAGCCCGCATGGAAAGGTGCCCGGCTCGCGATGTACGAGGAAGCGTAAGACATAGACCGCTGCGCTCGGAAGACCGTCCGCCGCGGCGGACTAGGAAGATGGATGAGGGGAGTTCAACTATTAACCTTGCAAAGGGGATCAACATGTTCTCAGGATTTGAGCATACGGCGATCGCTGCGCATGACAGCAAGCGTCTTGGAGACTGGTACATCAGAATGTTCGGCCTGCAGGTAGTTCACGATAACGGCAAGACGCCTCCGACGTATCTTCTGCGGGCACCAGACGGTACGGTTATCGAGATCCTTCCTGCCGCTGCCGGTGAGAGGGCAAATTACACGCAAACAGACGCAGGTTTGAGGCATCTCGCATTGACTGTTACCGATTTTGACGCGGCCTTGAGCTATCTGTGCGGCCAAGGGATCGATCAGTTTTTTGACTTACGGCAATCGGAACAGAGCAAGCTGATTTTCTTCAGGGATCCAGAGGGCAACATTCTTCACCTGATGTGGCGCGCAAAACCACTCGGATCATGAACACAATAAGGCTCGGCGCGAGGCGCGCGATAAAACTCAAACTGATGCTTGATCGGCGGCGTGCCTCGTGGGAAAATATGTATGGAGAAAGGGGTTCAGAGCTTGTTGTCAAAATATGCAGTGTTGCAGAAAATTGTTGACAGCGGGCTCGTGGCAGTTATCAGGGCTGAATCGACTGAACAAGCCAAGAAGATTGCTGATGCCTGCGTAGCTGGTGGAGCTGCGGCAATAGAGGTAACGTTTACGGTTCCGAAGGCGACCGGACTGATAGAGGAATTGGCTGCCGTGTATCGTGCCGGGGAAATAATCATTGGCGCGGGCACGGTCCTCGATCCTGAGACCGCACGCGTGGCAATCCTCGCGGGAGCCCAGTATGTGGTGAGCCCGCACCTGAACGTCGATACGATGAGACTCTGCAATCGGTACCAGATTCCCTGCATGCCGGGCGCCGCCACCACAAGGGAAATCATCGAAGCCATGGAAGCAGGTGCTGACATCATCAAGGTATTCCCCGGCGAAACACTGGGTCCGGGGTTTGTAAAGGCCGTCAAGGGTCCGTTGCCGCAAGCCTCGCTCATGCCCACCGGCGGAGTGAGTCTCGACAACACAGCAGAATGGATCAAAGCAGGTTGCGTTGCAGTAGGCGTGGGCGGCAACCTGACAGCCGGCGCAAAAAAAGGCGATTACGGGTCGATCACCTCCCTTGCAAAAGAATTCATCAACAGGATCCGCGAGGCGCGCAGGGCCTGAGAGGAGAGATGCGCAAGAGAATCATCTGTTTCGGAGAGATCATGCTGCGGCTCAGCCCGCCGGGCTACCTCCGTTTTGAGCAGGCGCATTGTTTTGACGTCGTTTACGGCGGCGGCGAGGCCAACGTGGCTGTATCGCTGGCGAATTTTGGAATGGATGCATGCTTTGTCACCAAAGTCCCTGCAAACCCCATAGGACAGGCGGCGATCAACGAAATGCGCCGTTATGGTGTCAACACGCAGTTCATGCAGGCAGGCCCCGGGCGGCTGGGAATTTATTTTCTGGAGAAAGGGGCTTCGCAGCGTCCGTCCAAGGTTGTCTACGACCGTA
>Ga0335071_10003628_pt1 | contig 16219 bp, 14 predicted proteins | sample Lox_Sample_15_FD_206724 | JGI IMG/M metagenome (GOLD analysis project Ga0335071, IMG submission 206724) | Soil microbial communities from Loxahatchee National Wildlife Refuge, Florida, United States - Lox_Sample_1.5 | ecosystem: Environmental > Terrestrial > Soil > Wetlands | place: USA... | reverse complement strand
TTAGCAAGTATGAGTAGCAGGACGCCCACATGAAAAACAATGAGGAAGAACCAGAGGAGAGGATTGTATCTTCGCACCGACGGCATGGTAAAAGCGTCCCATACCGCACCGGCAAACGGATGGCTCGGAGGATCGTCCGGCCCTCTACCCTCTGGGAAGATCCTCAGCGTCGGAGGAAACTCCGGCGCCTGAAGGATTTCCACGATCCTGATAATGATCCAAACGACGCACCATGCAAACGCGAGGTACACCATCGGTACCATAATAAAGTACCAAAATTTGTCTGCCATGATTAACGCTCCCCAAGGCCGTTCTCATCGTTAAGTGAAACACCGCTGTAGGTCTGTCTGAGCGTTCTGAAGCATCGAGTGAATGAATCCGAAAACCCCAATCTATTGAAATAAATACAACAGCATTGCCTCACTTCGTCCTGCGTGATCGGAATTGTGTGCTGTGATCAACAAAATCTATTGCAATCGGCGAGATCGACACGCGACCGGCACGGCCGATTGCAAAACAGGGCTATTGAGATTAGACTTCTTAACCAGAGTCTGAGCAACAACTTCAGTCAAACGTGTGAGCACGTCCTACATGTGCCTGTTGCCAATTCGATGAGGAAATCTCATGAAATTTAGCCGGCCTGGCGGGGACGTGCAGATCTCCGGGCCGAAGGACTCAAGGGCAATGCCGGAATTACAAAAACTCGATGTAATGTCCGAGTTGATGGTTTTGACCAGTTTCGCCAATGCCAAGAATATCATCTTGATGGCTGCTGAGGCAAGGGGACCGTTCGATGAGCAAGCTTTCAGGTCCGCGGTGAAAAAGGCATCCGACACGTTTCCGGCGCTCGCCAGTACCGTGAAAGAAATCCGCGTGGGTGCGAGGCTTTTCTTATTCAGGGACTTTCCTCCCGGGGTGGAGGTCCCGGTGACGGTGGTGGAGGTTGAGCGGTCAAGCGGTCCGGAAGCTAGTTTCAATAGTCTTGTGCAACACCTGATTCCTCGTTTGGACAGGAATTGGGACCTTTGGCATGAGCCTCCGCTGGAAGTGCACGTGTTACGTTTCCAACCGGAACATCATCTCCTGGGGTTCATGATTCATCATTCGGCCGCGGATGCTGCCATGGCCTTGCGAGTGTTGAGTGAAACATTGGGGCGATACGACGAAATCGTCAGCGGCCGTGCGTCGGGTTGGCTCAGCCTGCCGTATGTATTTTCTACTGGAAGAAAGAAGGCGTCGAAACCCGGCAAAGTCGGTCTTAGACATCTGGCGTCCCAGTTGGGGCGGGATTTCAAGTACCGTAAACAACAGCCCGCGCAACCAAGAGGGAGCGGCAAGGCCGGCGATTTCACTGAGTGGCATGTGCAGCGAATTCTTTCTGCTGAAGATACACTGAAAATAAAGGAAGATCTCTCCAGTGCCGGTATCCGACTCGTGGATCACATGGTAGCCTGCTCCAACTTCGCTTTAGATGAATGGAATAAAGACAGGGGCATTCCTCCGGGCACCATCACCAGCGTGATCACGGTTAACATGAGAGAAAGATTCGGCGGTGAGCAGGAGAAGAATTATAGCTCAACCATTTTCTTTCGCTCGACTCCAGAAGCTCGAAAAGACGCTAGCAATTTTGCACGTTCGCTGGCTGATGCTCGCCAGAAGCAGTTCAAGAGGCAGACGGACCTGATGGTCCGCAGGTCAATCGCGATGGGACGAGCATTCTTTACACTTTTTCCTTTTCCGATTCGACGGTGGGTGGCGAGTTACTTTTTGAGGAATCAAAAATATTCGGTCGCAGTCGGATATCTCGGAGTGGTCTGGCCTGAGCCAAAGGACGGGAGACCCGGTGAAGACTCATTTTTGCAAAACGCGGGAGAACTCGAAATCATTGACGTCCACGGCACCGGTTATAAGCTCGCCGGACAAGCTTTGATTAATTTGTACGCGTATATTCACCGCAGGCGGCTCCACCTGGTATTGACCGTCCCCGGATGGTTGCTCGCCAAAGACGAGGCTGAAGCTTTTATAGAGTTGCTGGTAAAGACCGTTAATGATGTACGTTATCCGTTTTGAGCAGTTCTAAGGTTCGCCGAGCCGCAAAAGAAGAGTTCGCATCATTCACCTTCTCCGCTCGGATGAGGAGGAACGTGAGAGTTGCGGCCATTCACCTGCGGAAGATCCAGAGTATGACGTTCAAAATCAAAGTGATTATTATGCTGAGAACTATGCTGGTGACCAGTGGGAAACTGAACGAAAACCCGGGTCGTTCCACCCGAATGTCTCCGGGGAGGCTCCCGAACAGGAGTCCGGATTTCCCGAGAACCCATACCAAAATTCCTAGCCCGGCTACCCCCAATCCAAAAAGTATAAGCCATTTTCCAAACGTAGAGAAATCCATGCTGCCTGCCTAATCTGCGGACGAGTCTTCGCCCTTGCAGCCTAATTAGTGTCCGCGCAGGAGTCTTTGTTCCCCAAAGAGGGAATCCGTGGTCCCGAGTATAGGGACGTCAGCCCAAGGCCCGCCTCTCAGGAATCTTTATTTCTGAACGCGGGGCTTTCAGGAACCATGCCATAAAGCATACAAACCAATCCGAGGGCCATTACACCCACGTACCACACCATTCGAAAATCAGACGGTCCGGCCAGATCAGACGGTTCAAGACCGATCACCCGTCCCAGTACATGTGTCATCACGCCGACTCCAAGAACTGTGAAAAAGTTCACCGCGGTTATCGCTTGAGCCATCAAGCTTGAAGGAAGCAGTTCTTTAATGTGAGCGTACATTATCTGACCGGGCGCAGCCATCATACCCAGGCCGAAAAAGGTCACCATCACCAACCAAACAGGAGTAGCTTGGGTCCACCAACTGACGGACAGCGTCAGCAAACAGAAGCCGGACATGGTGGAAAGTACTACTTTCTTGCGCGATTGAAGAACTATGTCACTGATCGAGCCGCTTAAAGGCAGGCTGATCATGTAACCCAGCCCCATCGAAAGGATCGCGTTACTTGCCTGAATCTCATCCAAGCCGAGTCCATAGACAAAAAAAGGGGCCGCCCAGAGGCTTTGAAGCGCTGTGAAGTAGCCATAACGAACAAATTGGCTGAAGCTGATGGCCCAATAGCTGTACATGCCAAACAGTCGCTTCAAGCCCCCGACACTTGATCGGGGCGTTAGCGCCAGTGGCGCATATGAATGAGGACGGTCCCTCACTACCACTACAAATGTGGTCACCACAGCGGCATTCACCGCAGCGAAAATCAGAAAACTTGTCCTCCAACCGACCGAAATGCTTAGGAGCGTCAACGGTGTGGCTGCCAAAAGGCTACCCGCGCTACCGATGGAAACCAGTAAGCCACCCAGAAACGCGAATCTGTCCAATGGAAACCAGACGGCCAGGAGCGCATATACTACCATGAGATTACCGCTCATGCCGATTCCAAGCAGCGCCCTTGCGAGAATCAGATGGTCCGGAGTCGTGCCCAGAGCGAACAGTAAGGCGCCTGCAACCGCTGCAGCTCCGAGGAACATCATGGTAATTCTCGATCCAAGACGATCAAGCGCCAGTCCGATAGGTATCTGACTAAGGGCAAATGCGTAGAAAAAAACCGCGGCCAGATCGCTCAATTCAGCATTCGTGAAACCAAGGTCTGTTACCAGAGCGGGGCTTATCACCGCAGTGGATACCCGATAGAACATTGAAATGAGAAAGTTGACGCTGCCGATGACGAGGATGGCCCAACGTCTTCGGCTTCCCGGCGCTGGATCAGGAAACGGTTTTATGGCGCTTACTCCCTGTGATCACCGCTGTTCGTCAAATCGAATCTTGTAGCCTGTGTCGACTTCACGTATTACACTATCACAACCGGTGATTGGGGGTGAAAATCCGCAAAACCGTAGGTCATGAGAATGGAGAAATCTCGTGACATTTGGCAGTCTATTCTTTACGCACAGTGTGTCACATGTTTGCACGAATCAGGGGGTGGTGGTGAAAAAGTGGGAGTACATGGCGTACAATCGCAGAGAGGTGCCTTGGTCTGAGATCTTGAAAGACCTCAACGCCTTAGGAGAGCAGGGCTGGGAAATGATCACATCGGATATGGAGATCCACGATGAGAGGAACACTCATCTGCTCTATTATCACGCAATGATGAAAAGGAAACGAGAGGAATAACACCTGGTTGGTCGATGCTTCACGAGACTGTCAGAAAGGTTCGCCCATTTTTCAGCGCTATCGAGTCGCTCTGGAAGGTCCATCCAGGAGGGACAATCGAGGCTTACGTGCAGTTGGAACAGCTCCTTACGACTCTTCCCGAGCTATTGTAACAGTCGGCTACTTCCAGCATCGACTCGAACTTATGACACGAGCGGTCGACGCAACAGCTATACCTTGAATATGCCGCACCTTTGCTTCTTTCCATCTTACTCCCCCTGAACATGCTCAAAAACCTGCTCATTCCCATTTCAAATAATTGGCGGTTCGTATGAAGCAGTATGCTGCTTTCGTGTCCAGACCCTACTCCCCGTCATGTATTAGCGTGCGGGAGGCGCCTGTACGATCAATTCTTTTGCACGAACCGCCTGACTTGAAATTAAGTCCTCACGGCTCGCTGTCAAGAGCAGGTTGTGGCAGGTTCGTCGGTACGTAGATCGCGTACCATGAGGATTCGCTCCAAGTGGTGAACGCACGATCACGGCATCAGACAAAAAATCCCCACATTCCCCAACTAGGGCTAATAACAAACGTTTCCACTTTCCCCCGAAGGGGGAGCATAATAGTAGCCGTGGGTGCAACCCACGGATATTAGCGGATAATAACCCTGGTCCTGAAGGGATCCCACAAAAGAGGTAGGACCCTTCCAGGGTCCGTATCATTTTTTATCTACCTCGCACCGTGGGTTGCACCCACGGCTATTGTTGTTTCGTCCCTCCGGGACGAAGACGGGTTGATCTCGAAAAGAGCCTCACTTTAATGCGTAAGAAGCGTTAAAGGGGGATTTCCGCTATCTGCATTTCGGCTGGGGTGTTCCGTACTTGGTGAGAACAATTTGCCAGAGCTGAATATCGCGCGCACGGAATGCGCCTGCGCAGGAGAGTAAGTAGTATTCCCACATTCTCTTGAACCTGTCATCGAACTTTTCCTTGAGTTTCGGCCATGCATCCTGAAAATTGCGGTTCCATGCCATCAACGTTTTGTCATAGTGAGGGCCGAGATTGTGCAGGTCCTCAACCACGAACAGACCTTCGACGGCTTTGCTGATTTGAGCGATGCTTGGTAGCATGCCATTGGGGAATATGTATTTGGTAATCCAGGGATCACTCTTGATCTTTGACTCGTTGCCTCCGATTGTATGAAGGAGGAAAATGCCTCCGTCTCTCAAGCATCGGTGCGCAACCTCCATGAAAGTTCTGTAGTTCTTTACTCCCACGTGCTCAAACATGCCCACTGATACAATTTTATCAAACGTCCCTCCTACGTCTCGATAGTCACGCTCAAGAATGTTTATGGGAAGCCCATTGCAGAATTCTTTTGCGTACCGGATTTGTTCCCCGGATATATTTACGCCGGTGACTGTGCAGCCATAGTTTTCAGCAACATATTTCGCCAATCCGCCCCACCCGAAACCGATATCCAGGACATGGTCTCCGGTACTGATGGCGAGTTTCCTGCAAATTAGCTCAAGTTTGTTGAGCTGGGCCTTGTTAAGATCGTCCACGCCGTTGAAATATGCGCAACTGTATTGATTGTATGGATCGAGGAAGCTCAGGAACAATTCGTTATCCAGATCGTAATGCCTTTCAGCTACTTCATGGGCGAGAGTTTTCGACTGGCGATTGAACAGGAAAGCTTGGAGATAAGGAATCACCAGCTTCCAGCCCCCTTGGACCTGTTCATCTATCCTGCCCGTAAGCAATCGGTATATGAATTCGTCAATGCGGGGACAATCCCACCATCCGTCCATGTAGGACTCTCCGAGGCCAAGGTTTTTGTCCCTGAGCACTCTCGCATAGATGCGATCATCTTTGACCCGGATGTCCCACGGGTTAGGACCGTCAATTGTTACGCCCACACCATCCAGAATTTCTCGGACGATACGTTTTTGGGTAGTCAAAATGTCACCGATTGTTGGTTTGCATGAACGTCCGCGCTGAAGACCCAACGCGCGATCGTCAACTTGATACCACAAACAGTTCGAGGGCACAACTTGGTCCGTTTGAAGGCTAGGGAGAGCTTGCTCAAAATGACCGTATGAGGAGCTCTCCCTTCCGGCTCTCGCGGGATCAATCAGCAGCAGTGATTGTGATGGATTTCTTCTTGCTGGTCTCGCTCTTGGGAAGTCTCAGAGAAAGGATCCCGTCCTTAAATTTGGCTTCAACGTTTTCGGTCTTGACTTCGCAGGGTAGGCTGAAGGAACGGGAAAAGCTGCCGTAAGACCGCTCGACTCTGTGAACATTCTCGCTCTTCTCTTCCTTTTCTTCTTTCTTCTCACCTTTAATCGTAAGAACGTCTCCCGACACGCTAATGTCGAGGTCCTTTTGATCGATTCCCGGAAGCTCGGCTTTTACCACAACTTCGTGTTCGGTTTCAGATATATCGACCGCGGGTGAAAAAGTTCGACTGGTCAGCCAGTCAAACCGTTCTGGTCCGAAGAACCTTTCCACGAGATCGTCAAATTCTCGGCGGAAGTCCCTCGCCGTTACCGGAACGTGTTCTCCTCTGCGTCTCCAAGGAATAAGGTCGAACATTTCTCTCCACCTCCTTTGGTTGAATAGGGCATCAATTATTGTGGCATCTTGGGGTGTTAACCCCCACAATTTTCTACAATTCTAGATTTTCATTGATGCGGTCGGTGTCAAGGGGCGGGAAAATTTTTTCACAATCAGTGGTGTTACAACGAATCATGTCTTTATTCCTGAGAATCAGTATGCCCTTTGTTCGGAGACGAACCTGAGCGGGATTCCGCGGGACACTGTCTTGCGTCACTCACATCCGGTTTTTCGGTCATAACAGGCGTACGATGCCCGTCAACGTTCAGGAAAAAATTCTGTTCGTCGTCGTCGGGGACTATGTATCCGGCCAGAGCATAATAGGCGGGTCTAGAGAAGCGGGCATGAAACAACCCTGCCTTGACGAGACAGTAGGGAATATTGTCCTTTCCAATCCAGAACCATTCCGGATTGAGACATTCGGTCGAACCATCGTTCAATCCTATGCAAAGCCCATCCTGCTCGCTTTCACGGATACTTTGAACCACAAAAGGGGCATCCTCGACCTGGACGCGACATACCTCGCGGCCGAGCCTGATTTGATATTCATCTTCCGAAGTTTTTTCCAGTAACTCGTTAAAATACTTGTATATCTCGGGATGGACAATCTCGATGCCATTCTGGAACCAACGAGCGTCCTTGTCGATTACAAGCTTCAGATAAGGTGATACGTCGAGGATTTCTTGTTCAACGCTTTTCGAGGACTCATCCATGATGACTTCCACATTAATGGCCGGTTTTCACCACAATTCTGCAAATTCTTTATTTCTGTACAACCAACCGTATGCGCGGTAAGCTGCCAGGACTTTCTTCACGTAAATGCGAGTTTCAGGATACGGCATGTTCTCGATAAATTCGTCATCCTTCATCTTGCCATTTTTGTTCAACCACTCCCTGACTTTTCTAATGTCCGCATTGTATGATGCCACGGCTGGGATCATTTTTCCTTTGAAGCTGGCCAGGTTCTTGCCTAACATCTTAATGCCCAGCGCCACGTTATGCCTCGGATCGAGGATCTCGGCTATAGCATTCACAGGGATTTTGCCACTGGTTCTGGCGAGCCCTGCCGCAGCGGGAGTAATCTGCATCAGGCCCAGAGCCCCGGCAGGAGAGACAGCGGATGGATCATAGCGGCTCTCCTGGCGTATAACCGCCCATACCAAATGTGGATCCACAGAATGCTTCGCGGCAATCTGAGTGGTATGGTTCAGGTAAACTCGGGGGAAAGTCATCTCGATGAATTCCGCAGGCGCATTCTGAGGCGGATTTTCCACAAATGTGGCAAAAGCGGTCGAGAGGATTTCGCGTGCGATTCGATACTGCTCTGACCTGTAAGCGGCCCGTGCGGTCAAGAACGCGATGACCGGAGAAGATTTCATGGCCTTGGGAAGCGCCTCAAGATTCATCAAGGCGAACTCGTCCAAGCCAATTTCCATCAGCTTTATAGCCGCCGAGACAAGAGGATTCGAGCTTTCAAAAGCAGTGAGCTTTAGCTCGGGGAATGGCCCATTTTTTTTATCGCGATCTACGGCTATGTTCATTGATTGTAAGACCCGAGCAGCTTCCAACCCGTAATAATCGAGCGGTGAACCGATTGCCAGTTCCCTCATCAAAGACTCAGCGTCCTTTTGGCGGTTGGCCTGCATGAGCGCCCGCGCTTGCCAGTATTTGGATGCATTCTCGATCCTTGAAGAGGATGGACCTCTCCGCGCCTCAAGGAATGCTTCTGCAGCCGGTCCATACTCATGATTCAGGTATTTGATCCAGGCCGTCTTCCATTTTACCGTTGCTTTGAGAGAAGGCTCAGGATTAGCCGCGAGAAGCTTATTGAAGTAGTTCTGGGCCGCGGGAAACTTATGTTTTTCAAAATTGTATATGCCGAGATTAAACAGCGCCTTCTTTTTCAGAGTGGCTGAACTTGATGAAAGAATCTTGTTACAACAGAACTCGAAATCCTTCTCCCTATCCATCCTCCAATAGACCAGACTCATTAGATAAAGGGCTTCTGTGCGCTGCTTTTCAGATATATTGCCGTCAAGCAATTCCTTCAGAATGTTAATGGCCTTATGGTTCTGCCGGTCCCTATATCGGCACTGAGCCAGCTTGAGCATAAGTTCCTTGTCCGCCGGCTTGCTCTTAAGTAGTGCGGCATAAGTGTCGGCAGCCAGATCGAACCGTCCTTTAGCAAAAAGCCGACTCGCTCGACCCATCTGCTCGGTTTCGGAAAATTCCATGCGGGGAATTTTCTCATGGAAAACCATCCAGGCAATGTCATCTGCTGCTTTGAGGCCTTCCACCGTGGCAGGATAGTTGAGGTATAAGGTGCGATAACGTGAAGCAGCCTCGGAATAGTTGCCGAGTCGTTTTTCTAGATTACCCAATTGTAGCAACAGCGGCGGCTTCTCCTTTTCAGCGGCCTTTTCGCTCATCGATACCAGCAACGCCCTAGCTTCGGGTTTGGCCTGCCGGTAAAGAGCTTCGGACAGTTCTGCACGCGCGGCTAGATCATAAACGCTCCCCGGGTGTTTGTTGAGAAATTCCTTTAGAACTGTTTCGGCGCTTTCAGGCCGCCCGGCCATTAGTTTCCTGGCCAATAAAAGGTATGTTACCGGTCCGTAAACCATATCGGGAAAAATATTTTCCCATGTTGCCCGCGCGCGATCCAAGTCCCCTGCATCATAGTATCGCTTACCTTCTTTAAATACATACTCCTGCGCAGGCCCGGACGACACGGTCATGCAGTGGGCGGGTCCAGGCATAACGATCAAACAAAAAAGAATTATTGTAAAGATTTGCAAAAGCATGCCTATATCAACTCTGTCTGCATACCCGACGACCCCGCCGGGAGAGAGATCGTTGTCTCCCGACACGTGTTCGTAAGGGGCCATGTTTGCCTAGCTTAGAATCTAAGCCCGAAGCAGTCAACCCGTAGTAACCACTCAACACTAAACTGCCCAAAAATCTCTCTTTGACAATCATTCTCAGACATCCTACAATTTGGTAACATTTTTTCAAGCTCGCGGGATGATTTGAGATCCCATCATGAGAAATATATGCGCAACCAATCCGGGGAACCGAAGGTAAAAAGAGAAGTTCAGGAACTGCTGCTCCTTTTCGACATCAGCCAGATCCTTGATCGTAGTCTGGATCTGCGTGATGTCGTAGGACCTGTCCTGGATGCCATCGCCAGACATATGGGAATGATGCGCGGCACACTCACGCTTCTAAACCGCGAATCGGGCGAGATATTCATTGAAGCGGCCCATGGACTTTCAGAAAGCCAAATGGAGCGCGGTAGATATCGCCCGGGAGAGGGAGTGACCGGGAAAGTCGTCGCAACCGGACAACCTGCTATTGTCCCCCATATCTCCGAAGAACCGCTGTTTCTGGATCGTACGGGCGCCAGAAAAGGACCTCGTAAGAAAGACATATCATTCTTATGCGTGCCCATTAAATTGGGAAATGAAGTGATCGGGGCTCTCAGCGCCGACCGCGTCTTCGAAGAAGGAGTCGGCTTCGAAGAAGACGTGCGACTCTTATCGATCATCGGGTCCATGATAGCCCAGGCGGTCCGGCTGAGACAGTCCGCTCAAGAGGAGCGCCATCGTCTGCTGGAAGAGAACCTCAGGCTCCAGACTCAGTTGAAGGAGCGTTTCAGGCCTTCCAATATTATCGGCAACTCCAAAGGCATGCAGGTGGTGTACGACCTAATCGCCCAGGTCTCCAAGAGTGACACCACAGTTCTCATAAGAGGCGAGAGCGGCACGGGAAAAGAACTTGTGGCCCATGCCATTCACTATAACAGCCGCCGGGCGGAGAAGCCTTTCGTCAAAGTCAATTGCGGCGCGTTGCCGGAAAGCATTGTTGAAAGCGAGTTGTTCGGGCATGAGAAGGGCGCGTTTACTGGCGCCATAGCCACACGAAAAGGTCGGTTCGAACTGGCCCACGGTGGAAGCATATTTATGGATGAGGTCGGCGATCTCTCCCCTACAACTCAGATCAAACTTCTCCGCGTCTTGCAGGAGAAAGAGTTCGAGCGCGTAGGCGGAACGGCCACGATCAAAACGGACGTGAGGGTGATAGCGGCCACCAACAGGCCGTTGGAGCAGCTTATCAGGGAAAATAAATTCAGGGAGGACCTATACTATCGGCTCAATGTTTTTCCGATACACGTTCCCCCCCTTCGAGAACGCAAGACAGACATTCCCCTGCTGGCAGACTTTTTCGTCGAGAAGTACAATCGTCTTAACCATAGGGCAATTCGACGGATTTCCACCCCTGCTATAGATATGCTAATGAGCTATCATTGGCCGGGAAACGTACGAGAATTGGAAAACTGCGTTGAGCGGGCTGTTCTTCTCAGTGCGGATTCTGTAATCCACGGGCACCACCTGCCGCCGACTCTTCAAACCGCCGAAGCCAGTGGGACCATCCACAAAGGGACCCTCGAAAGTACTCTGGACGCAGTGGAGAGAGATTTAATTTTGGATGCATTGAAGGCTTCACGAGGGAACAGAGCTAAGGCTGCGAGAGCGTTGGGAATTTCAGAACGGATCATGGGTCTTCGGGTGAAGAAGCTCAGGCTCGACGCCAAGCGTTTTCGTACCAAAATGTCATAGTCTCCTATCACACCTACAAGGGTGTACCTTCTTGTACAAGTGCGCAGTGTTCCAGACCGCACCCACGTGAACAAATAAACACATTAACTCAACAAGTTATCCATTTTGTAACCACTGTCGGACCTTGGTTGGCATCGAGATTGCTCTAGAATCACGCCGGAACTTTATCAGCCGTTCGGAGATGCCGAATGTTCGTGTCGAGCCGGACCAAGCGTCCTCATGGGACAGTATCATATCGGCTTAGCAACAACGGCTGAACGGTGGAGTACTTCTGGAGGTGTCCCAACATGAATGCAGCCGATAACGCGTGGGTCCTGACCTCGTCGGCACTGGTGCTATTGATGACGCCGGGTCTAGCTATGTTCTATGGAGGCATGACCCGGGCCAAGAATGTCCTTTCCACCATGATGCACAGTTTCGTTTTGATGGGGCTGGCATCCATAATTTGGTTATTTTACGGATTCAGCCTGGCTTTTGGTCCTGACGCCGTCGGAGGTTTCATTGGGAACCTGAAGCACTTCGCTTTGAATGGCGTCGGCGCGGAAGTGTGGCCGGACCAGACCATTCCTGGATCAAGCTTCATGATCTTCCAGTGCATGTTTGCAGTGATTACGCCGGCGCTTATTTCCGGCGCGTTTGCCGAAAGAATGAAGTTCAGCGCTTTTATCCTCTTCATGATTCTGTGGATGACTTTCGTTTACTGTCCAATAGCGCATTGGGTATGGGGTCCGGACGGTTGGCTTTCCAAATTGGGCGCACTGGATTTTGCCGGCGGAACGGTAGTTCACGCGAACGCGGGTTTCGCTGCTCTGGCCTGCGCCTTCGTTATCGGCAAAAGGAAGGGATATCCTACTACCCCGATGGTACCGCACAATCTGACGCTCACTATCTTAGGCGCATCTCTACTCTGGTTCGGCTGGTTTGGGTTCAATGCCGGGAGCGCCCTCAAGGCAGACGCTAATGCTTCCATGGCATTTGTGGTCACCCACATGGCCACTGCCGCAGCGGCTCTTTCCTGGATGTTCGCGGAATGGATAATCAAGGGGAAGCCCACAACGTTGGGCATCGCGTCCGGTGCGGTGGCGGGCCTTGTGGCCATCACCCCTGCGTCGGGTTATGTAGGGCCGGTTTCGTCGGTCATTCTCGGAGCAGTGGCGGGTGTAGTGTGCTATCTGGCTGTTCTAGCCAAAGCCGGTCTTGGTTATGACGATTCTCTGGACGTTGTCGGTGTTCACGGCGTAGGCGGAGCATGGGGCGCCATTGCCACGGGTCTGTTTGCTTCCAAGGCGATCAACGCTGCCGGCAACGATGGTCTATTTTTCGGCAATGCGGCTCAAGTAGGGACTCAAGTGGTCGCGGTGCTGGCGACAATTGTCTACACTTTCGTGATCTCTCTCATAATCCTCTATATTGTCAAGGCCATAGTGGGCTTGCGAGTCACTGAAGAGGAAGAAGAACTCGGTGTAGATGCGTCCGCGCATGGAGAGACCGGATACAATCTGTGAATCGAGCAGTTTCGCTGATCTAAAGCGGTGTCCGGAGACCAATGGGTAACCGGTGATAGACCGGTGGAGAAGTCCAAAGGGGATGAGCATGAAAAAAATTGTAGCAATTATCAAACCCTTCAAACTTGACGACGTCAAAGATGCGCTCAGTTCGATAGGGGTGCAGGGAATGACGGTCACTGAAGTCAAAGGGTTCGGACGACAAAAAGGTCATAAGGAAATCTACCGCGGGGCTGAATACCTGGTGGATTTCCTGCCCAAGATACAGATCGAGACGGTGGTGGTTTCTGAAATGGCGGAGCAAGTAGTTGAAAAAATAGTTGCCGCTGCCAGGACCGGAACAATTGGGGACGGTAAGATATTCGTGACCCCGGTGGAAGCGGTGGTACGTATCCGGACCGGTGAGAAAGATGCGGACGCGATTTGATGGCTGACTTGCGAGAAGTAGGATCCACGGGATTGGGGGTGATAACAGATTCTCATACAATAATGTAACCTGATTTTGTAGAATCATACCGGCCGGTACCCTTTGTCGGCGATAAATGGGTTGCCTTGGCCTGGGCTCCTTGTCACATAACGGTAATTATCTTAGTAGGTTGATAATATAGTCGCTCCTCCGGCTCGATTTTGGCACACAGGTTGCCCTGTTGACAAAATCGTAACATACCCCAGAACAAAATTTCTGGAAGCAATCATGGTATTACCGGAGGACTGCCGAGATGAATGCTGCTGACAATGCTTGGGTGCTTGCTGCGTCCGCGTTGGTGCTCTTGATGACACCGGGTCTGGCCATGTTTTACGGTGGCCTTACCCGCTCTAAGAATGTGCTTTCAACAATGATGCACAGCTTTTTTCTGATGGGGCTGGCATCGGCTGTATGGTTTGTCTATGGCTTCAGCCTGTCGTTCGGGTCTGATGCTTTCGGCGGGTTACTTGGCGGATTGGAGCATTTCGCGCTCAGGGGCGTCGGCGGCCAGTTATGGCCAGAGCAGACGATTCCGGCGGCCACTTTTATGATATTCCAGTGCATGTTTGCAATAATCACCCCGGCGCTTATCTCCGGGGCGTTTGCCGAAAGGATGAAGTTCAGTTCATTTATCGTTTTTATGCTGCTCTGGATGACTTTCGTTTATTGTCCGATTGCGCATTGGGTCTGGGGCTCAGGAGGTTGGCTTGCCAGGCTGGGTGCGCTCGATTTTGCGGGGGGCACGGTCGTTCACGTGAATTCAGGAATTGCAGCGCTGGCTTGCGCTTTGGTAGTAGGCAAGCGGAAGGGGTACGGCACGCTTCCAATGATACCTCACAATGTGACTCTCACTTTGTTGGGGGCGGGCCTGCTCTGGTTCGGCTGGTTTGGCTTCAATGCGGGGAGCGCTCTTAAAGCTAACGAGAGTGCGGCCATGGCCTTTGTCGTCACTCACATGGCTGCCTCCATGGGGGCCTTGGCCTGGGTGTTCTCTGAATGGATTATCAAAGGCAAGCCCACCACGCTTGGCGCTGCATCGGGGGCAATTGCCGGGCTGGCTACAATCACGCCCGCTGCGGGCTATGTTGGACCGGGGTCAGCGATAATTATCGGGATACTTGCGGGAGTGGTGTGCTATCTCGCTGTCCTGGCAAAGACAAATCTGGGCTATGACGATGCATTGGACGTCGTGGGAATCCACGGCGTCGGGGGCGCTTTGGGAACGCTGGCGATAGGCTTCTTCGCTTGCAAGGCAATAGGCGGGACCGACGGTCTGTTCTTCGGGAACGTGTCACAGCTTGGCCCGCAGATATTGGCAGTGCTGGCAACAGGTATCTATTCGCTTGTGGTGACACTGATAATTCTTTACATTGTGAAAGCGGTGATGGGACTGCGGGTGAGCACTGAAGAAGAAGAGGTCGGCGTGGACACCTCGGCACACGGCGAGGCCGCATATAACCTCTGACCGGGCGTTCGCTTGAGAGAGTTGTCAATCAAGCGCTTGTCTATTTGCGCAAAACATATTGCTGGACGTTTGAAAGGGTGTTGACATGAAAAAAATTGAGGCAATCGTAAAGCCTTTCAAGCTTGACGATGTGAAAGAGGCGCTCAATTCCATTGGGGTGCAAGGAATGACCGTCACTGAAGTCAAAGGGTTCGGGCGACAGAAAGGTCATAAAGAGATTTATCGTGGAGCGGAGTACCTGGTGGATTTCCTGCCCAAGATAAAGATGGAGATGGTCGTAGTCTCCGAGCTAGTGGATCAGGTAATTGAGAAAATTGTCGCGGCTGCCCGCACCGGTACTATTGGTGACGGGAAAATTTTCGTGACCCCTGTGGAGACAGTGGTTCGGATTCGAACCGGCGAGCGGGACGCGGACGCGATTTGATTCTTGATAGCGAGCTAATCGGAATCTTTTTGCAGACTGATAACCCATGTGCCTGACGCAGAAGGGGATAAGTTTCCATCCGGAACTTTTTGAAAGTTTTCTTGAGTTTTGGAAACAATTGCGGCAATTTTGTAGGCACGCCTACTTGTGAGGCTGTGGTGTTCATACAAAAATGTAGGTTTAGTGTTCAAGTCCAACCGGCGGTCGAATCGGCGCCAAGGGGCGGGCTCATGGCATGTGCTTTGAGGCGCACCAGGCTCTGAGTTCATGAGGGGGTACACATGAAGAAGGTGGAAGCAATCATCAAGCCCTTTAAGCTGGATGACGTGAAAGAAGCGCTTGGTTCTGTGGGCCTTCAAGGTATGACCGTGACGGAGGTGAAGGGTTTTGGCCGTCAGAAAGGACACAAAGAGATATATCGCGGGGCTGAATACCTCGTGGATTTTCTTCCCAAAGTGAAATTGGAAATGGTGGTGCCTGCGGAGATGGTGGATCAGGTGATCGATAAGATCGTTGCCGCAGCTCGTACAGGAAGCATTGGCGACGGCAAGATATTCATTACGCCGGTTTCAACGGTAGTTAGGATACGTACGGGAGAGCGCGATAGGGATGCTCTGTAGCCTGTCGGTGGCCCGAAGGTCCGGTTTCAGTAGCGCAAAATCCCGGTGATCCCCTGTCTTAATCGGGCAGGACTTCCTCAAGGCACTATGACGGTTTAAAGGCAGCAGGTAAGATTTTAGGTGCCTGCACACAATCTCATAGTTAGAAGGAGCAATAAATGGGACCGAAAGAGGTGATTCAATTCGCCAAAAAGAATGGGGCCATCATGGTGGACCTCAAGTTCATGGATTTTCCGGGAATGTGGCAACACTTCAGCGTACCGCTTCATGAGCTGGAAGAGGATTCGTTCGAAGCCGGCTTTGGGTTCGATGGATCGTCCATACGCGGCTGGCAACCGATCCACGCGTCCGACAT
>Ga0335071_10003627_pt1 | contig 16220 bp, 16 predicted proteins | sample Lox_Sample_15_FD_206724 | JGI IMG/M metagenome (GOLD analysis project Ga0335071, IMG submission 206724) | Soil microbial communities from Loxahatchee National Wildlife Refuge, Florida, United States - Lox_Sample_1.5 | ecosystem: Environmental > Terrestrial > Soil > Wetlands | place: USA... | reverse complement strand
CGGGCAAGCTGTGGGGGATCCCGGTCAAGGGCACCCACGCCCACGCCTGGGTGATGATCCACGGGGACGAGCGCGAGGCCTTCCTGGCCTACGCCCGGGCGCTCCCCGGCAACTGCGTATTCCTCGTTGACACCTACGGCTCGCTGGACGGGGTGCGGCACGCCATCGAGGTGGGCCGCTGGCTGCGGGAGCGGGGCAAGGATCTGGTCGGCATCCGCCTCGACTCGGGCGACCTGGCCTGGCTCTCGGTGGAGGCCCGCCGCATGCTCGACGAGGCCGGGTTCCCGGAGGCCGCCATCCTCGCCTCCAACGAGCTCGACGAGACCATCATCCGCAGCCTCAAGGACGAGGGGGCGCGCATCGGGGTGTGGGGCGTGGGCACGCGCCTGGTGACCGGCCAGGGGGACGGGGCGCTGGGGGGCGTCTACAAGCTGGGGGCGGTGCGCGACGGCCCGGGCGCGCCCTGGGTGCGCAAGGTGAAGGTCTCCGAGCAGGCCGCCAAGATCAACATCCCCGGCCTCCTCCAGGTGCGTCGGGTGGAGGACGCCGCCGGGCGCGCCCAGGCCGACGTCATCTACGACGAGCTCATGGGCCTGCCGGCGCGGGCGGTGATGGTGGACCCGCTCGACCCCACCCGCCGCCGCGAGGTCCCCGAGGGCAGGGGCGAGGATCTGCTGGTGCCGGTCTTCCGGGGCGGCCGGCAGGTCTACCGGCCGCCGCCGCTCGACCAGGTTCGGGCCCGCACCCTCGCCCAGCTCGCCAAGTTCCACGGCGGCGTGAAGCGCTTCGTGAACCCGCACCGCTTCCCGGTGGGGCTGGAGCGAGGTCTGCACGACCTGCGCACCCAGCTGGTGCTGGAGGCCCGGCGGGCGCCGGGCTGAGCCCGCCTCAGGCCGCCCCGGCCAGCGCGCCGGCCAGCGGTGCCGGGCCAGCGCGTTCCACCTCCACCCAGGCCTGGTGCGCCAGCCGCCCGTGGCGAGAGGCGAGGACGCGGAAGGCGCCCAGCTCGGGCGTGCAGCCGGCGTTCAGCACCTGGAGCGGGCGCGCCGAGGCCGGGTCGAGGACCACGGCGGAGGGCACGTGGCGGTGGCCGTGCAGGACCAGGTCGCACTTGCCGCGCACGCGCTCGAGCAGCTCGCGGCCCAGCGAGAGCTCGGCGGCGTTGGGCCAGCCGAGCAGGCCGGAGAGCCGCTCGCAGAGGGCGTCGGGCGGCAGCGGCAGCAGGTGGTGGTGGAGGGCCAGCACGGCCAGCGCTCCCTCCGGGGCGGCCGCGAGCGCGGAGTCGACCGCGCTCACGTCCGCCCGATCCAGTCGGCCATGGGCGGCGAGCAGCCGCCGGTTGTGCGGGGCGGTGGAGTCGAGCAGCACCACGTGCAGGCCAGGGCGGGAGGCCACCTGGACCCGGCCGCCGGGCATGAGCCGCGCCCCGGCGTCCTCGCCCAGCCGGTCGTGGTTGCCGGGGACGACCACCAGCCGGCCGGTGCGCCGCAGGCGCCCGAACAGCGCCTCGAAGAGCTCCAGCTCGGCGGCCCGACCCCGGTGGGTCACGTCGCCGGTGACCACCGTGGCGGCGACGCCAGCGTCCTCCAGCGTCGCGGCCAGCAGCCGCGCCGCGCGGTCGGTGGCCCGATCGCGCCCGAGGTGGAGGTCCGACGCATGTGCGATGAGCATCTCCGCGATCTCCCGCGCCCCTGTCCCCTGCCTGGCCCCGGCAATGTCGCCCGGGACCGGTGGCGGCGCCGGAGCGTCTACGTGAACGTTGGGTGAACGACCGCGCCCTGGTGTCGCGGTTCGCCCAATCGTCGCCGGGCCGAGGCCGTCCGGTCACACGGGGCGCCTAGCTTCCCGACCGAGCCAAGGAGGCTAGGCATGGCGGAGAAGACGGTTCGGCCCATCGGCCCGGAGGACTTCGGCGTCCTGATGCGGATGGAGGACGAGATCTTCGGGGCCGACGGGGAGGCGGTGCTGGGGCCGTACTACGTGCGGCTCTGCTGCGAGTTCTTCCCCGACAGCTGCTTCCTGGCGCTCGACGGCGACCTGCCGGTGGGCTACGCCCTCGCCTTCGTGCGAGGGCGGGAGGCGTACTGCACCACCCTGGCCGTGGCCCCGGCCTACCAGGGGACCCGGGTCGCCTTCCTGCTCATCCGGGCGCTCATCGCCTCGCTCGTCACCCGGTGCGACTCCTGCTGGTTCACGGTCAAGGAGGACAACCTCCAGGCCCGCTCGCTGCACGCGGCGCTCGGGGCCCGGGAGGTCGGCGTCCGGGAGGCCTTCTACGGCCCGGGCGACCGGCGGCTGATGTCGCGCATCGACCGGGAGGGGTTCGAGCGGCTCCGCGCTCGGTTCGAGCGCATGGGGCTGGTCGAGCCCGCCCCGGCCCCGGCAGCCGAGGCGAGGCCCGCGGCACTCCGGCCGGCGCTGGGTGCGGCGTGACGGGCCTGCCCGGCGCGCTGCGCGCCGCGGGCCGGCTCTCCCGGATCGCCGCGCTGGCCGCGGCCACGCTGGGGCGGAGCGCCGCGGCGGGGCGCGGCGGCGGCCGGGCCGCGGTGACGCGGGCGCGCGCCGCGCTGCTGGCCGACGCCTCGCGGCGCGCCCTGGGGGCGCACGGGCTGGCCATCGAGGTCGCCGGCGCCATCCCGCCCGGGCCGGCCCTGCTCGCCGCCAACCACCGCTCCTACCTGGACCCGCTGGTGGTGGCGGCGCAGGCGGACTGCCTGCCCGTCTCCAAGGCGGAGCTGGCCGGCTGGCCGGTGTTCGGGGCGGTGGCCCGCCGGACCGGCGTGCTCTTCGTGTCGCGCGCCGACCCGCGCTCCCGCCGCGAGGTGATGCGGGCGGTGGAGCGCGTCCTCGCCGACGGCGGGAGGGTGCTGAACTTCCCCGAGGGCACCACCTCCGACGGCTCCGCGGTGCTGCCCTTCCGCCGCGGGCTCTTCGCCGTGGCCCGCGAGCTGGGCGTGCCGGTGGTGCCGGTGGCCATCTCCTACCAGCCGGACGAGCTGGCCTGGACCGGCGACGCCACCTTCCTGCCCCACTACCTGAGGTTCGCGGCCATGGCGGCGCCGCGCGCCCGGGTCGCCTTCGGCGACCCCATCCCCTCCCGCCTCCACCCCAGCGCGGAGGCCCTGGCCGCCGCCGCCCGCGAGCGGACGCTCGCCCTGCTCGAGGACCGGACCCGATGGCTCAAGAAGACGCCCTGACCTACCTCCGCCACGGCCAGACGCCCTTCTTCCGCCTGCCGCTCCGGGTGAAGGAGGTGCCGCCCGGAGCGCGCGCCGTGCTCCTCGGCGTGCCCACGGACCTGGGCGCCACCTACCAGCCCGGCGCCCGGCTGGCTCCCTGGCACGTGCGCCGGGTGTCGGCCCTGGTCCAGGGCCACCACCCGGCGCACGGCATCGACGTCTTCGCGGAGGTGAACGCGGTCGACGGCGGGAACGTCGCCTTCCCGCCCTTCAGCGCCCCGGCCATGCGCGAGGCGGTGGAGGTCGAGGTCTCCCGGGTGGCGGCCGCGGGCGCGGTGCCCTTCGTGGTGGGGGGCGACCATTCCCTCACCCTGCCGGCGCTGCGGGCGCTGGCGGCGCGGCACGGCCCGCTGGCCGTGGTCCACCTCGACGCCCACCTCGACACCAGCGGCCCGGAGACCTGGGGCGAGCCGTTCCACCACGGGACCCCCTTCCGCCACGCCATCGCCGAGGGGCTCGTCGCACCGGGCGCGCTCCTCCAGGTGGGGATCCGCGGGCCCTGGGGCTCGGCCGCCGAGGCCGCGCCCTCCCGGGCCCACGGCGGGCGCATCGTCCCGGCCGAGGAGGTGGGGGAGCGCGGGGCGGCGGCGCTGGGCGCCGAGCTGAGGGCGGCCCTGGGTGCGCGCCCCACCTACCTCTCCTTCGACGTGGACGCGCTCGACCCGGCCTTCGCCCCGGGCACCGGGACGCCGGTGCCGGGTGGCCTCACCACCCGTGAAGCCTTCGCACTGCTCCGGGCGCTGGCCGGCGCGGCCCTGGTGGGCATGGACGTGGTGGAGGTCGCCCCGGCGCTCGACCAGGGCGACCGGACCTCCCTGCTGGCGGCCCACCTCCTCTTCGAGGGGCTCGCCCTGCTGGCCCTGGCCGGACGCCACGGGGGGCCGGACCGGTCGGGATGACCAGACCGGGCCCGCGCCCGGCTGCCGATCCGCTATCCTGGGGGCATGAGCGGACCGAGCCCGTGGAGCGTGGTCCAGGCGGTGGACTACGAGCGCTTCATGGGGAGCGACGGGCTGGACCAGCTCGGGCCCCTGGCCGCGCTCTTCCAGGAGGCGGTGCTGGCCGCGCAGCCCGACCGGCTCCTGGTGGCCGGCTGCGCCACCGGCAACGGCCTGGAGCACGTCGACCCCTCGGTCACCCGCCGCATCGTGGCCGTGGACCTGAACCTCCAGTACCTGGGGATCGCGCGGCAGCGCTTCTTCCACCTGGGGCCGAGGCTCGAGCTGTACAACGCCGACGTCCAGGCCTTCCGCGCGGCGCCGGGCTCCTTCGACCTCGTCCACGCCGGGCTGGTCCTGGAGTGGCTGCACCCCGAGGTGCTGGTGCGCCGGATGTCCGAGTGGCTGGCGGAGCACGGCAGCTGCTCCCTGGTGCTGGAGCTCCCCGGGGGCGGGGGGCCACCGCCGCCCTCGCCGGCCCTCCTGGCCGTGGTCCGGAGCATGCGCCGGGTGCCGCCCGAGGAGCTCATCGGGCTCTTCGCCTCCTACGGCCTGACCCTGCGCCGCCAGAAGGAGGTGCCGCTGCGCTACGGCCGGCGGTTCTGGCACGGCACCTTCGGTCGCAGCGCGGCGGAGGCGCCGGGGTAGGCGGCCCGGCCGCGACACCGCCGCCGTTTGAGTTCGCGGTGCCCGCGGGTGTAGAGTCACGCCCCGCGCCGCGGCCTCTCGCCGCGGCGCCGTCGCGATCGTGGCCGACCTGAGCGTGCGAGAAGTGGCCCGCCTGCTGGGCGTGGCGGAGAAGACGGTGTGGCAATGGGTGCGCGCCGGAGAGATCCCCCACACCCGGCTGCGCGAGGAGATCCTCTTCAACCGGGTCGAGCTGCAGCAGTGGGCCCTGAGGAGCGGGCACCCGCTCCCGCCCGAGGCCGCCGGCGGCGGCGCCTCCTCGGAGACGCTGGCCGACGCCATCGCCCGCGGCGGGATCGCTCGCGACGTCCCCGGCGGCACCCGCGAGGAGGTGCTCTCGGCGGTGGCGGCGCTGCCCGGCGTCCCCGCCGGCGTGGACCGGGCGCTGCTCCGCGCGCTGCTCGTCGCCGGCGAGCGGTTCGGCTCGACCGCCCTGGGCGGCGGGTTCGCCTTCCCGCACCCCCGGGATCCCCAGGTGCTGGGGCTCTCGGTCCCCACCGTGCTGCTCGCCCTCCCCGAGAGGCCCGTCGACTTCCAGGCGCTCGACGGCCAGCCGGTGACCGCCATCTTCACCATCCTCTCGCCCACGGTGCAGGCCCACCTCGCCATCCTGTCGCGCCTCGCCTACGTGCTGCACGACCAGGAGCTGCGGCGGCTGCTGGCCGCGCGCGCCCCGGACGCCGCCATCCTGGAGCGCGTCCGCGCCGGCGAGGCCGCCCTGGCGGCGGAGCGGGCGCGCCGGAGCGACCCGGAGGAGGGCGAGGCGTGATCGCCAGCCTGTTGGCGCTGGCGCTTTCGAGCGCCGCGGCGGCCGTGGTCCTCTCCCGGTCGGGGCGGCTCGCCTTCCGGGTGGCCACGGTGGGCACGCTGGCGGCCTCTGCCCCTCGGGCGGCACGCCATCCTCGTGCTGCGGCGAGCCCGTACCTGCCCGGCTGTCCGCCGCACCCGTTCCCCCTCCTCGCCGGCCTCGTGCGCCTCCTGGGCCGGATGTGACCCTCCCCGCGCTCCTCATCGCCGCCATCGTGCTCACCTCGGTGAGCGGCCTGTTGGCCCTGGCGGTCCCCCGCCGGCCGGCGCTCGGCCAGGCGCTCGCCTGTGCGGCCCTGTGCGCGGGCGCGGTGCTCGGCTCGGTGGCGGCGGTGGGGGCGCTCCTCGCGCCCGTCCCGCCGGCGCTCACCCTGCCCTGGGGCGCGCCCGGCGGCGCCCTGGCGCTCCGCCTCGACGGCCTCTCCGCCTTCTTCCTGATCCCGGTGCTGGTGGTCCCGGCGCTGGGGTCGGTCTACGGCCTGGCCTACTTCCCGCAGGCGCGGCTGGGCCGCAAGGCCGTCCGGCTCCAGATCCTCTTCGGCCTGGTGACCGGCGCCATGGCGCTGGTGGTGACCTCCGCCAACGGCATGCTCTTCCTGGCCGCCTGGGAGGTCATGGCGCTGGGCTGCTTCTTCCTCGTGATCACCCACCACGAGGAGCGCGAGGCCCAGCGGGCGGGCTTCGTCTACCTCGCCTCGGCCCACGCCGCGAACCTGGCCCTCTTCGCCATGTTCGCGCTGCTCGCCCGTCTCGCCGGCTCGTTCGACTTCGCGGCCATGACCGGGCTCCGGGCGGCGTGGGGGCCGGCCACCGCCGTCTTCGTCCTGGCCCTGGCCGGCTTCGGCCTCAAGGCGGGCCTGCTGCCCCTCCACTTCTGGCTGCCCGGGGCCCATGCCGCCGCGCCCAGCCACGTCTCGGCGCTCATGTCCGGCGTGGTCCTCAAGACCGGCATCTACGGCCTGCTGCGCGTCACCGGCTTCTTCGAGGCCCCGCCCGCCTCCTGGGGCGCGCTGCTGCTCGCCGGCGGCGCCGTCTCGGCGGTGATGGGCGTGGCCTTCGCCCTGGCCCAGCACGACGTGAAGCGGCTCCTCGCCTACCACTCGGTGGAGAACATCGGCATCATCGTCATGGCCGCGGGGCTGGCGCTCCTGGGCCGCGCCCGCGGCGACGCGGCGCTGGTGTTCCTGGGGTTCGCCGCCGCCGTCCTCCACGTGGTGAACCACGCCACCTTCAAGGCGCTGCTCTTCCTCGGCGCCGGCGCGGTGGTCCACGCCACCGGGACCCGCGACATGGACCTGCTGGGCGGCCTGGCCCGGGCCATGCCCCGGACCGCCGCGCTGTTCCTGGTCGGCGCCGCCGCCATCAGCGGGCTCCCGCCGCTCAACGGCTTCGCCTCCGAGTGGCTCGTCTACCTGGCCTCGCTGCGCACGGTCTACGACCTCGGGCCGGTGCCGCACCCCCACTTCGCGGCCCTGGGGGCGCCGGTGCTGGCCTTCGTGGGGAGCTTGGCCGCCGCCTGCTTCGTCAAGGTCCACGGCACCGTGTTCCTGGGGCACGGCCGCTCGCGCCACGCCGCCGCCGCCCACGAGGCGCGGCCGGCCATGCTCGTCCCCATGCTGGTCCTGGCCGCCGCCTGCGTGGTCATCGGCCTGTTCCCGGCCGCGCTCCTGCCCGCCCTGGCCGGCGCGGCCGCGCAGTGGTCGAGGGTGGCGCCCGAGGCGCTGGTGGGCCCGGCCGCCTCGGCGGGCGCGTCGGCGGTGCGGGTGAGCGTCACGGCCGCGGCGCTGGCCGCGGTGGTCCTCGGCGCCTGGCTGCTCCGGCGCCACCTCCTCCGGCGCGGCCCCCTCGGCCCGCCGCCGCAGGTCGAGACCTGGGGCTGCGGGTACTCCCGGCCCACCGCCCGCATGCAGTACACCGGCTCGTCGCTGGCCGACGCGCTGGTGGGGAGCTTCCGCTGGGCCTTCTTCCCCCACCGCCGGGTGCTGCCCCCCCGGGGCGTCTTCCCGCGGCGCGCCCTCTACCGCGCCACGGTGCCCGACACCGCGCTGGAGCGGGGCATCGTCCCGGCGCTGGCGTGGACCGCCCGGATGGCGGGGCGGGCCCGCAGCCGCCTGCTCGGCGCGGTGCAGGTCCAGGCGCTGCTCCTCGCCGGTGGCCTGGTCGCGCTCCTCCTCTGGCTGGCGCTGGGAGGAGGCGCGCCGTGGTGACCCGGCTCGCCGCCGCCGTCCTCCCCTTCCTGGCCTTCCTCGGGCTCTCGCCGCTCCTGCTCGGCGCGGTGACCCGGGTGAAGTCGCTCTTCGCCGGCCGCACCGGCGCGCCGCTCCTGCAGCCCTACCACGACCTGCGCCGACTCCTCGGCAAGCAGCCCGTCTACAGCCGCACCACCACCTGGGTCTTCCGCGCCGGCCCGCTGGTGGGCCTGGGCGCGGTGGTCGCCGCCGGCCTCCTCATGTCCTTCGGCGGGGCGCCGGCCCTCCTCCCGTTCCCCGGCGACTTCATCCTCTTCGCCTCCCTGCTGGGCCTCTCCCGCTTCGCCACCGCCCTGGCCGCCCTCGACACCGGCTCCTCGTTCGAGGGGATGGGCGCCGCCCGCGAGGTCACCTTCGCCGCCTTCGCCGAGCCGGCGCTGTTCCTCTGCCTGGTGGCGCTGGTGCGGGCCACCGGCTCGCTCTCCCTCTCCGGCATGCTGCGCGAGGGGCTCCCCGAGCTGTGGCGGGCGCAGGGGCCGGCGCTCCTCCTCGCCGCCACCGCGCTGGTGGTGGTGGCGCTGGCCGAGAACGCGCGCATCCCGGTGGACGACCCCACCACCCACCTCGAGCTCACCATGATCCACGAGGTGATGGTCCTCGACCACTCCGGCCCCGACCTGGCCGTCATTCACTACGCCGCCTCGCTCAAGCTCTTCCTCTTCGGGGCGCTGGTGGTCCGGCTGGCGCTCGGCTTCCCCTTCTCCTCGCCCTGGCCGTCGCTGGGGGTCTTCCTGGGCGGCATGGCGCTCTTCGCCACGGCCCTGGGCGCCATCGAGTCCACCATGGCGCGGCTGCGGCTCGATCGGGTGCCGCAGCTGCTGGTGGCGGCCTCGGTGCTGGCGCTGTTCGCGCTGGTCCTCCTCCTGCGGTGACGGCCATGACCTACTGGACCGGGCTGGTGTTCGTGCTGGTGGTGGTCCTGGACCTCCTGGTCCTGGCCTCGAGCCGGCTGCGCGGGGCCATCCGCACCGTCGCCTTCCAGGGGGCGGTGCTGGCGCTCCTGCCGCTGCTCCTCCCCGCGCCGGCGGCCGGCGAGCACCGGGTGGTCCACATGGTGGCGCTGGCGGTCGGCGCCCTGGTGGTGAAGGGCTTCCTCATCCCCGGGATGATGCTGTGGGCCATGCGCGAGGCCGCCATCCGCCGGGAGGTCGAGCCCATCGTCGGCTTCGTCCCCTCCCTGGTGCTGGGGGCGCTGGGCGTGGCCGCCGCCTTCACCTTCTCCGGGGCGCTCCCCCTGCCCGCGCCCGAGCTCCACCCGCTGCTCGTGCCCACCTCGCTCTCCACCGTCTGGACCGGGCTCCTGCTGGTGGTGAGCCGGCGCAAGGCCGTGGCCCAGGTGCTGGGGTTCCTGCTGGTGGAGAACGGGGTCTTCGTCTTCGGCGTGCTCCTCTCCGGCTTCATGCCGCTGATGGTCGAGGCGGGCGTCCTGCTCGACCTGCTGGCCGCCACCTTCGTCATGGGCATCGTCATCTTCCACATCAACCGCGAGTTCGCGTCTCTCGACACCGGCCGGCTGACCAGCCTGCGGGACTAGGCCGTGCTCCTCCTCGCGCTCCTCCCCCTGGTCCTGGCCCCGCTGGCGCTCGCGGCGCTGGCCCTGGCGGTGCCCCGCGCCCGCTGGCGCCCGCGGCTGCTGCTGGTCGGGGCCGGCCTGCACGCGGCCGCGGTGGCCGCGCTCTGGGCGCTCCGGCCCGGGCCGACGCTCTCCGGCTGGCTGGCGCTCGACGCGGCCGGCCTCCTCACCCTCTCCACGGCCAGTGCCGTCTTCCTGGCCTCGGCGGTGTACGTGCAGGGCTACCTGGCCACCCACCCCGAGCGCGACGACCGGGTGTTCGTGGGGAGCCTGCTCGCGCTCCTCGCCGCCATGACCGGGGCGGCGCTCGCCCAGAACCTGGGGCTCCTCTGGGTGATCATCGAACTCACCACCCTGGCCACCGCCCCGCTCATCTACTTCCGGCACGACGCCCTCTCGCTGGAGGCGACCTGGAAGTACCTCATGGTCTGCTCGCTGGGGATCGCCCTGGCGCTCCTGGGGACCTTCTTCCTGGCCTTCTCCTCGGCCGGGCCGGGCGGGCCGCAGACCCTGCTCCTGCCGGACCTGATCGCGGCGGGGGACCGCCTCTCGCGGCCGTGGGTGCGGGCAGCCTTCGCCTTCCTCCTGGCCGGCTACGGGACCAAGATGGGCCTCGCCCCGTTCCACGCCTGGAAGCCGGACGCCTACGGCGAGGCCCCGGGCGTCCTGGGCGCGCTCCTGGCCGGCGGGGTGACCAACATCGCCTTCCTGGCGCTGGTGCGGGCGACCAGCGTGTGCCAGGCGGCGGGCGAGGGGCCCTTCGCCCGGTCGGCGCTGCTCGGCGTGGGGCTCCTCTCCATGGGGGTGGCCGCGGTCTTCATGGTGGGGCAGCGCGACTTCAAGCGGCTCCTCGCCTACTCCAGCGTCGAGCACATGGGGATCCTGGCCCTGGGCGTGGGACTGGGCGGCGCCGCCGCCGCGGGCGCCTTCTTCCACATGGTGAACAACGGGCTCACCAAGGGCGTGCTCTTCCTCACCGCCGGGAACATCCACCGCGCCTACGGCACCAAGGACACCGACCGGGTGCGCGGGGCGGCCCGCCGCCTCCCGCTCTCCGGCCCGCTCTTCCTGCTCGGCTTCCTGGCGGTGACCGGCTCGCCGCCCTTCGCCCCCTTCTTCAGCGAGTTCGCCATCCTCTCCGGCGCGCTGGGCGGCGGTCGCTGGCTGGTGGCCGCGGCCTACCTGGCGCTCCTGGCGCTCATCTTCGTGACCATGGGCTCGACCGTCCTGCGCATCGTCCAGGGAGAGCCCCGCCAGCCGGCCGAGCCCGGGTTCGGCGACGTGGCCACCACCGCCGGGCCGCCGCTCCTCCTCCTCCTGGCCGTGCTGGCGCTGGGGCTGTGGGTGCCGCGCGGCCTGCTCGACCTCTTCGACGCCGCGGCGGCGCTGGTGAGGGGCTAGCCGTGGAGCCCGGCGTCCTCAGGCTGCGGAGCGCGGAGGCCGTCCCGGCGCCGGCGGTGCCGCTGCTGGCGCTCGAGGCCTTCCAGGGGGCGCTCGCCGAGGGGCTGGCCGCCGGGCTCCGGGTGGTGGCGTACTTCGGCGAGCCGGACGGCGGCGAATCGGTGCGGATCACGGCGGTGCTGGCCGACGACGCCGCCCGGGAGCTGGTCGCGCTCTCCACCGCCGCGCGCGGCCCGGTGCCCTCGCTGTCCGCCGCCCACCCCGCGCTGCAGCTCTTCGAGCGGGAGCTGGCGGAGCAGCACGGCCTGGTGCCGGAGGGCCACCCCTGGATGAAGCCGGTCCGCTTCGAGCCCGGCCCCTCCGACCGGCCGGACGCCTGGGGTCGCCCCCGGCCGCTCGAGACCATCCCCGGCGGCTACCCGTTCTATGCGGTGGAGGGCGAGGAGGTGCACGAGGTGGCGGTCGGCCCGGTGCACGCCGGGATCATCGAGCCCGGCCACTTCCGCTTCCAGTGCCACGGCGAGGAGGTCTTCCACCTGGAGATCGTGCTCGGCTACCAGCACCGCGGCGCCGAGGCGCTCCTGGCCGCGGCCTCGAGCCGGCGGGGTGCGGCCCTGGCCGAGTCCCTCGCCGGGGACACGGCGGTGGGCCACGCGCTCGCCCACGCGCGGGCGCTGGAGGGGCTCGGGGGGATCGCCGCCCCGCCCCGGGCGGCGGCGCTCCGGGCGGTGGCGCTGGAGCTGGAGCGGCTGGCGAACCACGTGGGCGATCTGGGGGCGCTGGCCGGCGACGTCGGCTTCCTCCCGACCGCCAGCGCCTGCGGCGCCCTCCGGGCCGAGTACCTGAACGCGCTGGCGGAGCTGTGCGGGAACCGCTTCGGCCGCGGCCTGGTGGTGCCGGGCGGCGTCCGGTACGACCTGACGGAGGACGCGGCCGCGCGGCTGGCGGAGCGGATCGAGGGGGCCTGGCGGCGGACGGCCGCCTCGGCCCGGGTCTTCTTCCGGGCCGCCTCGGTGCGGAACCGGACCGACGGCACCGGGGTGGTGTCCCGCGAGCTCGCCCGGCAGCTCGGGCTGGTGGGCCCGGCCGCGCGGGCCAGCGGCGTGGCCGTGGACGCGCGGACCTCGCACCCCTTCCCGCCCTACGGCGGCACGCCCATCACCCTGGTCACCCAGGGCGGGGGCGACGTCTCGGCCCGCGCCCGGCTGCGCCGCGACGAGGCCGAGCGGAGCGCCGCCTTCGCCGCCGGCCAGCTCCGGAGGCTCCCCGGGGGGCCGGTGCTGTCGCCCCCCCCGCCGCCCCGCCCCGGCCGGCTGGCGGTCTCGCTGGTGGAGGGCTGGCGCGGCGAGATCTGCCACGCGGTGCGCACCGGGCCGGACGGGCGGGTGGCCCGCTACAAGGTGGTGGACCCCTCCTTCCACAACTGGATGGGGCTCCAGCTGGCCATGCGCGGCGGCCAGGTGAGCGACTTCCCGCTGGTGAACAAGAGCTTCAACCTCTCCTACGCGGGGCACGATCTGTGATCGGCATCCTGCTCGACCGGCTGCGGCTCGGCCGCCAGACCATCGCCTACCCCAAGGGCCCGGCTCGCTTCCCGGCCCGCTTCCACGGCCGGCCCGCCCTCCACCGCGAGCGGTGCCGGGAGGGGTGCACGGAGTGCGCCGACGCCTGCCCCACCGAGGCCATCTCCGGGATGGGGTCGCCGCGGCTCACCCTGGACATGGGCGCCTGCCTCTTCTGCGCCCGGTGCCAGGACGCCTGCCCCGAGGGCGCCATCGCCTTCACCCGCGACTACCGGCTGGCCGCGCGCACCCGCGAGGAGCTGCGCGTCTCCGGCGACGAGGCGGTGCTGGCGCGGGCGCTGGACGCGCGGCTGACCCGGCTCTTCGGCCGCTCGCTGCGGCTCCGGCAGGTGTCGGCGGCCGGCTGCAACGGCTGCGAGGCGGAGCTCAACGCCGCCGGCAACGTGCAGTTCGACCTGGCCAGGTTCGGGGTCCAGTTCGTGGCCTCGCCCCGCCACGCCGACGGGATGGTGGTGACCGGACCGGTCTCGGAGAACATGCGGGCCGCGCTCCGGGCCACCTGGGAGGCGACGCCGGCGCCGCGGCTGGTGGTGGCGGTGGGCGCCTGCGCCATCTCCGGCGGGATCTTCGCCGGGAGCTCCGCCTGCCACGGCGGCGTCGCCGCCGCCCTGGGCGTGCCGGTGGACCTCTTCATCCCCGGCTGCCCGCCGCACCCGGTGACCATCCTCGACGGCCTGCTCCGCATGCTGGGGCGGGTGGAGGGGGACCGGCTGCAGCTGGCGGAGACCGGGGGGGTCCCGCGCTGAGGCGCTACAGCCGCTTCCCCAGCGAGACCACCTCGTCCTCCCCGTAGCCCATGCGCCGCCAGAACCGCCGGGCGGCCCGGTTCCCGGCCAGGACCTGGAGGTTCACCTTGGGGCAACCGAGGGCCAGGAGGGTGCGCTCGGCCTCGGCCACCAGCGCCCTCCCCACGCCCCCGCGCCGCGCCTCCGGGTGGACGCCCACCGAGTAGAGCCAGCCGCGGTGGCCGTCCCAGCCGGCCATGGCCGAGCCGACCACGCGGCCGCCCCGCTCCGCCAGCCAGAAGAGCCCGTCCCCGAAGGCGAGCTTGCGGGCCACGCTCCGGGCCGGGTCGCGCTGGGGCCTGGAGGGATCTCCGTACTCGGGGAAGACCGTGCGCCACAGCGCCACCACCGCCTCGGCGTCGGCCGCGCCGACCCTGCGGATGACGAGCGAGGTCACGCGGCGAGTGTACCACCGGCTCCCGGCGCCGCCGGGAGGGCGGAAGCGGTGGCCGGGGGCGGGGGCGCCGTCGGCCTTCAGCGCGCCCGCGCCACGGCCAGGCCCTTCTTCCCCCCGCGCGCCCGGGCGGGCTCGAGGCCGCTCGCGCCGGCGGCGCCCGGGCCCACCAGGATCTCGCCCGGCAAGGCCATGGCCAGCACGCGCTCGGTGCGCTCGGCGACCTCGCCCAGCACGGCCAGCTCGAAGCCCTCCGGCCCGCTCACGTTGCCGAGCAGCACCTCGCCCGCGTCCACCGAAGCCCGGATCCCCAGCCCGCCGCCGACCCCGGCCACGTCGTCGCGGGCGGCCCGCGCCGCGCGAAGGGCGAAGTCGGCATCGTCGGGCGAGGGGCCGGCCAGCCCGAACACCACCAGGGCGCCGGACCCGCCCAGCCGCACCACCAGCCCGCCCTCGTTGAGCGCGGCGCGGGTGAGGGCGTCGAGGCCGGCGCGGACCAGGTCGCCATCGGGCGCCGGGGAGCCGGCGGGCAGGTGGAGGGCGAGCCGGAGAAGGGCCACCCGGCGGGCCGCCAGGGGCAGCGCGTCGGTGGGCGCCGGCGAGGCCAGCCTCATCCCGCTGGAGGTGATGGAGGAGCTGGCGTCGATGCGGCCGGTGGGGCGGGACCCGCGCGCCGCGGGCGGGGTGGGGGACCGGGCCGAGGGGTGGCGCGCCCGCGACCCGCGCTTCTCCAGCCGCACCTCGGTGCGGCCGAAGCGCAGGACCGCGCCCGGCTGCAGGAGCGCCTCCTGCACGCGCTCCGAGCCGACGAAGGTCCCGTTTCGGGACTCGAGGTCCACCACCCAGATGTCGGCACCGCGCCGCTCGAACATGGCGTGCATGCTCGAGATCCACGGGTCGTCGAGCTGGAAGTGCGCCTCCGGCGAGCGGCCGACCACGGTGGGCATGTCCGGGAGCTCGAAGACCGCCCCCGCGCGCGCGCCGTTCAAGACGACGAGCTCTGCCACGCTCTTCCCTCCAAGGCATCGATTGTAACGCCGGGGGGCAAGTTGGCGAGCGCCCGGGCGATGGCGGGCGATAGCGGGCGACGCCGCACCGCGGCGAGGGGGCCCCGCCCCTCCCCGGCCGCCGGGCCGGACCCGGGACCCTAGTCGTCCTCCTCCGGCAGCGCGCCCTCGCCCTTCATGAGCTCGCGCATGACCACGGTGGCGTAGCTGCCCTTGGGGAGCTCGAAGCGGGCCCGGTAGCCGTCCGGGAGCGGCTCCAGCTCCACGGCCACGGGCAGGCGGGCGGCGCGCCGCGTCCCCTCGGCCTCGCCCCCGCCGCGGGCGAAGTCGGCCGGGACCACCCCGGCTGCGGCCAGGACCCGCTGCTCCCGGGCCATGGGCTCGCCCGACGCCTCGCGCAGCTTGTGGCCGAAGATGGGTCCGGCCGGCGAGATCTCGAACCGGGCCACCCGGGCCCCGTCGACCGCCGGGTCCTGGCAGGTGAAGAGGCCGCCCGAGTCGAGCTTCTTCATGACCTCGCCGGCCAGCGCCGCGGCGAAGAGGCCGTCGCCGATCCGCTCCTCGAGCCAGCGGTTGAAGAGCTCGGACTGGAAGGCGGAGATGCAGAGGCGGCGCAGGAACCGGTCCCGGGCGGCGCGGCCCGCCTCGGGCGTGCGCTCGCCCAGGAGGAGCGCCCGGCCGACGGCGGCGTTCCCGCCGCCGGCGCCGAAGCGCTGCGGGCCGAAGAAGTTGGGGAGGCCGCGGGCGGCCAGGGCCTCCACGCAGGCGCGCGCCCGCGGGAGATCGCCGCCGCGCACCGCCACCGCGAAGCGGTTGGCCCGGGCGTGCCCGGGCCGGAGCTTGTTCTGGTGGCGGGAGGCCTCGAGCACCGAGAGGCCGGGCTCGGCCAGCGAGGCGAGGTCGGGGTCGCGGGCCAAGGGGAAGGAGAGCCACTGGGTGGTGACCGCGTCGCGGTCCTTGAGGCCGGCGTAGCCGGCGTCCCGCTCCGGCACGCCCAGCCTCCGGGAGAGCGCGCGCAGGACGTCCCGGGTGGTCCGCCCCCGCTTCTCCACCCGCAGGTAGAGGTGCGGCCCGCTTCCCGACGGCAGGTAGGCCGGGACCTCGTCGACGCGGAAGTCCTCCGGCGCCGCCCGGAGGGTGCCTCCCGAGCCGGGCAGGTCGGCGGTGAGGAAGGGGAGGGGGTCCATGCGCCGCCCCGGACCTCTAGCCCGCCCGGGCCAGCTCGTCGAGCGCCGCCAGGCGGGGCCGGAGCGCGGCCGAGAGCAGCTCGTCGGCCTCTCGCGAGAGCCCCTCGCCGGCCAGGAACAGGTGGAAGAAGAGGATCTCGCGCAGCGCGTTGCCGAGGAGCCGCCCGGGCCGGCCCGACGGCTCGAGCTTGGAGAGGGCCGCGCCCTGCAGCGCGGCCACGTTGCCGAGCAGGGTGTCCTCGTCGAGCGTGCCGTCGTCGCGGACCGCGACGTGGGCCCAGATCCGCGCCAGGGGCTGCGAGGCGTCGACCAGGAAGGCCCGCACCCCGGCGCGGAAGGCCGGCCGGGCGCCCTCGGGCACGGCGGCGCC
>Ga0335071_10003625_pt1 | contig 16224 bp, 12 predicted proteins | sample Lox_Sample_15_FD_206724 | JGI IMG/M metagenome (GOLD analysis project Ga0335071, IMG submission 206724) | Soil microbial communities from Loxahatchee National Wildlife Refuge, Florida, United States - Lox_Sample_1.5 | ecosystem: Environmental > Terrestrial > Soil > Wetlands | place: USA... | reverse complement strand
GCATGGCCGCCGACGGCAGCGGCGAGGAGACGAACCTCACCAAGAGCCCCGGCCTCGACGACGGGCCCGAGTACTCGCCCGACGGGCGGTACATCTACTTCAACTCCGTGCGCAGCGGCACCATGCAGATCTGGCGCATGAAGCCCGACGGCCGGGACCCCGAGCAGCTGACGAACGACGAGTACAACAACTGGTTCCCCCACCTCTCGCCGGATGGCCGGCAGGTCGCCTTCATCACCTTCCCCAAGGAGGTCAGCCCGTCCGACCACCCGTACTACAAGCGCGTCTACCTGCGGCTGATGCCGGCGGCCGGCGGCGCTCCGCGAGTGATCGCCTACGTGTACGGCGGGCAGGGCACCCTCAACGTGCCGTCGTGGTCGCCCGACGGCCGGCGCCTGGCCTTCGTCAGCAACAGCGACCTGCGCTGAGACGCCGCAGCGGCTACGGTCGCGACGGCGGGCGGTGTGGGCACTCGTGCCCTCCTCATCGCCCGACGATGACGCAGTTGACCGCCGCGGCGCGCGGGACGAGACTGGCGCGTCCTCCAGGAGGCGGCCGTGCCCGACGGCGTGGACGTCTATCGCAGGCTGCAGCAGCACCTCGACAGGATGCCGGTCGGCTTCCCGGCGACCGCCTCCGGAGTGGAGCTGCGCATCCTCCGGCGGCTCTTCACCCCTGAGGAGGCGGAGGTCGCGCTGTGCCTGAGCGCCGTGCCGGAGCGGCCGGCGCGCATCGCCCGCCGGGCCCGCGGGCGGAGCCGCGAGGAGGTGCAGGCGGCGCTTTCGTCGATGGCGGAGAAGCGGGTGATCCTCGCCGCGGGCAGAGGCGAGCGGCGGCGCTTCAGCAAGGCGCCCATGGCCATCGGCATCTACGAGATGCAGGTCGACCGGCTGACGAAGGAGCTGCAGCAGGACTTCGAGGACTACGCCCGCGAGGCGTTCGGCCGCGCCTTCCTGGCGGTGCCGACGCGGCAGATGCGCACGGTCCCGGTGAACGCGACGTTCGTCCCCGAGCGCCGCGTCGGGCGCTACGACGACGCCCGTGCCCTGCTCGCGGCGGCTGCGGGCCCGTTCGCCGTGCTGAACTGCGTCTGCCGGCAGGGCAAGGATCTGCTGGACCAGCCCTGCCGCCAGAGCAGCGACCGGCGGGTGTGTCTGACGCTCGGCCCGGTGGCCGGCCAGGCGATCGCGCACGGCTCCGCGCAACCGGTGCCGCGGGAGCGGGCGCTCGAGATGCTCGACCGGGCCGAGCGCGACGGCCTGGTGGTGCAGCCGTCGAACACCCGCGATCCCGCGTTCGTCTGCTTCTGCTGTTCGTGCTGCTGCGGCGTGCTCATGATGGCGCGGCAGCTGCCGCGCCCGGCCGAGTACCTCCACTCGAACTACCAGGCCGCGGTGGAGGCGGAGGTCTGCGCGGAGTGCGCCACCTGCGCCGGCCGCTGCCCCATGGACGCCCTGCGCACCGGCGACGGTCCCACCCGGGTCGACCTCGACCGCTGCATCGGCTGTGGCCTGTGCGTGAGCACCTGCAGCACCGGCGCCCTCAGCCTGCGGCCCCGGCCGCACGCCAGCGCCCCGCCCAGGGGCCTGGCGGGTCTCTACCGCCGGATCACCGTCGACCGCTTCGGCGTCCTGGGGACCGCCCGGATCCTCGGCAGGGTGCTGCTCGGCCGGCAGGTCTAGCCTAGCGCCGCCGGCGTGAGTCGTTCACAGCCGGCAGGCCTCGTCCGCCGCCGCCGGCCTGAGCAGCCGCTGCAGCTCCCGCGTGCGCGCCAGGGCCAGCTGGCGGCGGGCGATCGCCGCGCAGGTGAGGCGGTCGATGGGGTGCCTGCCGTCGGCGTTTTCGACCGCGTAGAGCATGGCCAGGTGCGCCTCCCGGTACTCCAGCCAGGCCTTCTGCGCCTTCCTCGCCTCCGCGGCGCCCTTGGCGGGCAGCTTGGCCACCAGGGCGTCGAGCGCCTCCCGCATCTGCGTGTCGGCCGTGTCGGCCTCCTGGGTCCAGCACGCGCCCTGATCGATCGGGCCCACGGCGTCCGCGCAGGGGTCCGGCTCGTCCCCGACCTGGGCGCCCGCCCGTTGCGCGCTCGGCCCCAGCGCCACCAGCCCGCACACCGCCGCCACCCGCACCGTCCGCATCGCACGCTTCCTTTCCGTCCCGTCCGATGGTGACGCCAACCCGGCCCGACGGCAACGACCTGGCGGTCGAGGCCGCCGGCGGCGGCGGAGCGCGCGGGACTCAGGCCGGAACCGCTTGCGGCGCGCTCTCGGTCTCACTCGGCCGGCGCTCCCCGACCTGCTGCCGCCACATCGCGTAGTACAGGCCCTTGCGCTCCAGCAGGTCCTGGTGCGGCCCCTGCTCCACGATGCGGCCGCGTTCCAGCACCAGGATGCGGTGGGCGTGGCGCACGGTGGAGAGGCGATGGGCGATCAGCACCGTGATCCCGCTGTGCGCCTGCGCCACGTCGCGGATGGTCCGCGCGATCTCCTCCTCGGTGAGGGAGTCGAGAGAGGAGGTGGCCTCGTCGAACACCAGCAGCTGCGGCCGACGCAGCAGGGCCCGAGCGATCGAGAGCCGCTGCTTCTCGCCTCCCGAGACCTTGACCCCGCCCTCGCCGATCACCGTGTCCAGCCCGCGCTCGCCGCGGGCCAGCAGGCTGTCGCAGGCGGCGCGCCGGAGCACCTCCAGGCACTCCGCGTCGCTGGCGTCGGGCCGCACGAAGCGCAGGTTGTCGCGGATGGTCCCGGAGAAGAGCTGCGTGTCCTGGGAGACGAAACCGATCCGCTCCCGCAGCGCCTCCAGGTCCACCCGCTCGTCGGGCACGTCGTTGTAGAGGACGCGGCCGTGCCGCGGGTGGTACAGGCCGACCAGCAGCTTGACCAGCGTGGTCTTGCCGGCGCCCGAGGGCCCGACGAAGGCGATCGTCTCCCCGCGGCGCACCTCGAAGCTCACCTCGTGCACCGCGTGGATGGAGGCGGAGTGGTGGCGGAAGCTCACCCGCTCGAAGGCGAGGCGCTCGAGCTCGCCGAGGGGCACCGGGCGAGCGGGCCGCGCCTCGACGGGCGTGTCCAGGATCTCCTGGAACTTCGCCAGCGAGGCCTCGGTCTCGCGGTAGACGTTGATGACGCTGCCCAGCTCCTGCAGCGGCCCGAAGATGAAGAAGGAGTAGATCCACAGGGCGAAGAACTGCCCCACGCTGATCTGCCGCGCGAAGATGAGGTACAGCATCAGGAACAGGATGCTGGTGCGCAGCGCGTTCACCGCCGAGCCCTGCACGAAGCTGAGGCTGCGCAGGTAGCGCACCTTGCGCAGCTCCAGGTCGAGGATGCGCCGGGTGGTGCCGTTGAGGCGGGCGACCTCCTGCGGTCCCAGCCCCATGCTCTTCACCAGCTCGATGTTGCGCAGCGACTCGGTGGTGGAGCCGGCCAGGGCGGTCGTCTCGGCCACGATCACCTTCTGCACCTGCTTGATCCTCCGGGACAGCACGGAGCTGAGCCAGCCCAGCAGGGGCACGGTGGCGAAGTAGACGGGGGCGATCAGCCAGTGGACGCTGAAGGCGTAGATCACCACGAACAGCACGCCCACCAGCGTCTGGAACAGCACGTTGACCGCGGAGGTGACCAGCTTCTCCACGTCCGCCCGCACCTTCTGCAGCTTGCCCAGGGTCTCGCCGCTGCGCTGGTCCTCGAACAGCTGGTAGGGCAGCTCCAGCGAGTGGCGGATCCCGTCCGAGTACAGCTGCGCGCCGAGGCGCTGGGTGACCACGTTCGTGAAGTAGTCCTGGAAGTTCTTGGCCACCCGCGACACGAAGGCGACGCCCACCGCCGCCAGCAGCAGCAGGCTGACGCCGCGCAGGAACTGGCCGGTGGTGTAGCGGTCGAAGCGGGTGGCGTACTGGTCGATGACGTGCCGGAAGATGAGGGGGTCGAGCAGCGAGAAGCACTGGTTGACGGCCGCCAGCAACAAGGCCAGCGCCACCAGCCGCCAGTGCGGCCGCAGGTACCGGAGCAGGAGCTTCATGGAACCGGTTGTCAGGATACCAGACCGTCGGCCCTCGTCTCCAGGCGCACACCGTGAATGGCGCGCGATGGTATCAGTCTGATCCCTGTGGGCCTGAGGCGACGTCAGGCCTTCGTCTGGTGCAGCGCGAAGTCGGCGCCCTGCGGGTCCTGGATCTGCGCCACCAGGTCGCCGCCGGGGACCTCCATCGGGCCGTTGAGGACCCTGCCGCCCTCTGATTTCACCGCGGCCACGGCCGCCTGGATGTCCGGCACCTTGGCATACATGAGCCAGCGCGGGCCACCGGGCATCTCGGGCGGCGTGCGGTGGATCCCGCCCAGGGAGCGGCCGAAGCGGCCGAACTCCTGGTAGACGCCCATCGGTCCCATGTCGTTGGCCTTCCGCTGCTCCCAACCGAAGAGCCCGCGGTAGAACTGCATGGCGGCGGCGACGTCGGTGGTGGCCAGCTCGCGCCAGGAGACCTCGCCCAGCGTGGGCATCCCCTCCGGCCCCGTCGGGCTGGGGCCGTCCGGCTGCAGGATCGCGATGTGCGCGCCCTGCGGGTCGGTGAGGACCGCGAAGCGGCCGACCTTCGGTATGTCGGTCGGCGCGATGCCGACCTTGCCGCCCAGCGTCCGCGCGTGGGTGGCGGTGGCGTCCGCGTCCTTCACCCCGACGTAGCTGATCCAGGCCGGCCGCGCCCCGTCCGCCGTGGCCGCCGGCGGCTCCGGCATCAGCCCGCCGACCGCCTGCGTTCCTGCCATCCACACGAGGTACGGCTCGCCGGGGGCGAAAGGCTGGGTCTTCCAGCCGACGACCTTCGAGTAGAAACGCTCGGCGGCCTTCGTGTCCGGCGTCATCAGCTCGGACCAGACGAAGCGCCCGTGGAGCAGATCGGGCATGGCTCCTCCTTGCGAGGGGATGTCGATCTCCTCATTGAACCAGAGCGTGCGGCGGCGGACAAGCCGCCTTGAACGCCCTCGCCTCAGGTCGACCCTCCTCACACCTTGGGCAGAGCCGCGACGGCCCTGTCGATGTCCGCCTGCGGCAGCTCGTAGTCCTCCAGCTTGCCGGCGAGGTACTTCTCGTAGGAGGCCATGTCGAAGTGGCCGTGGCCGCTGAGGTTGAAGGCGATCACCTCGCGCCTGCCCTCCTCGCGGCAGCGGATCGCTTCGTCGATCGCGCCGCGGATGGCGTGCGCGGCCTCCGGCGCCGGCACGATCCCCTCGCAGCGCGCGAAAAGCACGCCGGCTTCGAAGGTCGCCAGCTGCTGCACCGCGCGGGCCTCGATCAGCTGGGCGCGGTACAGCTCGCAGATGCTGCTGGCCATGCCGTGGTAGCGCAGGCCGCCCGCGTGGATGGGCGCTGGCATGAAGCCGTGGCCGAGCGTGTACATCTTCACGATCGGCGCCATCATCGCGGTGTCGCCGTAATCGTAGGCGTAGACGCCGCGTGTCAGGCTGGGCGTGGCGGCGGGCTCGATCGCCACCACCCGCAGCCGGCTCGCCTTCCCGCTGAGCTTGTCGGCCACGAACGGGTAGGTGAAGCCGGCGAAGTTGCTGCCGCCGCCGATGCAGGCGACCACCACGTCGGGGTAGACGCCGGCCAGGTCCAGCTGCCGCTTCGCTTCCAGCCCGATCACCGTCTGGTGCATCAGCACATGGTTGAGCACCGAGCCCAGCGAGTACCTGGTGGGCGTCTGGCTGGTGACCGCGTCCTCCACCGCCTCGCTGATGGCGAGGCCGAGCGAGCCGGAGCAGCCCGGGTCCTCCGCCAGCACCTTGCGGCCGGCGTTGGTGTCGGGGCTGGGCGAAGCGACCACCTTGGCCCCCCAGGTCTCCATCAGGTTCCGCCGGTAGGGCTTCTGGTCGTAGCTGACGCGGACCATGTAGATCTTCACGTCGATGCCGAAGAGCTGCCCGGCGAAGGCGAGGGCGCTGCCCCACTGGCCGGCGCCGGTCTCGGTGGCGATGCGCCTGACCCCGGCCTCCCTGTTGTAGAAGGCCTGCGCCACCGCCGTGTTCGGCTTGTGGCTGCCGGCCGGGCTCACGCCCTCGTGCTTGTAGTAGATCCGCGCCGGCGTCTGCAGCGCTTCCTCCAGCCGCCGCGCGCGGTAGAGCGGCGAGGGCCGCCACAGCCGGTACACGTCGCGGACCGGCTCGGGGATGTCGATCCAGCGCTCCCGGGCGACCTCCTGCTGGATGAGCGCCATCGGGAAGAGGGGAGCCAGGTCGTCCGGCCCGACCGGCTTCTTCGTGCCCGGGTGGAGCACCGCCGGCAGCTCGAACGGGAGATCCGCCTGGATGTTGTACCAGCACCTGGGCAGCTCGGCATCGGGCAGCACGAACTTGACGGCATCGCTCACGGGCGCCACCTCCACGACGAGGATGAAGCGCCGATTCTAGACCCAGGCGTACCATTCGCGCATGTCCGGGGACGAGCGCCGCCCTCTCCCGAGCGGCGTGGTGCTGCGCGACCTCAGCGGCCAGGCCGAGCTGGAGGCGGCCGTGCGGCTGCAGGAGGAGACCTGGGGTGCGGGCTTCCACGAGCGTGTCCCCGCCTCGATCCTGCTGGTCGCGCAGAAGACCGGCGGCCTGGCCGCGGGGGCGTTCGCGCCCGGCGGCGAGCTGCTGGGCTTCGTCTTCGGGATCACCGGCGTGCGCGCCGGCCGGCTCGTCCACTGGTCCGACATGCTGGCCGTCCGGCCGGAGCACCGGGGCCGCGGGCTGGGCGAGGCTCTGAAGCGCCACCAGCGCGAGCGCTGCCGGACGATCGGCGCGGAGACCATCCTCTGGACGTTCGACCCCATGGTGGCCCGCAACGCGCGGCTGAACCTGCTGCGGCTGGGCGCCCGCGTCGACGAGTTCGTCGTCGACATGTACGGCACGCGCACCGGCTCGCCGCTGCACCCGCTGGGGACCGACCGCTTCGTGGTGAGCTGGCCGGTGCGTCTCGAGCCCGTGCCCCTGCCGAGCGATCCGGCGCTGCTCGACGGCGTGCGGCGCCTGGCGGGCGCCGCGGACCCCGGGCTCGAGTCGGAGGACGCGCCACCGTCGGCGCGGGCGGTGGCGGTGCCGGTGCCGAGCGACCTCGACGCGCTGCTCGCGGGCGACCCCGAGCGGGCCCGACGGTGGCACGCGTCGGTGCGGCGCGCGCTCGCGCATTTCCTGGGCCGCGGCTTCTGCGTGCGCGCCTTCGTCTGCCCCCACGAGGGCGACCCGGCGTACCTGCTGACGCCTTCGGGCCCTCCCGGGCAGGACACGAGGCCGTGACCCTCCGGCTGCAGAGGCTCACCCTCCGTGAGGTCCGCCTTTCGTTGCGCGAGCCCTTCCGGATCTCCTCCGGGGTGGTGCACGTCCGCCGCATCCTGCTGCTGGAGCTGCAGGACGAGGGCGGTGCCACCTGCTGGAGCGAGTGCGTCGCGGAGGAGCAGCCGAACTACTCGCCGGAGACGATCGACACCGCCTGGCTGGTGATCGAGGCGCACGTGGCGCCGCGCGTGCTGGGCCGGAGGTTCGCGCACCCGGCCGAGGTCCACCCGGCGCTGGAGCACGGCTTCCGGGGCCACAACATGGCGAAGGCGGCGGTGGAGATGGGCCTGTGGGGGCTCGCCTCCACCGTCGCCGGCCAGCCGCTCGCCGCCTTCATCGGCGGCACTCGCGAGGCGATCGCCACCGGCATCTCGCTCGGCATCCAGGACGCGCCGGAGCGCCTGGTGGCGAAGGCCCGCGCGGCGCTCGCGGACGGCTACCGCAAGGTGAAGGTCAAGATCGAGCCTGGCCGGGACCTCGCCTTCCTGCGCGCGGTGCGCGAGGCGCTCGGCCCCGACGCGCCGCTGATGGCCGACGCCAACAGCGCCTACGCGCCGGCCGACGCCGAGCGGCTGGTGGCGCTCGACGCGCTGGGCCTGATGATGATCGAGCAGCCGCTGGCCGGGGACGACCTGGTCCGGCACGCCGCCCTGCAGAAGCGGCTGCGGACGCCGCTCTGCCTCGACGAGTCGATCACCTCGCTCGACCGCGCCCAGGACATGGTGGCGCTGGGCGCCGGCCGCATCGTCAACCTCAAGCCGGGCCGGGTCGGCGGGTTGGGCCCCAGCCTGGCCATCCACGCGTTCTGCAGCGCCCGGGGCGTTCCCCTCTGGTGCGGCGGGATGCTGGAGAGCGGCGTCGGACGGGCGTACAACGTGGCGCTCGCCTCGCTGCCCGGCTTCGTGCTGCCGGGCGACGTGAGCCCGAGCGCGCGCTACTGGGAGCGCGATCTGGTCACGCCGGAGTGGACGATGGAGGCAGGGATGGTGAGGGTCCCGCGCTGCCGCCCCGGCATCGGGGTGGAGGTGGACGTGGGTCGGGTCGAGGCGCTGACGGCGCGCTCGACGGTGCTCCGGGCGTGAGCGCGCGCCAGCGCTTCTCCGCCGCCGAGCAGGCGGCGCTCGCCGACCTGCGCTGGGATCTCCACCGTCATCCCGAGCTCGCCTGGGAGGAGGTGCGGACGCAGGAGACCCTGGAGCGCTTCCTGCGCGCCCACGGGATCGCCGACGTCCGTCGCGTCGCCCGCACCGGCCTGGTGGCGCGGGTCGCGGGCCGGGTCGCGGGCACGCCGCCGGTGGCGCTGCGTGGCGACATCGACGCCCTGCCGGTCACCGAGGCGACCGGCCTGGAGCACGCCTCCGTCCACGAGGGCGTCATGCACGCCTGCGGCCACGACGTGCACGCCGCCTGGGCCGCGGGCGCGGCGCTTCTGCTCGCCCGCGAGCCCGCGCCGGGGGAGGTGAGCGTGGTGCTGCAGCCGGCGGAGGAGGTGGGCGGAGGCGCCCGGGAGGTCCTCGCCAGCGGCGCCCTCGCCGGCGTCGGTGCGATCTTCGGGGCGCACGTCGACCGCCGCTTCGCCGTCGGCCAGGTGGTCGCGCAAGCCGGCGCCGTGGCGGCCTCGGCCGACAGCTTCCGGATCGTGCTGCGCGGCAGGGGCGCCCATGGCGCCCGCCCTCACGAGGGTGCGGACCCCGTGGTTGGCCTGGCGCACCTGGTGACGGCGCTGCAGACGATCGTGTCGCGACGGCTCGATCCCGCCCTGCCGGCCGTGGTGACGGTCGGCTCGCTGCGCGCCGGCAGCGCCCCCAACGTGATCCCGGAGACGGCCGAGCTCGCCGGCACCCTGCGGGCGACGACGCCCGAGACGAGGCGCCTGCTCGTCGAGGAGCTCGATCGCGTGGCACGCGGCGTCGCCTCGGCGCTCGGGCTGGCGGCCGAGATCGCCCTGGTCGACGGCACCCCGCCGGTGGTGAACCACGAGGCGGCGGCCGCGCAGGCGGCCGAAGCGGCCCGCCGCGTGCTCGGCCCCGCCGCGCTGGCGCCGCTGGGCACCACCAACATGGGCGGCGAGGACTTCGCCTTCTACCTCGAGCGGATCCCCGGCTGCTTCCTGCGCATCGGGGCGCGCGAGCCGGGCGGGGAGCCGACGGCGGCGCACTCGCCGCGCTTCGTCCCGGCCGAGGAGGCGCTCTTCGTGGGCGCGGCGGTGCTGGCCGAGTGCGCGAGGATCGCGAGCCAGACTCCCGTATGATAGGCGCCCTCATGGTAGGCGCCCGGCTCGTGCGCCGGTCGACGGAGGGTCTCGATGGCGGCGGGTGACGGCAGCGAAGCCGAGGCGAGCGGGATCGGCGGCCTGCCGGCGCGACCGGCGGCGGAGCCGGCGTCGCCCACCCGCGGCCTGTTGCGCCTGCTCGGCCTGTACGTGGCGGGTCTGTCCGGGTGGGAGCTCTGGCATCCCGCAGGCGGCCCGCTGGCCTCCGCCCTCGGCAGCCTGGCGGGGATGGTGCCCACCGTGGGCGCGGTGCTGCTGGCGACGAGGACCGCCCGCGACCCACGCGTCGCCGGGGTGGTGAGCCGCTCCTGGCGCTGGCTGGCCTGGTCGCTCGGCGTGTCCCTGGCCGGTCAGCTCACGTTCGCCCTGGAGAAGCTGACCCGGCATGGCGGCACGGGCGGCGCCTCGCCGGCGGACGTGCTCTTCCTGGCCAGCTATCCGCTGGTGGCGATCGGGCTGCTGGCGCTGCGGGGGTTCCGGCTGGAGGCGGACGAGCGCGCGTCGTTCGGCCTGGACGCGGCGATGATCACGCTGGGCAGCGCCGCCGTCGTGTGGCAGGTGTTCGTCCAGCCCACGCTGGCCGGGGACCGCCAGCTCGGGCTGGAGACCGCCCTCGGCTACGTGGTCTGCGACCTCGCCCTGCTGGTGGTGCTGGCGATCGCCAGCCTGCGCCCGGCCCCGGCCCCGGCGCCGCCGCTGCGGCTGCTGGGAGCGGCGCTGGCGCTCCGGCTCTGTGCCAACGGCCTCTACTGGTACGGCGCCCTGGCGCGGCCGCGGGCGCCGGCAGGGGCGGCGGCGTCGGTTGCGTACAACCTGGCCTTCCTCATGTTCGCCCTGGCTGCGGCGCGCCACGCGCAGCCGGCCCAGCAGGCGGACGAGAGGGAGCCCGCGAGCGTTCCCTCGGTGGGCGTGTCGTTCGTCCCCACGGCAGCGGCGGCCGTCGGCTACCTGGCCCTCGCCGGGGCGGTGGTCCAGCGGTTCACCCTCGACCTCGGCTTCCTGGTGGTGCTGGCGGTCGCGCTCACCGCCATCGTCCTGGTCCGGCAACTGGTCGCCGTGCGCAGCGGGGCCCGGCTGGCGGCGGTGCAGGCGGCCCGCGTCAACGAGGCCCGCTTCCGCTCGCTGGTGCAGAACGCCTCCGACATCGTGCTGGTGATCGGCGAGCGGGACGAGGTGCGTTACCACACGCCCTCGGCCGAGCGCTTCCTGGGCACCGGGCCACCGCTGGACGGCGCCCCGCTGGAGCACCTGGTGCATCCCGACGACCGCCAGCTGGCCGAGGGACTGGTCAAGGACGCCGTCGCCGGACCGGGGACCACTCCTTCGGCCGAGTGGCGGGTGCGCTGGTCGGACGGGACCTGGCACTTCGTCGAGGTGCGCGCCAAGAGCGTGCCCGACGACCCGAACCTCGGCGGGGTGATCCTGACCCTGCGCAGCGTCCACGAGCGCAAGGTGCTCGAGGAGCGGCTGGCCCACCAGGCCTTCCACGACCCGCTGACCCAGCTCGCCAACCGGATGCTGCTGGCGGAGCGGCTGGAGCACGCCCTGGCCCGGACGCGGCGCGGCGGCCGGCCGGTGGCCGTCATCTTCGTGGACCTCGACGAGTTCAAGAACGTCAACGACAGCTTCGGCCACGCCACCGGCGACCAGCTGCTGATCGAGCTGGCCGGCCGGCTGCTGGGCTGCGTGCGCGCCGGCGACACCGCGGCGCGGCTGGGCGGCGACGAGTTCGCGGTGCTGGTGGAGGAGGGAGGCGGTATCGAGGCGGCCCGCCAGATCGCGGAGCGGGTGAGGGAGGCCGTGCGCACTCCGTTCCTGGTGGCCGGGCGCGAGATCGTGCTCGGCGCCAGCGTGGGCATCGCCATGAGCGACGTCACCACCGACACCGCCGGCGACCTGCTGCGCAACGCCGACGTGGCCATGTACCAGGCCAAGCACGCGGGCAAGGGACAGGTGGTGGTGTTCGAGAGCGGGATGCACACCGCGCTGCGCCGGCGGCTGGAGCTGGAGGCCGAGCTGCGCGGCGCGCTGGACCGACGCGAGCTGGCCATCGTCTACCAGCCGATCGTGGCGCTCGCCTCGGGCCGCATCGTCGGCGCCGAGGCGCTGCTGCGCTGGGACCACCCCCGGCGCGGCCGTCTGCACCCGGCCGACTTCTTCCGGGCGGCGGAGGGCGCGGGCGTGCTGCCCGCGATCACCCGCTGGGTGGTGCAGGAGGCCTGCCGGCACGCGATCGGCTGGCCGACCCTCGACGAGGCGGGCCAGCTCCCGCTGCTGTGCGTGAACGTCTCGCCGCGGCTGATCGGGACCCGCGAGTTCGTGCTGGAGGTGGAGCAGGCCGTCCTCGCCGTGCGGCTGCCGCCGGGCCGGCTGGTGCTGGAGCTGACCGAGGGCGCCGCGGTGGAGGACGCCCCCTCCACCTTCGCCGCCATGCGGCGCCTGCGGGCGACGGGGGTGCGGGTGGCGATCGACGACTTCGGCACCGGCTACTCGTCGCTGAGCTACCTGCGCGACATGCCGGTCGACATCCTGAAGCTGGACAAGCTCTTCGTGGACGGCGTGGGCAGCCAGCCGACCGCGCAGATGCTGGCGCGCGGCATCCTGGACCTGGCCCGCGCGCTGGGCAAGCTGGTGGTGGCCGAGGGGATCGAGGCCGAGGACCAGGCCGAGCGACTGCGCGAGTACGGCTGCACCCTGGGCCAGGGCTTCCTGTTCTCGCACGCGCTGGAGCCCGACGAGGTGCAGCGCCGGATCGTCGTCGACCGCGCGGTCGGCGGGTGAGCCGGTCGGCCGCTTTGAGGTAGAGTCGCCCCGTGAGCCTCGAGGCCGAGATACGCGAGCAACCCGAGTCCCTGGCCCGGCTGCTGGACCGCCAGTCCGAGGCGGTGCGAGCCATGGGCCGCGCCTTCCGCGGACGCCCGCTCGAGTTCGTCCTGCTGGCGGCGCGGGGGACCTCCGACAACGCGGGCCTCTACGCCGAGTACCTGTGGGGCGCCATCAACTCGATGCCGGTGGCGCTGGCCGCGCCCTCGCTCTTCACCAGCTACGCGCGGCCGCCGCGGCTGGAGCACGCGCTGGTGGTCGCCGTCTCGCAGTCGGGCCAGTCGCCCGACCTCCTGGCCGTGCTGGAGGAGGCCCGCCGCCAGGGCGCGCCGACGCTGGCCATCGTCAACGACGCCGACTCCCCGCTGGCCCGCGCCGCCGACCAGGTGCTCGACATCTGCGCCGGCCCCGAGGAGGCGGTGGCCGCCACCAAGAGCTACACCGCCCAGCTGATGGCGATCGCCATGCTGTCGACGGCGGTGGCCGACGACGATCAGCGCTGGCGGGAGCTGGAGCAGGTCCCCGGCCTGGTGGCGCAGGCTCTCGCCCTCGACGCGCAGGTCGCCGAGCGGACCGAGCGCTACCGTTTCATGGAGCACTGCGTGGTGCTCGGGCGCGGCTTCAACCTCTCGACCGCCAACGAGTGGGCGCTCAAGCTGAAGGAGCTCGCCTACGTGATCGCCGAGCCTTTCTCCTCGGCCGACTTCCAGCACGGCCCGGTGGCCATGCTGGAGCGCGGCTTCCCGGTGCTGGCGGTGGTCCCCGACGGCGCCGTCTTCGACGACACCCGGGAGCTCCTGGCCAGGCTGGTCCGCGAGAAGCGCGTCGAGCTGCTGGTGATGTCGAACCGCGACGAGGCGCTGTCGCTGGCGCACACGCCCCTGCGCCTGCCGGCGGCCCCGGAGTGGGTGACGCCGATCGTCTCCATCGTCGCCGGCCAGCTCTTCTGCTATCACCTCACGCGCGCCAAGGGCTTCGACACGGAGTCGCCGCGCGGACTGCGCAAGGTCACGCTGACGCGCTAGCCAGACCAGGGAGGCAACATGCCGCACCAGGGCAGCGTTCGGAGATGGACGAAGCGGGCCGGCAGCGCCGGGGCGGTGGCGGCGCTCGTCTTCGTCGGGGCCAACGCCTGCAAGGGCAAGGGCCCCGGGGGCGTCTCGCGAGAGGAGGCGACCGCGCTGCTGCAGCAGGAGGCGCAGGCCATCAAGGCCACCGGCGAGAAGCTCGACCCGGTGCTGCGGGTCAAGGCCACCTGGAAGCTGGTGGAGGCGACGGCCACCGAGCGGCCGGGCGACGCCGACCGGCCCTGGTCCGGCCTCATCCGCTTCCACATCCGCGCGGAGACGCAGGACACGGACGGTAAGGTCCAGGTCGACGAGATGGACAAGCGCTTCGAGTACCTGTGGAGCGAGAGCCTGCACCGCTGGCTGATCCAGCCCTCGGCCTCCTGAGGCGCCGGCGCAGGCTAGGGGCAGGGCTTCGGCAGCGAGCCCCCGACCGGCGGCTCCTCGGTTATGCGCAGCAGGTACTGGCCGTAGTCGTTCTTGGCCATGCGCTCGCCGATGCCGCGGACGTGCTCCCGGGTGACGTAGCCCATGTTGAGGGCCACCTCCTCGGGGCAGGAGACCTTCAGGTCCTGCCGCTCTTCGATGGCCTGGATGAAGGTGGAGGCCTGCAGCAGCGCCTCGTGGGTGCCGGTGTCGAGCCAGGCCATGCCGCGTCCGAGCACCTCGACGTGCAGCTCGTCCCACTGGAGGTAGGCGCGGTTGACGTCGGTGATCTCCAGCTCGCCGCGGGGCGAGGGCCTGAGCGACGCGGCGATGTCGAGCACGCGGTTGTCGTAGAAGTAGAGCCCGGTGACGGCGTAGGGCGAGCGCGGCCGGCTGGGCTTCTCCTCCAGGCCGACCGCGCGCCCGCCGTCGTCGAACTCGACGACACCGTAGCGCTGCGGGTCGCGCACGCGGTAGGCGAACACCGTGGCCCCGCGGTTCCGGCGGGCGGCCTGCTGCAGCAGGCGAGCCAGCTCGTTGCCGTAGAAGATGTTGTCTCCGAGCGCCAGCGCCGCTCCGTCCTCGCCGACGAAGCCGCGGCCGATGAGGAACGCCTGCGCCAGCCCCTCCGGCCGCGGCTGCGCGGCGTAGGCGAGCCGGATCCCGAACTGGCCGCCGTCCCCCAGCAGCCGGCGAAAGCCGTCCTGCTCGTGCGGGGTGGTGATCACCAGGATGTCGCGGATGCCCGCCAGCATCAGCGTGCACAGCGGGTAGTACACCATCGGCTTGTCGTAGACCGGGATCAGCTGCTTGGAGATGCCGAGGGTGATCGGGTGCAGGCGGGTGCCCGAGCCGCCCGCCAGGAGGATGCCCTTCATGAGGCCTGAGGATAGCGTATCCTGCCCGGCGTGAACCCGCCCGTCCCGCCCTCGGCCGGGGAGCGCCTGCTGCGCCTGGTCCGCGGCGACTTCGCGGTCCGCCGCGGGCACCCGCTGCCCTACGGGGCGGCGGTGAAGCGCGACGGCGTCAACTTCTCGGTCTACGCCCGACACGCGACCGAGGTGACGCTGGTGCTGTTCGCGCCCGAGGACGAGGAGCCGGTGCTCGAGCTGCCGCTCGACCCCCGCTACAACAAGACCGGCGACGTCTGGCACGTGCTGGTCACCGGCCTCGACCCCGGCATCGAGTACGGCTTCCGCGCTGGCGCCGAGCCGAACCCCGCGCCCAGCGTGCTGCGGTTCGACCGCGGCAGGGTCCTGATCGACCCCTACGGGAAGGCCGTCGCCGGGCTCGAGACCTGGGGCGAGGTGGCCGGCGAGAAGGGCCGGCTGGAGCGCCTGCGCTCGCGGGTGGTCGACGAGGAGTTCGACTGGGGCCACGAGCACCCGCTGAGCACGCCGCTCGCCGACTCGGTGATCTACGAGATGCACGTGCGGGGCTTCACCCGTCACGCCAGCTCGGGGGTGTCCCACCCCGGCACCTTCCGCGGAGTGGTGGAGAAGATCCCCTACCTGCAGCAGCTCGGGGTGACGGCGGTCGAGCTGATGCCGGTGACCGAGTTCGAGGAGTGCGACAACCCGCGCCGCAACCTGCTCACCGGCGAGCCGCTGCGCAACTTCTGGGGCTACTCGCCGGTCTCCTTCTTCGCGCCCAAGGCCTCCTACGCTGCTGACGGCGTCCCCCGCCGGCCGGTGCGCGAGTTCAAGGAGATGGTGAAGGCGCTGCACGAGGCCGGCATCGAGGTGATCCTCGACATGGTGTTCAACCACACCGGCGAGGGCGACGAGCGCGGCGCCACCTTCTGCTGGCGGGGCCTGGACAACCCCACCTACTACCTCCTCGACCCCAAGACCGGCCGCTACCTCAACTACTCGGGCTGCGGCAACACCATGAACTGCAATCACCCGGTGGTGCGCTTCCAGATCCTGTCGGCGCTGCGCTACTGGGTGACCGAGATGCACGTCGACGGCTTCCGCTTCGACCTCGCCTCCATCCTGGGCCGGGGACGCGACGGCGAGGTGCTGCCCAACCCGCCGCTGCTGGAGGCGATCGCGGCCGACCCGGTGATGGCCGGCGTGAAGCTCATCGCCGAGGCCTGGGACGCGGCCGGCCTCTACCAGGTGGGCAGCTTCCCCAGCTGGGGCCGTTGGGCCGAGTGGAACGGCCGCTTCCGCGACGAGGCGCGCAGCTTCGTCAAGAGCGACCCCGGCATGACGCGCCTGCTGGCGGAGCGGCTGTCGGGCAGCCCGGACCTCTACCGAGGCTCGGCCCGCGCGCCCTGGCATTCGATCAACTTCCTGACCAGCCACGACGGCTTCACGCTCGCCGA
>Ga0335071_10003623_pt1 | contig 16227 bp, 17 predicted proteins | sample Lox_Sample_15_FD_206724 | JGI IMG/M metagenome (GOLD analysis project Ga0335071, IMG submission 206724) | Soil microbial communities from Loxahatchee National Wildlife Refuge, Florida, United States - Lox_Sample_1.5 | ecosystem: Environmental > Terrestrial > Soil > Wetlands | place: USA... | reverse complement strand
CTTCATCCTGAAATCGAAAACAAAAACCAGCAGCAGATGCTTGCCTATCGCGAGATGTCTGACAACGATCTGTTCACTACCCAATGGGTGAAGGTCGAACTTCCTCCTGAAGAATTTCCGGGGTACAAGGCCGAGCGCATCTCGTGCGATCAATGCGGCGAAGGCATCAACTTTCGGCGCGAAGTGAGACAAGATGGACGCGTGTTGTGCCAGGGATGCGCGGGGGAAAGCTACTACATAGTACTCGAAGAAGAGTGAGAGTGCTCGAATGCGTGAGCCACACGAAGAATTGTGGCTTCATCAAAATGCTTCCCGAGAATTTGTAAACCGATCGGCAGTTTCTCTTTCGTCTCTCCGCACGGAATGGAAATGCCGGGGATGCCCGCTAGATCTGCTGTCACCGTGTATATGTCAGCGAGATACATTGCCAGTGGATAATTCGATTTTTCACCGAGGCGGAACGCTGCGGTCGGACTCGTGGGCGTGACGATCGCGTCGACCTTTTGAAACGCTTGCTCGAAGTCGCGCGTCAGCAGCGTTCTAACTTTTTGCGCTTTCAGGTAATAGGCGTCGTAATACCCCGCGCTGAGCGCGTAAGTGCCGAGCATGATCCGGCGCTTCACTTCGGCTCCGAACCCTTCATCGCGACTGCGGCGGTACATCTCTGAAAGAGTCTTGACGCCGCGGGCGCGGTGGCTGTAACGAACGCCATCGTAGCGTGCCAGGTTCGACGACGCTTCAGCAGTCGCGATCAAGTAGTACGTTGGAATCGCATACGGAGTGTGCGGCAGCGAAACGGGAACGACCTCGCAGCCCAACGCCTTCAACTTGTCGATTGCTGCCTCGACTGCCTGTCGAACTTCGTCATCCAAACCGTCGCCGAAATATTCTTTCGCAACACCGAGCTTCAATCCGCGAACAGGCTTTTCGAGTTCAGCAACGTAGTCCGGGACGGGGACCTCAGCCGACGTGGAGTCCATGGGATCACGGCCCGCGATTGTTTGCAGGACGAGTGCCGCGTCTTTGACGGTCTTGGTCAGCGGACCGATGTGATCGAGCGAGGATGCGAATGCGATCAGCCCATAGCGCGAGACGCGGCCATACGTGGGCATCAGGCCAACTACGCCGCAGAAGGATGCCGGCTGGCGAATCGAGCCGCCGGTGTCGGATCCCAACGTGAACACGGCCATGTCTGCGGCGACTGCGGCTGCTGATCCGCCAGACGATCCACCTGGGACGCGCGTTAGATCGCGAGGATTGCGCACCGGATGATACGCAGAGTTCTCATTGGACGATCCCATCGCAAACTCATCGCAATTCATCTTGCCGAGAACTACGGCGCCGGCCGATTCGAGGCGCGCGACCGCTGTACAGTCGTACGGGGGAATGTACTTTTCGAGGATCTTTGAACCTGCGGTGGTGCGAACGCCGCGAGTGCTCATCACGTCCTTGATGCCCACCGGCACGCCAGCGAGCGGCGGAAGCGATTTTCCTTCGGCCGCTATGCGGTCGATGCGATCGGCTTGCTCGAGAGCTCGATCTTTCGAGAGCGTGAGATACGCGCCGATTTGACCGTCTTCGCGCTGGATGCGTTGGTAATGCGCCTCGGCTAGCGCCCTTGCCGTTGTCTGGCGCTCTTGGACGGCCGAGCGTGCGGCATCGATTGTGAGTGAAGTTAAATCCATTTCTGTTGCTTAGCGTTCGATCACTTTCGGCACGCGGAAAAAATCTTCGTCGGCGTCGGGAGCGTTTGCCAGCGCTTCTTCGTGGGGCAGAGATTTCCGGAGGCCTTCGACGATGTCCTCGCGGCTCGCGTAGGCGAAGCGTTCGCTGCCCTGTTTTCGTTCGTCGACTCCATAGCGGTCGGACACCTGAGCCATCGGCGGGATATCGCTGGTATCGAGTTCGTTCAAACGATCGACGTAATCGAGAATCGAGTTCAGATCGCGCAGCATTCCGGTGCGCTCTTCGGACGTCAAATCGAGATTTGCGAGGTCTGCGACGTAGCCGACATCTTTCTCCGTAACTTTCATGCAGCGCTAGCGAGGGCCTTTCTGGGAGTCGTCCTGTGCCACTACGACGAATTCGATCTTGCGAACTGCTTCCGCGGTGTAGCGATTGATGATGGCGAGATACCGAGGAGCCAGCGACACGAGCGCAGAAATCCAGCCGGTGTCAGCCACACCGACGCGAAGCACGCCGTCTGTAAAGGCCAAGGCGCGAGTGCGCTCCGCAACCGCCGATCCGCAGACGACTGGCCACGCCAGGAGCGGGCCCTGGCCTACCGGCACCTGGCGCAGGGAGCGTGCGACGATTTTTTCCAGATCTGAACTGAGTGATTCCACGTCAGCTCCACTGTTCTGATCAGCTAGAAATTTCGATTCTAGCACCTGCAAAATCATCAACCACGAAGGGCACGAAGGTTCACGAAGAAACCCCAATCCGGTTGGCGGAGATTACCTCATGCTGGAAATTCGCGTTGAACGAATTCCAGCGCTGCCTCGCGGGACGGCAGGCGTCCTTCGAGTTGCGCGTCTTCAACCGCGTTCAAGATCTCGCGGAATTTCGGGCCCGGCGAATGTCCTGCCGCGATCAAGTCGTCTCCGGTAACAAGCGGGCGCGGGCGCATGGTCTCCGGCGGAATTTCGGCCTGCTTCAGCAGAATGTATTCGTATGTCCGCAGGTTTCGATGGCTCGCCAGACAGTCCGCCCGATGCAGGGCCAAATGCTCGTCGAAGGAACGCAATCGGAGGAACTTTTTCAGAGTCGATTCGCTCATCTTCATCGCGTCGGCGAAACGCATGTGATTGTCCACGAGTGCCAAAATCTGCTGCGTGTCGTCATTCGAAAAGCGCAAGCGACGACAGATTTCCTCGGCAATTTTCACGCCGACGTCGACGTGTGCGTCGAAGCGGATCCGGTCGGGAGCGACGCGAAATGTCGCGGGCTTGCCGACATCGTGCAGCAGCGCGCCCCAGGCCAAGGTTGCGGGGCACGGTTGCGGCAAGTAGTCGAGCAGAAGCAGCGTGTGCACGAAGACGTCGCCTTCCGGATGGAACTCAGGAGGCTGCTCGACTCCTTTCATCCGAGAAATTTCGGGCAGCACCTCGGGCAACAGCCCACTTTCATCGAGTAGCAGGAACGCGCGATGAGGGTGGCCTTCGGTCAACATGCGAGTGAGTTCGTCGCGAACGCGCTCACGCGAGACAACATCGATTTGCTTCGCAAGTTTCTGTACGGCGGCGAACGTTGCGGGCTCGATCGCGTATTCGAAACGGGCCGCGAACCGTACGGCGCGTAGCATGCGGAGTTTGTCTTCGGCGAAGCGGCGCTCGGGATCTCCGATGGCGCGGATGATGCCAAGCTTTAGATCCTCGCGGCCTCCGACGTAGTCGAGGACTTCGCCCGTGACCGGATCAAGCATCATTCCGTTGATCGTAAAATCGCGACGGGAAACATCCTCGCGTGGGTCCTGACTGAAGCGGACTTCGTCGGGATGACGGCCGTCGGAGTAACCGATATCACTGCGGAAAGTGGCGACCTCGATGCAACCGGAATGTGTTCCGCCTTTGCAGTCGGCTTGTGAAGTTGGAGCGGGGACGAGCACAACTCCAAATTGTTCGCCGACCGCGTAGGTTTCAGGGAAGATTCCCATGACCTGACGCGGAGTTGCATTGGTGGCGACGTCGTAGTCTTTCGGCAAGCGTTGAAGCAGCAGATCGCGGACGCAGCCACCCGCAAAGTACGCCTGAAAGCCGTGCTGGCGCAGGGTTTCAACGATCGCCTTGGCGAAATCCCTCATTGGAGAGCTATGATACCGCTCCCCCACGGCCTCGATATCGCGCGACAATTTTTCTTATCGATTTTCGCAAAATCTTGGAACGAAATTAGTTACGGGTGTGGGTTTCCCTTTCTGTCCGCAAAATATTGAAAACGAGGAATTTACTGCTAAAGTATTCCAAAATGATGGGTTACGAAGCTTTTCCGGTGTGTACCGAGAGAGAATTTTTTGGCGACAGTTTCGCAAAGTATTGATTTTACGGATGTTAGGAGCTGAGAACTCTTCGCAAGGCTTGCAAAATATTGTCAAAGAACGACTTACGCGCAAAATATTCCAAACAAATAACTTAGCGCTGCCTCTTCAGCCTGCCATTCCTGCAAAGGGTGAGCAGCAGTGAAGCCCGAGCCGAAGATCTTGTGGTGCCTGGGCACGCTTCCATTGTGCGCTTTTGGCATTGCGGGTCAAGGTTAGATGTCACACGAAATGAGATTTTGGCTGTGGAAAAGTTGGTAGTCGCGAGCGAGCCCGAGACGTTACGAATGTGCGCCGGTTGTTCGCCGCACGATTGAGAGGAAGCTTGTCTAAAGGGATCAGTCGTCCCCACGGGACGCGTCTTAATTCCTTCAGCGTTCCCGGCGCTGGAAGCGCCGGGCTATTATCAGACGCCCCTACTGGGGCGTGCATTCTTACGCCGCTTCGCGGCTAACATCTGCGGCCTATAAGATGAATTTCATGGGCGATGCTTACATTCTTGGGATTGAGAGCTCTTGTGATGAGACGGCTGCGGCTGTGGTGCGGTCCGGGGAAAAGCTCATTTCGAATGTGGTGGCTTCGCAGATCGCTACGCATCAGCCTTATGGCGGAGTTGTTCCTGAACTGGCGTCGCGGGAGCATTTGCGAGCGATTGTGCATGTGGTGCGGCAGGCGCTGGCTGAGGCGAAACACAGTTACGAGTCGGTGGACGCCATTGCTGTAACCCAGGGTCCGGGTCTCGCCGGCGCGTTGCTGGTTGGCATCACCTACGCCAAGGCCCTGGCGTTTGCGCTGGAGAAGCCGCTGATCGCGGTGAATCATTTGGAAGGACATATTCACGCAGTGTTGCTGGAGGAGCGGCAGAAGGGGAACCACGAAGTGCAGTTTCCTGTGCTGGCGCTTGTCGTATCCGGCGGACACACGCATCTTTATCTCGCATCGCAGAAGGGCGAGGCGTGGACCTACGAAAATATCGGGCACACGCGGGATGATGCTGCCGGCGAGGCTTTCGACAAAGTTGCGAAGGTGCTGGGGTTGGGATATCCGGGCGGGCCAGTGATTGATCGGCTTTCGACGCACGGCGACCCGCACGCGGTGAAGTTTCCCTCAGCACAGATCAAGCATCGGGACCGTCGTGGGCGAAATGATGGGCGGGGTGTTGATTCAGGGGACGATCGTCCGCGGTTCGATTTTTCCTATAGCGGGATCAAGACAGCGGTGCTGCGCTACGTGGAAGCGAACCGGATGCGAAGCAGCATTGAGTTGCGGCGGGCAGCGCTTGCCGGGATGGCTAAACCCAAGCTGGAGGATTATCTGGCCAATTGCGATAAGCAAACTCTGGATCTGGTGGCATCGTTTCAGCGGGCAGTGGTGGATGATCTGGTTGGAAGAACGTTGGCAGCTGCCGAGGCTCACTGCGCCGCGACACTGTTTGTGACGGGCGGTGTGGCAGCGAATCAGGAGCTGCGTCAGACGTTCGAACGCGAGGGTGCGAAACAGGGATTCCCAGTGTTTTTCCCGTCGCGTCCGTTGTCGACGGACAATGCGGCGATGATTGCGGCGGCGGCATATCCGAAATTCCTGGCGAAGGAATTTGCAGCGATGGATTTTTCAGCGGAAGCTGGGATGGTGTTGAGATAGTCCTTCGTCCCGAGTCCCGAGTCCTTACTTAGGCAGCCGCGCATTCTGATGATTTTGAGATTGCTTTCGGGTGTGCGGGCGGGACGCCGGCGCTACGGTTACTTGCCGCTTTTTTGCGCTTTTGCGCGCTTCCCGCCGATTGCAGCCAGGGCTTTCTCCAGCTGGCGGTCGACATCGATATCTTTGGAGACTGCGAAGTTTGCGCGCTTATCGCCTTCGGTGAAACCGCTGGCGCGGCCGGTCACGACGATGATCGGGACATCCGCCGTTTCGGGCTTGCTCTTCAGTGCCGTGATCAATTCGCTGCCGGTCATTTTGGGCATCTGCATATCCGTCACAATCAAGTCTGGTTTGACGCGTGCGACGACCTGCAGAGCTTCATTCCCGTTCGTCGCAGTCTCGACGGTAAATCCGCGCTCTTCCAGAAAGCGGCATACGGTACAACGGACCAGCATGGAATCGTCGACGACCAAGGCAACTTTAGGCATTCGGGACGCGGGGACTCCAGTTGACAAGCTTCCCCCGCCTGCAAAGTAGCAGAGGGAATTTCACCAGACAAACTTAAACCCTGAGGTCAGGTTACGAGGGTCACCGCGACAGGGCGCTTAAACGTCGCTGTCTTCGGTGCGTTCTTCGATGTTCATGTCTTTGAATTCGCTGGACTCAAAGATCTCGCCGCATTCCTTGCACTCGACGAATTCGGACTCTTCATCGCGGCTGACGATCTGCACACGGGGATGCTTACAAGGCTGCTTCATACTTGCATTCTGTGGAGGAATAGGCGACTTGGCGGTCATATCTCCGCGCTGTATTCGAGGGTTGACTGAGGGGATGACTTTTTCACCGGATTTTCCCGGTATTTTAGAACGGCTTTTGTGCTTGTCAAGCCCTTAGCCGTTATTCTGTCGTGATTTTGTAACTGGGAAAGTGGAAGCGACAAGGAAGCCACCCTCGGATATACGGCGAATACGGTCGCCAAGGATAAGCCTCTCACGGGCCAGAACTTACCGTTGGCCTCTGGATTGTATCCATTCCCTGTAGCGGCTTGCCGATGGGCAGGGTTCTGCCGTAGAATCAAATACGACGAAAAAGGTCGGAGATTTATCCGACCCTTTCAGTCGGAATTTAGGTCTGAGCTAGGGCTTGCTGAAGCTAACCAAAAAAGCGGATTACGCATTGATGGCCATGAAGCATTTGGCCGAGCGCGCGGGCGACGGGTCGCAGAGCGCGAAAGATGTCGCCGATGCCTTCGGAATTCCCCCGGAGGCGCTGGCCAAGATTCTTCAGCGGCTCGCGAAGGCTGGGCTTCTGCAATCGCAGCATGGGACGAATGGCGGTTACACGCTGGGACGTCCGGCGCACAGTATTTCGGCATTTGAGGTGATCCAAGCGATTGATGGGCCGCTCTTCATCACGTCGTGCATCACGGTGAGAGGAGAATGCGACCAGAGCGACCGGTGCAACATCCGGGAACCGCTCCGTAAAGTGAACGAGAGTATTGAGGCAGTGCTGAAGAGAATCAAGATTTCGCATATGCGGGAAGAAGTGGAAGAGACGCGGACGGAAGCAAAGCCGTCGGAGCTAGTAACGATTAGTGAAGCGTAAAGAGATTGGAATTCATCAGAACGTTAAGTTTGCAGGAGAGTAATCAATGAGCACGGATGTAAAGATCCCCCAGGCAGATGTGGCGACGGTGCACTCGAATGGCAAGGGCGTGAAGCTGCCGATTTACATGGACAATCATGCGACGACGCCGGTAGATCCGCGAGTGCTGGAAGAGATGCTTCCGTATTTCACGGATAAATTCGGCAATGCGGCGAGCCGCAACCATTCGTTTGGATGGGCCGGAGAAGAAGGTGTTGAGACTGCGCGTGAACGAATTGCCAAGCTGGTCGGCGCAACGACGAAGGAGATCATCTTCACGTCGGGCGCGACCGAGAGCGACAACCTCGCGATCAAGGGCGTTGCCGAGATGTACCGCGAGAAAGGCAACCACATCATCACCGCCGTGACCGAGCACAAGGCCGTGCTAGACACTTGCAAGCGGCTGGAGAAGTATGGCTACCGCGTGACGTACATGCCGGTGCAGAAAGATGGACTGATCGATCTGGAAGATCTGAAGCGCGCGATGGATGACAAGACCATTCTGGTCACGATCATGGCGGCGAATAACGAGATTGGCGTGCTGCAGCCGTTCGCCGAGATCGGCAAGCTCTGCCACGAGCGCGGAGTGATCTTCCATACCGACGCGACGCAGGCGGTCGGGAAGATCCCGGTTGACGTGAACAAGCAGAACATCGATCTGATGTCGATATCGGGACACAAGATGTATGGGCCGAAGGGCGTGGGAGCGCTGTACGTTCGCCGCAAGAATCCGCGGGTGCAGGTTTCTCCGATTATCGACGGTGGCGGACACGAGCGCGGCATGCGTTCGGGAACGTTGAATGTTCCGGGCATCGTTGGGTTGGGCAAGGCTTGTGCAATCGCCCAGGAAGAGATGCCGAAGGAGTCGTGCCGTCTGGCTGGACTGCGAAACCGGCTGCGCGACCGCATCATGAACCGTCTGGATGAGACATTCATCAACGGCACGATGGAGCACCGGTTGCCGGGAAATCTGAATATCAGCTTTGCCTATGTGGAAGGCGAGTCGTTGCTGATGGGAATCAACGATGTAGCGGTATCGAGCGGATCGGCGTGCACCTCTGCGACGCTTGAGCCATCTTATGTATTGAAGGCTCTGGGCACGGGAGATGATCTCGCGCACAGCTCGATCCGGTTCGGCATCGGACGGTTTAACACCGAAGCCGAAGTGGATTACGTTGCCGATCGTGTGATTGAGACAGTGGAACGGTTGCGAGAACTTTCTCCGCTGTACGAGATGGCGAAGGAAGGCATCAATCTGAAGGATGTGAAGTGGGCTGGGGAAGCGCACTAAAACGGGTTTCAAAGTTTCAGAGTTTTTAACTGGAGAAGCAAAGCACATGGCTTATAGCGACAAAGTTATCGATCACTACAACAATCCGCGGAATGTCGGATCACTCGACAAGAACAGTCCCGAGGTTGGGACCGGGCTGGTTGGCGCTCCTGAATGCGGCGACGTGATGAAGCTGCAGATCAAGGTGAATCCTCAGACGAACGTCATTGAGGAAGCGAAATTCAAGACCTTTGGCTGCGGCTCGGCGATCGCCTCGTCTTCGCTCGCGACCGAGTGGGTGAAGGGCAAGACCGTGGATGAAGCGCTTGCCATCAAGAACATGGACATCGTGAAGGAGCTTTCGCTTCCTCCGGTGAAGATTCATTGTTCGGTGCTGGCAGAGGACGCGATCCGCGCCGCGATTGGCGACTGGAAGAAAAAGCAGGAAACTGCGAAGCCGGTTGCTGCCGAGGCGAAGTAGCTCAGGACTTCGAGTCTCGAGCTGCGAGCACCTGGGGTTACTCGTAGCTCGAAACTTAATGTTCGGAGTTGCGACGACATGACTACGGCTACTGAAAATCCGACTACTGCCCCTGCAAAGGGTATCGCGGTCACCGAGAAGGCGATCGGGAAGATCCGCAGCGCGATGGTGAAAGAGGGCATCTCGCCGGAGCAGGGCGGGTTGCGGCTCGGAGTGCAGGGCGGCGGGTGCTCCGGGTTGAGCTATAACATCCGGTTCGATACGCAGCCTCGCGAGCGCGATCGGATTTTTCAGTATGGTGATGTCCGCGTGTTCGTCGACCCGAAGTCGTTCATCTACCTGCACGGCATGACGCTGGACTATCAGGAAACGCTGATGCAGCAGGGATTCGTATTTGTGAATCCGCAAGCCACGAAGTCCTGCGGATGCGGAACTTCGTTCTCCGCCTGATCGTGGCGCGGGCTTCGCCCGCGACTGGGCGCCACCCGACAACCTGGTTGACGATGGAAACGCTTCGGTTCACCCGAGGTTTGAGGAATTAGAACGTGACAACGAAGTCATACCTGACTGAGATCGGCAAGCCACTTCCGCAAGACACGCACAGTTGCTGGTCTTGCGGAGCTATGCGCGCTGCGCAGTTTTGCTCGTCATGCGGGAAGGTGCAGCCTCCGGCTCCGGTGGATTATTTTGCGTTCTTCGGCCTTCCCCCGAAGCTGAATGTGGACGTTGCCGCTCTGGAAAAAGACTTTTACGAACTGAGCCGCCGGCTGCATCCCGATCTGAATGCGCGCGGAGGGAGCCAGGAACAGGAATGGAGCATGGAGCAGAGTTCCTTGCTGAATGATGCGTACCGGACATTGCGGGATCCGATCAAGCGTACGCAGTATCTCTTGAAGCTGGAAGGCGTGCAACTCGAGGAGCAATCGAAAGCTGCCACCGAGCAGGCACGCGCCAGCGGCGAAATGAAGAAACAGATTGTGCCTCCGGATTTGCTGGAGGAAGTGTTCGAGCTCAACATGCAGCTGGAAGAACTGCGAATGAGTAAAAAGATGGGCGATGACGATCCCAGCCTCGCAGAAGAAATCGGCCAGCACAAAGCTGCTCTCGAGGCCAAGCATGAGTCGCTTCTCGAGGAGTTGCAGTCCTTCTGGAAGGGATGGGATCAACTCATCGATGGCGGGACGTCGGCTAGCCCGACCGATCGCAAACAGATCGTCGACAAAATGGTCGATGCGCTCAACCGCCGCAATTACATCCGCAACCTGGTTCGGGATGTGAACGCGGTTCTAGAAAGCTAAGCGGAGATTTTGCCCATGCGAATGAATGAATACACGACGCTCGGACGCTCTGGTTTGCGGGTAAGCCCTCTTTGCCTGGGGACCATGACGTTCGGTACGGAATGGGGATGGGGCGCGGAAGAGAGTGTTTCGCGATCGCTGCTGAATCGCTATCTCGAGGCTGGCGGAAATTTCATCGATACGGCTGACGGATATACCGGCGGGAAGAGCGAAGAGATGCTCGGCAAGTTCATTTCCGAGCAGAAGTTGCGCGACCGGGTGGTGCTCGCCACGAAGTTTACGTTCAGCGCAGATGCGGCGAATCCGAACGCAGGCGGCAATGGACGCAAGAACATTCATCGCGCTTTGGAAGGATCTCTCCGGCGTTTGCAAACCGATTACGTTGACCTCTACTGGCTGCACGCGTGGGACATGGTGACGCCGGTTGAAGAAGTTGTTTCAACGCTGAATGATCTCGTGCGGCAGGGCAAGATTCTGCATTACGGATTCTCGGATACACCGGCGTGGTATCTGTCGCGCGCCTACACGTTGGCCGAAACGCAAGGCAAAGATCCACTGATTGCGCTGCAACTCGAGTACTCTCTGGTGCAGCGGAACATCGAGCGTGAGCATATTCCGGCCGCACAGGAACTAGGACTGGGAGTCTGTCCGTGGAGCCCGCTTGCGAGCGGATTTCTTAGCGGGAAATATCGGCGCGAGGGCAGCGGCGGCACCGGAGACGGACGCCTGGAAAAGGTGAAGGGCTCGGACAATCCGACGCTGAAGAAATTTTCGGAGCAGAACTGGAAGATTCTCGATACGCTGCTCGCGGTGGCGAAGGAACTCGGCCGTCCGCCCGCGCAGGTTGCGTTGAACTGGGTCGCGACTCAGCCGGGAATCACGTCGACCATCCTGGGAGCTAGCAAGTTAAGCCAACTCGAAGACAATTTGAGTGCAATCGAATTCACGATCCCGGCGGAATTGCGGACGCGCCTGGACGAAGCCGGCGCTCCAGCCTTGATTCATCCGTACGAATTCTTTGAGCCTTTCATCCAAACGATGATTCACGGTTCGTCACCGGTGGAGGCCTGGCGGCCTACTCGCGAAGAGCGCGAACTCGCTTCCGTCAACGAGATTGCCGGGGTTAAGGCTTAGACAGAACGAAACAACGAAGCATGGCAGAAGAACGCATAGTCGGAATTGATTTGGGAACGACGAATTCGCTCGTCGCTTTCATGCAGGGGGAGACGCCTGTCGTGATCCCCGGCGAGGATGGATCGAATCTCGTGCCTTCGGTCGTCGCACTGGATGGGAATGGTCAGGCGATCGTCGGGAATTCAGCGCGTAAGTATCTGATTGAAACTCCGGAGCGGGCGGTTTATTCCATCAAGCGGCTGATGGGGCGCGGGGTGGAAGATGTCCAGGATGAATTGCGGCTCTTCCCTTTCCGGCTTGCCGAGGATTTGCACCCGGGCGAAGTGCTGCGGATTACGCTTGGTGATAAGACGTCTACGCCTCCGGAGATTTCGGCGCTGATTCTACGGCAGCTAAAACGCAACGCGGAACGCTACTTCGGAGAGCCGGTTTCCAAGGCGGTCATCACGGTACCGGCGTATTTCAACGATGCCCAGCGGCAGGCGACGAAAGATGCGGGACGCATTGCTGGACTCGAAGTTCTTCGTTTGGTGAACGAACCTACGGCTGCGTCGTTGGCATATGGTCTCGACAAGAAGCAGAACGGGATAGTTGCCGTCTACGATCTGGGCGGCGGGACGTTTGATATTTCCATTCTCAAGCTGCACGACGGAATCTTCGAGGTCATCGCGACGAATGGGGACACGCACCTTGGCGGCGATGACATTGACAATCTGCTGATCACGATTGCGCTGGATGATATCCGCGGCGACCTCGGGCTTGATCTGCGTCGAAATGCGGAGTCCGTGCAGTCAATTCGCAAGGCTGTGATCGAGGCGAAGATTGCGCTCTCATCGCAGACATCGATCAAGCTTGATATTGAATTGCCCGGGGGAAAACGCTACCAGCGCGAGATTGCCCGGGAGCAATACGAGCAGTTGATTCAGCCGATCATCGATCGGACGGTTGGTCCGTGCAAGCAGGCGCTGAAAGACGCGAACCTGAAGCCCGAGCAGATTGACGAGGTTGTCCTGGTTGGCGGATCGACTCGCATTCCCAAGGTTCGCGCGCTCGTTAAGGAGTTGTTTCATCGCGAGCCGCACGTCGATCTCAATCCTGACGAAGTTGTGGCTCTTGGCGCTGCAGTTCAGGCAAACATCCTTGGCGGCGGATCTGAGGCTACGCAGAACATGCTGCTGCTCGACGTGACGCCGCTGTCGCTAGGAATTGAAGTCGCGGGTGGTGTTACGGACAAGATCATTCTTCGTAATTCGACGATCCCGGCTTCGGCGACGCAGTTTTATACGACGCAGATCGATGGACAGGCGAATGTCGCGATTCACGTGCTGCAGGGAGAACGTGAACTGGCAAAAGATTGCCGATCGCTGGCGCGATTTGATCTGAAGGGTATTCCTCCGATGGCGGCGGGAATCCCACGCGTCGAGGTGAAATTCCTGATCGATGCCAATGGAATTTTGAACGTCACTGCTCGGGAACAGCGCAGCGGGAAGCAAGCGGAGATCCAGGTGCAACCGAGCTATGGGCTGACGGACGAACAAGTCGAGGGCATGATCCTCGATTCGTTTGACAACGCGGAAGAGGACTTCCGGCGTCGGCAACTCATTGAAGCCCGCAATGAAGTCGCAACGATCACGGCAGCCTTGGAAAAAGGGAAAAACAGTCCGGCGTGGAACCAGCTGACGTCCAATGAGAAGAAGCAGATTGCGAAGCTCGAGAAAGCGCTGGCGGCGGTGAATGCTGAAGACGATTATCAGGCGATCCGGAAAGCGATTGATGCGCTGAACCAGGGTACGATGCGGCTGGCGGAATTGATGATGGATACGGCAGTCTCGGGCGCGCTGAAGGGTAAGAACATGGAAGAGACGGATTTGGGCGAAGGGCCCACCGCGCCGCATCCGATGGCGAAGGCGGAGTTCAAGTGAGCGTGGCGGCCAGAGGCGTTACGGACGAAGGGACGCCTTTGAGAAGAGGGTAGGGATCCCTTCGGCTTCACCTCAGGGCAGGCTCTTTGTCTGCGCTCAGGATGACATTTCGTAAAGAGGCGAGAATGGCTGACGAAAAAACACACGGTGCTGGATCTGCAACGGTTGATGCCCCCAGCGAGAATATGGTTCAAATCACTTTTCTGCCGGAAGGCAAGACCGTGACGTTCGAACATGGCAAGTTGCCGTACGAAGATCACGGGAAGGAAGAATCGATTCTCGACATTGCTTTGAATTTCGGCGTTACTCTTGATCACGCGTGTGGTGGCAATTGCGCGTGCACGACCTGCCACGTGTGGATCAAAGAAGGCAAAGAGAATCTGTCAGAGATGGACGATGATGAGGCCGACCGGCTGGATATGGCTGCCGATCTGCAGCTGAATTCGCGGCTCGGCTGCCAGGCGCAGATTACCAAGCCGGGAAAAGTCGTCGTGGAAATTCCCGCGTGGAACCGGAATTACGTTTCGGAAGAGCACTAGAACACAGTTTCGGGTTTCAAGTTTCAAGTTTCAAAGGCAAGACAAGGTGCAGCTATTATCTTGGGACTTCGAAATTCTCTTTTCACTGGAGATGAGTGATGCCTAAGCAATTCACGTGGGACGATGCCGAGGATCTGGGGATTTTGCTCTCCGAGGCGCATCCCGAACTTGATCCGCTTGCGGTGCGCTTTACTGACCTGCATCGATACGTAATCGAGCTCCCGGATTTTGGCGGCGATCCGAAAGCATCGAACGAAGGCAAGCTCGAAGCCATACAGATGGCATGGCATGAGGAGTATCAGGATCGCACGCAAGCCTAAGCAATTCCGTGCTGACGCACGGTGGACAGCCGATGGCGGCTGTCCCCACATGCTACAAACCAATGCCCGCCGCCGCGAACTCTACTTCGACTCATTTGCAAGCTTTGAGTAGAACTTTTGTAGGGTGTAGAACGCCAGCTTTCTCTGGCCTCGGTTTGAGATCACTCCTTTGCGATTGTGATAGTCCTGAACTCCGGGAAGCATTCGCAATGGAGACCGGAAATCCATTAATACCCAAGGCGTGAGACCGACAAGATTGGGCATGCGCTGTACCATCACGAGCTGGTGTTGAAACAAGTTGTCCTGATATTCCTCGGTCCAGCGCTCTGCTACATCGCCGTGCCTACCGGCCACGGCACCCCCTCCAAACTCACTCACGATTAATGGCTTGTTGAAGCTCGACTTCCATTCCAATTTGTCTGCGTCTTCGGGGCGTCCCCAGTACCATCCTAGATATTCGTTGAGCCCAATGACGTCGAGCGCGTCCCCTAATGTATCAGACAAGGTCCGCGGCTCCGTTCCAGAACCATCAACGTGATTCAATGCTGAGGTAATCAGGCGCGTGGAATCCAGTTCGCGTGCGTCCTGTGCAAGCTGCTTAATGAATGTGAGCCGCTCAGGCTTTACTGGAGTCTCATTCGACATCGACCATAGAATCACGGAAGCGCGATTGTGATCTCGCGCGATCATGTCACGGAGTTGACTTTCCGCGTTTGCCAGTGTCGAGGGATTTGTCCAGTCGATATCCCAATACACCGGTATCTCCGACCACAGCATCAACCCCATCCGGTCAGCCAAGCGGGTCTCGTTCTCGTTGTGGGGATAGTGGGCAAGCCGCACGAAATTGCAGCCTAATTCTTTCGCCCAGCCCAGCAATGTGTGGGCATCTTCTGGACTAAACGCTCGCCCTTCGCGAAAGGGAGCCTCTTCGTGCATGGAAATCCCGCGGAGGAAAACTGGCTTCCCGTTCAGAAGGATCCTGGAGCCTTGCACCTCAATGGTCCGGAAACCTACTTGGTCGCGGACGGTGTCGCCTGCGCCTGAAAAAACGATGTCATAGAGCTTGGGATGCTCCGGCGACCAGAGGTCCACTTTTTCGGTAAGGCGAAACTTTCCCCAACCATCCGCATTTGTGTCGACGGACCCATGCCAGTGAAGGTCGGGAATATCGATCGTGACTGTCTTGGGTGTTTGATCGCCGTTAAGTTGTATCCACCCAGAGATCACGTTCTCGGTGCCGCGTTGTAGTTGTATCGAGTAGTCCTGGATGAAGGTAGACGGTACTTCAATCAGCATTACGTCGCGGGTGATCCCTCCATAGTTCCACCAGTCGAACCTCGGTGCGGGCACTGCGTCAGCATGCCGCGTATTATTCACCTCCACGACGAGCGAATTATCACCCTCTCGCAACTGGGAACCGCATTCGAAATTGAACGGCGTGAATCCGCCTTCATGTTCACCGAGTTTCTCTCCATTCAAGTAGACGATCGCCTTATAGTTGACCGCCCCGAAATAGATGAATGTGCGAACACCCTCGCGTTTGTGGTATGTGAAAGCTCTTCGATACCACACCGGCCCTTCGTAAAACATCAACTGCTCGCGCTGTGTGTTCCAGTCTCCCGGAACATTGATGACCGGCGAGGCGTCAAAGCTATACTCCACGAGATCACTCTTATCTTTGGCCTTGGCGTCGCGGAAGAAGGTGGAACGGCCGTTCTCAAAAGGATCGACGATCACTCGCCAGGAGCCGTTCAAACTGACAGCTGCTCGGGCGGAGACGTTCGCAATGAGGGTAGAAGGAGCGGGAGACGCGTAAGCCCATCCTGCTAACAACACAACAACCAAGCAGCGTTTCATGCGCAGGGCCTCGGGTGACATCGTAGTAATCAGCGGCAGCGAGCGTCAAACATCGACTGCACCAGTTTTACAACTCTGTGACAACTGT
>Ga0335071_10003622_pt1 | contig 16228 bp, 12 predicted proteins | sample Lox_Sample_15_FD_206724 | JGI IMG/M metagenome (GOLD analysis project Ga0335071, IMG submission 206724) | Soil microbial communities from Loxahatchee National Wildlife Refuge, Florida, United States - Lox_Sample_1.5 | ecosystem: Environmental > Terrestrial > Soil > Wetlands | place: USA... | reverse complement strand
CGGGTGGCCGGCGGAAGGCACGAGGGTCTGCTCCCCGCCGCTGGCCGGCACCAAGTGCGGCGACTCGTCCCGTTCGCGGCCCAGGGGACCGGCGCCGACTCCGGGGCCGCGGGCCCGCCCTCCCGCGGGGCGCGTGCGGCGTCGCACGCCGGCCGGTGTCCGCCCGGCCTCCCCTCGCTCGCCAGAGCCGATCTCCTGTGACCCGTCGTGAATGAAGGCCGGCCGGGCCCCTGCCGGGTCCCACCCGGGTGCCAGAGGCTTGGCCGCCCGGACGGCTCCCGGCCCCGCCAGCCAGGAGGCCTTGCGTCCGCGCCGGACTTGGGCTTGAACATCGGGCGCGGGCAGGCGGGTGCCTGGCGCCCGGGGGAGAGGACGGCAAGCGGATGGCGCGACAGGAAGCGGCAGCGGAGGGCGGCGGATCCGCGGCGGTTCACGCCCGCCGCGGGGACGGGCGGACGGTGTTCCCCGTGCTCGCGGCGGTGAGCTTCTGCCACTTCCTGAACGACATGCTGCAGTCGGTCATCCCCGCCGTCTACCCCATCCTCAAGGCGGCCTACGCCCTCGACTTCGGGCAGATCGGGCTCATCACCCTGGCCGCCCAGCTCACCGCCTCGCTGCTCCAGCCGGTGGTGGGCCTGTACACCGATCGCCGCCCGCTGCCCTGGTCGCTGGCCGTCGGCATGTGCTTCACCTTCGCCGGGCTGGCGCTGCTCTCGGTGGCCCCGAGCTTCCCCTTCGTCCTGGGGGCGGTGGCCTGCGTGGGACTCGGGTCGGCGGTGTTCCACCCGGAGTCGTCGCGGGTGGCCCGGATGGCCTCGGGCGGGCGCTACGGCCTGGCGCAGTCGGTCTTCCAGGTGGGCGGCAACGCCGGCTCGGCGCTGGGACCGCTCCTGGCGGCGCTCCTCATCCTTCCCTTCGGGCAGCGCAGCCTGGCCTGGTTCTCGCCGGTGGCCCTGGCCGCGGCGCTGGTGCTGGCCGGGGTGGGGCGCTGGTACGCCGGGCGGCGCGGCGGCGGGGCCGCGGCCATTTCCTCGGCGGCCGCACTGCCGCGGGGGCGGGTGGCCGGCGCCACGGCGGTGCTGGTGGCGCTGGTGATCTCCAAGTACCTGTACCTCTCCAGCCTCACCAGTTTCTACACCTTCTTCCTCATCGCCCGCTTCCACGTCCCGGTCCGGACCGCCCAGATGCTGCTCTTCCTCTTCCTGGGCTCGGTCGCCGCAGGCACGCTCGCCGGCGGTCCCATCGGCGACCGCGTCGGGCGCCGCGCCGTCATCTGGGTCTCCATCCTCGGGGTGCTGCCGTTCACGCTCCTCATGCCCTTCGCCGACCTCTTCTGGACCGCGGTGCTGAGCGTGATCATCGGCCTGGTGCTCTCCTCGGCCTTCTCCGCCATCGTGGTGTACGCGCAGGAGCTCATGCCCGGCCGCGTGGGCACGGTGGCCGGGCTCTTCTTCGGGCTGGCCTTCGGGGTGGGCGGCCTGGGGGCGGCGCTGCTCGGCCGGATGGCCGATCGGATGGGCATCGAGGCGGTCTACCGCACCTGCGCCTTCCTGCCGGCCATCGGCCTCCTCACCGCCCTGCTGCCCACGATCGAGCCGGCGCCGGTGCGGGCCGCGGGCAGGTGAGGCGCACGGGAGGTCGACCCCGGCCAGGTCGCAGCGGAGCGCGCTCGGCGCCGGCCACCCTCGCGGCTCACAGCCGCCGGGCCCAGGCCACCCCCAGCACCACGTCGGGCGAGTTGGAGTTGTAGAACCACCTCGGCCCGGGATCCCCGTGGACCCGTCCACCGGGCGTGAAGTCCTCGCAGAAGAAGACGGTCGCCTCCCCGAGGCGCAGCCCGCCGGAGATCTGGTTGTAGGGCTTGAAGAGCGTGTAGTAGGCGGTCGCCTCCGGCTCCTCGGTGCCCGGCGGGAGCGACCAGCCGCCCTGGAACAGCGAGGAGGAGAGCCGGTCCTCGAGGAGCAGGGCCACCAGCCGGTGCAGCCGGGCCACCAGGGACAGATCGAGCCCCCACTGCACCGGTTCGACCCGGAGGGGAAAGCCGTGGGGCAGGGGCGAGACGTAGCGCAGCGCACCCATGCCGTGGAAGGTGAACCAGGGCGTGGGCGCCAGGGTGGTGGCCAGGCCCAGGCCGGCATCGACGCCCTCCGAGCCGCCCATCACCGCCAGCCGGCCGGTGGGCAGCTTGAGGTCGCCGCGGGCCGCCACCGCCCAGCCGGGCTCGCCGTCGGGGCGGGCCCCGCCCTCGAGCAGCGTGGCCTGGGTGCGGAGGGCCAGGTCGGAGAGGGCCGGCTGGGCGTGGTCGATGCGCGCCAGCGTGGGCCCGCCGTCCTCGGAGAGCCGGATGTGGACGGCGTCCGGGGGGTAGCGATCGCGCAGGAAGCTCCAGGCGCCGATCAGGCGGTGCCACCGCTCGATGGGGGTGTCGGTCCAGCCGCCCCAGCGCTCCATGAGCCGAAGGTCTGCCGCGGTCCGCACCCGGGAGAGCCAGGCCTGCCCGCCCAGCCGCGACCAGGGCAGGGTGGCCGAGAGCTGGAGCACGTCGGTCTGCGCGTCCTGCTGGACCTGCACCGCGTGTCCGTCCTTGGTGAACGTGCTCGGCACCGACCAGTCGTTGGCCAGCCACCAGCGGACGTCCAGCGAGGCCGCGTCCCCCCGGCGGGCGTCGGCCAGGGGCATCTCCAGGAAGAGCCCGCGGAAGATGCCCGGCGTGCCCACCGAGAGCGGCGCGTCGGAGACCGCCCCGGCCGCTCGCGCGCCGGCCAGGGCGAGGAGCGCTGCGGCGAGGCGCGTCCGGAGCATCGCCCTCGAATCCCCCGGGCCCTACTCCAAGACCCGCACCGGCATCACCATGGCGTTCATGCCCGCGAACTGGAGGCGACGCTGGAGCTGGTAGGCGGTCTCGTTGTGGAGGAGCCGCTGGAACATCCGCTCCTTCTGGAACACCAGCTTGCCGGCGAAGAACACGGCCCGGGGGAACTCCTTGGCCACCTCGCGACAGACCGCCTCGGCCGTGGCCACCGCCTCGGTGCCCACCTCCATGCGGAAGTCGGCGGCCAGGTGCAGCCGGTGCGCCAGGTCCACGTACTGCTTGAGCGAGGCCTCGGTCCGCTGCCGGACGTGGTCGACCTCCTCGATCCCCTTCATGGTGGCGGAGTCGATGACGCCCACCGAGACGAAGAGGAAGTTCTTGAAGAACCCGGGGAAGACGCGCTGCACGGTGAGGATGGCGTGGACGCCCAGCCCGGCGTAGCCGCCCACCAGCATCACCGCCGTGGGCGCCTTCTTGTCGATCTCGGGGTGTGCGGCGCTGGTCGGGCCGGGGAGAGCACCCAGGATCTCGTCCAGCCGCTTGAGGCTGGCGGCCACGCCGCGGTAGTGGCGGCGGATGAGGAAGCAGAGCCCGACCAGGAGGCTGGTCACCACGATGGTGACCCAGCCGCCCTGCTGGCCCTTCTCGTAGACCGTGCCGGCCAGGATGGCGAGGCAGAGGACCAGGGCCACCCCGTGGACGGCCAGGCCGCGCCGCAGGCCCGGACCGCGCTGCCGCACCCAGTAGCGGAGCATGGCCAGCTGCGAGAGCGAGAAGGTGACGAAGACGTTGATGGAGTACATCGTCACCAGATGGGTGATGTCGCCGCCGGTGGCCAGGAGCGTCACCAGCGAGGCCCCGCCCATGAGCAGGACGCCGTCCTGCATGCTGAGCCGCTCGGAGAGCTGGCCGAAGCGGCGCGGCAGCCACGAGTCGTGGGCCATGTTGGCCATGACCCGCGGGCCATCGATGAAGCCGGCCTGGGCGGCCACGAAGAGCAGGGCCGCCTCGCCGAGCAGGGTGGCCACCACGAACACCTGGCCCAGGGGCAGGCCGCCGGGGTGGAAGGCGCTGGCGAAGTTCTCCAGCAGCACCGCGTTCATCGTCTTCCCCTCGGTGGGCGACGCGCGGTAGAGCAGGTAGCAGACCAGGATCCCGCCGGCGGTCACCGAGAGCGAGATGGCCATGTAGGTCATGGTCCGGCGCGCGGTGGCCACCTTCGGCTCGCGCATGATCTGGATGCCGTTGGAGACCGCCTCGATGCCGGTGTAGGTGCCGGCGCCCATGGAGTAGGCGCGAACGAAGACGGCGAAGAGCCCCACCGCCCCCACCTGCGCCAGGCCGGCGCGGAACCCGCTCGTCACCTCACCCGCGACCCGCGGCACCTCGGTGAGGTGGGACCCGATGCCGCCGAAGATGAGCAGGGCGTGGGTGACCACGAAGAAGGCGAAGATGGGGGCCAGGACCGAGACCGACTCCTTCACCCCGCGGAGGTTCAGGACCACCAGCAACAGGATGGCGAGGGCCTCCAGCGGCAGCTTCCAGCCGGCCAGGGCCGGCGAGAGGAAGCTGAAGATGGCGTCGCCGCCGCTGGCGATGGAGACCGAGATGGTGAGGACGTAGTCGACCAGCAGGGCCGAGCCGGAGACCACGCCCACCGACGGGCCGAGGAGCTGGGTGGCGACCACGTAGCCACCGCCCCCGAAGGGGAAGCGCTTGATGATCTGCGAGTAGGCGAGGGAGATGACGAGGACGGTGACCGCGGTGGCCAGGCCCAGCGCGACCGCCAGGTAGGTGTGCGAGCCCAGCGCCCGGAAGGCCTCGTCGGGGCCGTACGACGACGAGGAGAGCCCGTCCGCCCCCAGCCCCACCCAGGCCAGGACGGCGATGAGCGCGATGCTGTGGTAGGTACGCGGGTCCTCGATGTCGCGCGGCGCACCGAGGAGGATGTGCCGCAGGCGCGAGCGGGTCGGCTCGTCCGGCGAGGCTCCCCGGTCCGCCGCCGGTTCTCCTTGCTCCCCGGAGGAGCGCTGGCCGCTCGGGGCCGGCTGCTTCTCGCTCATATCTCCATCCCTGCCGGGATGCGCCCCGGCACGAACGGCGGAACCTACCAGCCGGAGCGCCCGGAATCATAGGGTGTCTGCCGCAGCGACCCGGCTGGCATGCGCCGCGATTGCACTTTGCAAGGGCGCGGCCGCGCCACACATGAGCTGGGGCCCGGTTTGGTGTGCGGTGCTCCCCCGGACGGGTGAGCAGGGCGACGGCCTCAGCTCAGGAACACGAGCGTGGTGAGGCCGGCCGCCACGGCGCAGAGGAAGAGGAGCGCCGCCACCGCACGCCGGCGCTGCTGGCCTGGCGTGCGAGGGGCGGGCGCGAGCGGCGGGGGGACGAGCGCCTCGGCCGGAGCGCGCAGGTGCGCCAGCATCTCGGCCGCTCCCGCGTAGCGGCGGCGCGGCTCGCGGGCGATGGCCCGCATGACGATGGCCTCCAGCGCCGGGTCCAGGCCGGGCCGGTGGACCGAGGGCGGGGTGGGCTCGCCGTGGAGCTTGGCGTGGAGCAGGGCGGTGGTGCTGCCCGGCTCGAAGGGGAGGTGCCCGGTCAGCATCTCGTAGAGCAGCGTCCCCAGCGCGTACACGTCGGTGCGGGCGTCGCCGCGGCGTCCCCGGATCTGCTCGGGGGCCATGTAGTCGGGCGTGCCCACCGCGTGGGAGAGGCCGGACCAGGTGAGGCGCCGCGCCGCCTCGTCCAGGGCGATGCCGAAGTCGAGGAGCTTGACCGCTCCCGAGGGCAGGACCCGCACGTTGGAGGGCTTCACGTCGCGGTGGACGACGCCGTTCACCCGCAGGCACGCCAGGGCGTCGCAGAGCTGGCTGGCGATGGAGAGCGCCCGCTCGGTGGCGAGCGGCCGCTCCCCGGCCATCACCTCGGCGAGGGAGCGGCCGGGGACGTACTCCATGGCCAGGTAGAGGCGGCTCCTCTCGGGCGCGGGGAGCACCCGGACGATCCCGGGGTGGCGGATGCGCTGGCCGATCTCCTCCTCGCGGAGGAAGCGCTGGTGGAAGACCACGTCGCTCTCGTACTGCATGTAGGGGATCTTGAGGACCGCCTCCTCCCCGGAGTCGAGATCCCTGGCCCGGAAGATCGAGGCCATCCCGCCCTGGGCGAGGAGCTCGATGAGCTGGAACCGGTCCAGCGTCTCGCCGACCTGGGGGTCTTGCACGGGCGCTCCCCGTCCTACCTGCTGGCGGGGGGGGCCGCCGGGGCGCCGAAGCGGGCGTCCAGCTCCAGGTCGAGCAGGAGGACGTTCACCCGAGGCTCGCCCAGGATCCCCAGGTCGCGGCCCTCGGTGAGCTCGTCCAGCACCGCCTGGACCCGCGCCGGCGCCACCCGGCGGGCCGCGGCCACCCGCGCCACCTGCCATCGGGCAGCCTCCGGCGAGAGGTCCGGGTCCAGGCCGCTGCCCGAGGCGGTCACCAGCTCCACCGGGGGCGGCCCGCTCGCCCCGGGGTTCTCCTTCACCAGCGCCTCGAGGGTCGCCGCCGCCTGGTCGCGGAGCTTCTTCGAGGTGGGACCGAGGTTGGAGCCGCCGGAGGCGAGCGGGTCGTAGCCCTTCTCGCCTGCCGCGGACGGCCGGGGGTGGAAGTAGCCGGGCCCCTGGAAGCCCTGGGCGAGGAGCTCGGAGCCGACCACCTTCCCCTGGGCGTCGGTGACCAGGCTCCCGCCGGCGCGGCGCGGGAAGAGGACCTGGGCCAGCCCGGTCAGGAAGAGCGGGTAGGCGAGCCCGGTGAGGACCAGGGTCACCGCGGCGGCGCGGATGGAGGGGGCCAGGTCCTCGAACAGCCCTGCCCAGCCCCGCTCCCGGGCCTTGGCCACGGGCTCGGGGACCGCGGCGCGTTCCATGGTGGTGGCGTTCCTCATGGCGTCCTCCTAGGCGATGCCGGCGGCCGCGAGGGCCATGTCGATGAGCTTGATGCCGAGGAAGGGGGCGATCACCCCGCCCACCCCGTACACCAGGAGCGAACGGCGGAGCACCACCGCCGCGCCCAGGGGGCGGTACTTCACGCCCCGGAGGGCCAGGGGGATGAGCAGCACGATGATGATGGCGTTGAAGATGACCGCCGAGAGGATGGCGCTGAACGGCGAGGCGAGGTGCATGACGTCGAGGGGCCTGAGCTCGGGGTAGGCCGCCACGAACAGCGCCGGGAGGATGGCGAAGTACTTGGCCACGTCGTTGGCGATGGAGAAGGTGGTGAGGGTCCCGCGGGTCATGAGCAGCTGCTTGCCGACCTCCACCACCTCCAGGAGCTTGGTGGGGTTGGAGTCGAGGTCGACCATGTTCCCGGCCTCCTTGGCGGCCTGGGTTCCGGTGTTCATGGCCACCCCCACGTCGGCCTGGGCCAGCGCCGGGGCGTCGTTGGTGCCGTCGCCGGTCATGGCCACCAGCTTCCCCTTGGCCTGCTCCTCCTGGATGAGGCGGAGCTTGGCCTCGGGGGTGGCCTCGGCCAGGAAGTCGTCCACCCCCGCCTCGCGGGCGATGGCGGCGGCGGTGCGGGGGTTGTCGCCGGTGATCATCACCGTGCGGATCCCCATGGCCCGGAAGCGGTCGAACCGCTCCTTGATGCCGCCCTTGACCACGTCCTTGAGGTGCACCAGACCCAGCACCCGCGCGCCGTCCGACACCGCCAGCGGCGTGCCGCCGGAGTCGCCGATCCGCGCCGCCGCGTCCTCGACGCCCTTGGGCATGGCGCCGCCCAGGGCGGCCACGTGCTTCGCCACCGCGTCCACCGCGCCCTTGCGCACCTGGCGCTGGCCCACGTCCACCCCGCTCATGCGGGTCTGGGCGCTGAACTTGATGAAGAGGTGGCCGTCCTCGCCCACCTCGCGGCCGCGCAGGCCGTAGCGCTCCTTGGCCAGCACCACGATGGAGCGCCCCTCGGGCGTCTCGTCGGCCAGGCTGGCGAGCTGGGAGGCGTCGGCCAGGTCCTCCACCCTCACCCCCGGCGCGGGGAGGAGCTCGGTGGCCATCCGGTTGCCCAGGGTGATGGTGCCGGTCTTGTCGAGGAGCAGCGTGTCCACGTCGCCGGCCGCCTCCACCGCCCGGCCGCTCATGGCCAGGACGTTCTTGCGCAGGAGCCGGTCCATGCCGGCGATGCCGATGGCCGAGAGGAGCCCGCCGATGGTGGTGGGGATGAGGCAGACCAGGAGCGCCACGATGGCGGTGGCCGAGAGCCCGATCCCGGAGTAGGCGGCCATGGGCACCAGCGTCACGCAGGCGAAGAGGAAGATCAGGGTCAGCCCGACCAGGAGGATGTGGAGGGCGATCTCGTTGGGGGTCTTCTGCCGGGCCGCGCCCTCGACCAGGGCGATCATCCGGTCCAGGAACGACTCGCCGGGGTCGACGGTGACCCGGACCACGATCCGGTCGGAGAGCACGCGGGTCCCGCCGGTCACGGCGGAGCGGTCCCCGCCCGACTCGCGGATGACCGGGGCCGACTCGCCGGTGATGGCCGACTCGTCCACCGAGGCGATGCCCTCGGTGATCTCGCCGTCGCCGGGGATGATCTGCCCGGCCTCCACCACCACCACGTCGCCCCTGCGCAGGCTGGAGGCCGGAACCGACTGCTCCCGGCCGCCCACCAGCTTGCGGGCGCTCACCTCGCGCCGCATCCGGCGCAGGGAGTCGGCCTGGGCCTTGCCCCGCCCCTCGGCCACCGCCTCGGCGAGGTTGGCGAAGACCACCGTGAACCAGAGCCAGAGGGAGACGGAGAGCGTGAACCAGCCCGGGGCGGCGCCGGCCGGGGGGACGACCCGGTCGCGCAGCCACAGGAGCGTGGTGAGCACGCTGCCCACCTCCACCACGAACATCACCGGGTTCCTGGCCACCAGGCGCGGGTCGAGCTTCCGGAAGCTGGCCACGAGGGCCGGCCGCAGGAGGGCGAGGTCGAGGAGGGAGGCGGACCTCTGCTTGCGGGAGGCCATGGCTTAGAACACCTTCCCGCCGAGCGCGGCGAAGTGCTCGAGCACCGGCGAGAGCGAGAGCGCGGGGAAGTAGGTGAGCGCCCCGACGATGAGGATCACCGAGACCAGGAGGGCCACGAAGGTGATCCCGGTGGTGGGGAAGGTGCCGGGCCCGGCCGAGACCGTCTTCTTGGCCACCATCGACCCGGCGATGGCCAGCGCCGGGATGATCATGAAGAAGCGGCCCACCAGCATGTCCACCGCCAGCGTCACGTTCCAGAAGGGCGTGTTCCCGTTGAGGCCAGCGAAGGCCGAGCCGTTGTTGCCGGCGCCGCTGGAGAAGGCGTAGAGGATCTCGGAGAGGCCGTGCGGGCCGGTGTTGCCGAGCGCGTCGATCCCCGGCTTCACCACCGCCGCCCAGGCGGTGAGCACCAGCACCACCGCCGGGAACACCAGCACGTAGAGCATGGCCAGCTTCATCTCCCGACCCTCCACCTTCTTCCCCAGGTACTCGGGCGTCCGGCCCACCATCAGGCCGGCGATGAAGACGGTGAGGATGACCATCACCAGCATCCCGTAGAGGCCGGCGCCGACGCCGCCGAAGATCACCTCGCCGAGCTGGATGTTCACCATGGGCACCAGCCCCCCGAGCGGGGTGAAGCTGTCGTGCATGGAGTTCACCGCCCCGCAGGAGGCGTCGGTGGTGACCGTGGCGAAGAGCGCGCTGTCGGCGATCCCGAAGCGGACCTCCTTGCCCTCCATGTTCCCCGGCGCCTGCTCCACGGCCAGGGAGGCCAGGGCGGGGTTCCTGCCCGCCTCCGCCCGGTAGGTGGCGGCCACGCCCCCGAACCAGAGCAGCGCCATGGCCGCGATGAGCGCCCAGCCCTGGCGCGTGTCCCGCGCCATCCTCCCGTAGGTGTAGGTGAGGCCGGCCGGGATGGTGAAGATGAGCACCATCTGGAGCAGGTTGGAGAGGGGGGTGGGGTTCTCGAAGGGGTGGGCGCTGTTGGCGCTGAAGAAGCCGCCGCCGTTGGTCCCGAACATCTTGATCACCTCCTGGGAGGCGACCGGGCCCAGCGCGATGACCTGCTTGGCGCCCTCGACGGTGGTGACCTCGCGGTAGGCGGCCAGCGTCTGCGGCACGCCCATGGCCACCAGGGCCAGGCCCGCCACGATGGAGACGGGCAGGAGCACGTAGACGAGGGAGCGGATCAGGTCGACCCAGAAGCTCCCCAGCCCCCGGGAGCCGCCCGGCCCGGGCCGGCGGGTGAGGCCGCGCGCCAGCGCCATCGCGATCCCGATGCCCACCGCCGCCGAGAGGAAGTTGTGCCAGGCCAGCCCGGCCATCTGCGAGAGGTAGCTCATCGTGCTCTCGCCGCCGTAGTTCTGCCAGTTGGTGTTGGTGGTGAAGCTGGCGGCGGTGTTCCAGGCCAGGGCCGGCTCGACGGGCCCGAGGTGCTGCGGGTTGAAGAGGAGGACGTGCTGCAGCCGCTCGATGCCGTAGGTGACCAGCATGGTCACCATGCTGAAGAGGAGCATGGCCGCGCCGTACTGCTTCCAGTCCTGCTCCCGGCGCGGATCGACCCCGCAGAGCCGGTAGAGGAGGCGTTCCACCGGGCCGAGGAGGCGCGGCAGCGGCTGCCGGTCCCCCTCGTAGACGCGGAACAGGTAGAGCCCGATGGGCTTGGTGACGGCCAGGATCACCAGGGCGAAGAGCCCGATCTGCAGCCAGCCGTTGACGGTCATGGGACCCTTCAGAAGTGCTCGGGGCGGAGCAGCGCGTAGAGCAGGTACCCGCTGAGCAGGCAGGAGAGGACGATTCCGATGGCGTACTCGAGGCTCATCGCTGGCCTCACAGCCGGTCGCAGCCCGCCACGTAGGCGAGGCTCAGGACGAAGAAGGCCACCGTGGCCAGCACGAACAGCGCGTCGAGCATCGCGACCTCCCCGGTCCCGGCGGGGCGCCGGGCCAAAGGGCTGCGGTGCATGGCCGGTGCCGCGCGGTGGCCCGAGCCTTCCGGCGCCGCCTTCCTCGGGAATCCGGCGAGCCGGGCGCCGGAGGGGGGGGCGCCCGGCCCCAGCCGGACCTCGGCGGGGCGCTCCGCCACCGCAAAGGGCAATGCTCGGAGGGGGACGAGCGTGCAGCCCGCCGGGGGGGGGAGCGGGGGGCCCCGGGCGGCGTCGCGCCACCGCTCCCTGGCACAGGTGCTGCTAGGGTACGCGCCATGACCCCGCAGGCGAGCACACGCCCCACCGCCCAGGACTTCCTGGAGCTGGTGGAGCGCGGCAAGCGTGGGCGGCTGAAGCTCTACATCGGCTTCGCCGCCGGCGTGGGGAAGACCTGGCGGATGCTGGAGGAGGGGCACGCGCTGCGGCAGCGCGGGGTCGACGTGGTGGGCGCCTTCATCGAGACCCACGGGCGGAGCGAGACGGCGGCCCTGGTCCGGGACCTGGAGGTGGTCCCGCGGCGCCGGCAGGACTACCGGGGCGTGGTGGTCGAGGAGATGGACCTGGAGGCGGTGCTGGCCCGCCGGCCGGCGGTGGCCATCGTCGACGAGATCCCGCACACCAACGTGCCCGGGTCCCGCAACCGCAAGCGCTACCAGGACGTGCTGGACCTCCTCTCGGGCGGGGTCAACGTCATCGGCGCGCTCAACATCCAGCACCTCGAGTCCCTGAACGACCTGATCCAGCGCAACACCGGCGTCCAGGTGCGCGAGACCGTCCCCGACTCCTTCCTCAAGCAGGCCGACCAGGTGGTGAACCTCGACCTGGCGGTCGAGGACCTGGTCGAGAGGCTCCGGTCCGGGAAGATCTACCCCCGGGAGAAGATCCCCTGGGCGTTGGAGCACTTCTTCCGCGACGCCAACCTGGCCACGCTACGCGAGCTGTCCCTGCGCGAGGTGGCGGAGAGCCTGGACCGATCGGCGGCCCAGGCGGCCCGGCTGGGCGAGCCGGCGGCGGCGCCGGCGCGGGGCCGGGTGATGGTGGCGCTCTCCTCCAACCCGCCCCGGGCCCTGGCCTTGCTCCGGCGCGGGTCGCGGCTGGCCGGGCGGCTCAATACCGACTGGTTCGTGGCCTACGTGGAGACGCCCGACGAGGCGCCGGACCGGATCGACTCCGAGGCCCAGCGCCACCTCCTCGGCAACATCGACAAGGCCCGCGAGCTGGGGGCGGAGGTGGTGCGCCTCAAGTCCGACAGGCCCGCCCAGGCGCTCATCGACTTCGCCCGCTCGCACCGGGTGAGCGACGTGATCGCGGGGCGCTCCGAGTCGCCCTGGTGGCGGCGGGTGCTGCGCCGGTCGGTGCTGCAGGAGCTGGTGGACGAGGGCACCGGGCTCGACCTGCACATCATCTCCTTCGAGGACGAGGAGGGCCGGCCGTGACCCTCCGCTCCAAGCTGCTGGCCAGCCCGGCGCCGCTGGCGCTGGTGCTGGTGCTCCTGGGCGTCGCCTCGGTGAAGACGCTGCGCTCCCTGGGCGAGAGCCCCACCCTCATCCTCAAGGACAACGACCTGAGCGTTCGCGCCGCCGAGCGGATGACCGAGGCGCTGGGCGAGCTGCAGGACGCCGCCGTCCGGCGGGCCACCGGCCGCGCGCCCCGGGAGGAGGAGGAGGCCGCGGCCCGCCGCCGCTTCGAGGAGGAGCTGGCGGTGCAGGAGCACAACATCACCGAGAAGGGCGAGGCGGAGGCCACGGGGGCGCTGCGCCAGGCCTGGGAGGCCTACCGGGCCGGCTTCGACGCGCTCCTGACCCTGCCCGGTCCCGAGCTGCAGTCGGCCTTCTTCGACGGGCTGGTGCCGCTGGCTGCCCGGGTGCGCCAGGCGGTGGCCGAGATCCGCAACCTCAACCGCGACGCCATGGACCGCAAGAGCGCCAGCGCCCGCCGGGCCGCTCGCCGCAACGTCGACCTGGTGGTGGTGGCCACGCTGGCGGCGCTGGGGCTGGGGCTGGTCAGCTCGCTGGCCCTCACCGCGCGACTACTCCGGCCGCTCGGGGTGCTCTCCCAGACGGTGCGGCGCATCGCCGATGGCGACCTGGAGGCGCGGGCACGGGTGCAGGGCAAGGACGAGATCGCCGCCCTGGCGTCGGAGTTCAACGCCATGGCCGACCGGCTCTCCGAGTACCGGCGCAGCTCGCTGGGCGAGCTGCTCCAGGCGCAGCAGGCCTCGCAGGCGGCCATCGACAGCCTGCCCGACCCGGTGCTGGTGCTCGACGCGGCCGGGGCCATCCTCAACCTCAACGGGGCCGCCGAGGCGGTGCTGCGGCTGGGGAGCGAGGCCACCTCCTCGGCCCTCCCCCCGGAGCTCCGGGAGGTGGTGGACCGGGTCCGCCAACACGTCATGGCCGGACGGGGATCGTACCTCCCCCGGGGTTTCGACGAGGCGGTCCCGGTGGCCACCCCCGACGGCACCCGCCACCTCCTTCCCCGGGCCACGCCCCTCTACTCCGAGGAGTCGGGCATCGTGGGCACCACCATCGTGCTCCAGGACGTCACCCGGCTCATGCGCTTCGACGAGCTCAAGAACGACCTGGTGGCCACGGTGGCCCACGAGTTCCGCACCCCGCTCACCTCCCTGCGCATGGCCATCCACCTCTGCGCCGAGGAGGTGGTGGGCCCGCTCACCGAGAAGCAGGCCGAGCTGATGGGCGCGGCCCGGGACGAGTGCGAGCGGCTGCAGGGGATCGTCGACGACCTGCTCGACCTGTCGCGCATCCAGTCCGGGCGGCTCGAGCTGCGGGCCGAGCGGGTGGAGGCCAACGCCCTGCTGCAGTCCGCCGCCGAAGCCCACCGCCAGCCGGCCCAGGACGCGGGCGTCTCGCTGGTGGTGGAGGAGGTCCCGGAGGGCGCCGCCGTGCGGGCCGACCCCGAGCGCATCGGCCTGGTCCTCTCCAACCTGGTGGCCAACGCGCTCCGCCACACGCCGCGCGGCGGGCGCATCACCCTGCGCGCCACCGGGACGGGCGAGGCGAACCGCTTCGAGGTCGCCGACACCGGCGAGGGGATCCCTCGCGAGCACCATGAGCGGATCTTCGAGAAGTTCTACCGGGTGCCCGGCGGGAGCGGCGGCGGCGTGGGGCTGGGGCTCTACATCTCGCGGGAGATCGTCCAGGCCCACGGCGGCGACATGGGCGTGGTGAGCGAACCGGGTCGGGGGAGCACCTTCTGGTTCACCCTGCCGCGGGCGGGGGCGGAGCGGGCCGCGGGGGCGGCCTGACCGGGCTCGTGGCACGGCGGATGCTCCTTCTCCGGGAGAGGAGAGGTGAAGCCACACCGGCCTGCCATGGATCGCGCTCCAGCACACAGCCTTCGACCACGCCTGGGGTTGGTCGCCGGGGAGGGGCACCGCACCGTGCAACCCGACCCCTCCGACGGCGAGGCGGATCGCAACCGTCCCACCCTGGTCTGGCGCTCCCGCGTCCCCATCGCCCTGTCCTTCGGCGTGGCCGCGATCGCGCTGGTCCTGTGGCTCGTGACCAGCCGCTCCGACCCGGCCGCGCTCCGCCAGCTCCCGCCCGGCGAGCGCGCGGCGCTGGTCGAGCGCACCCTCTCCAACCTGCGCGAGATCTGCCGGGGCGGCGGCCGTCCCCGGGACTTCTGCAGGGATCAGGCGCGCATCCTGCTGGACCTGCCGGAGTGCCGATCGGCCTGCCAGGCGGAGGCGCGCGAGGAGCTCATGGCCGACTCGGCGGTGAAGTAGGCCGGCGGCCCCCACCTTGCGTGCTGCAACGAGCGCCGCCGCCGCGCCCGGCAAGCTGCACGCTCCGCCCTTGGCGGGTCCCCACGACCCCGGCGATTCGCCCCGGGAAGTCGCTCCCCGCGAGGCGGCCGGACGCATGTACCGGGTCTTGCAGGGTCGTGGCCTTCCACGCCCTTCCAGCGGAGCCCCATGACGCGCGCCGGCATCAAGCGGATCCTCCTCGGCAAGCCCAGGGACATCAGCGACCCGAACACCTACCACCACATCTCGCTGATCGCCTTCCTGGCCTGGGTGGGCCTGGGCGCGGACGGCCTGAGCTCGTCGTCGTACGGTCCGGACGAGTCCTTCCGGACCCTGGGCCAGCACCACTCCCTGGCGGTGGGCCTGGCGCTCGCCACGGCGTTCACGGTCTTCATCATCTCCTACGCCTACTCGCGCATCATCGAGCACTTCCCCTTCGGCGGCGGCGGCTACGTGGTGGCCTCGAAGCTCCTCGGGCCGCACCTCGGGGTGGTCTCCGGCTCGGCGCTGCTCGTCGACTACGTCCTCACCATCAGCGTCTCCATCGCCGCGGCCGCCGACGCCACCTTCAGCTTCCTGCCTGCCCACTGGCAGGCCATCAAGCTGCCGGTGGTCTTCGCCGCCATCCTCCTGCTCACCGTGCTGAACCTGCGGGGGGTGAAGGAGTCGGTGACCAGCCTTGCCCCCATCTTCGTCCTCTTCCTGGTGACCCACGTGATCCTCATCGGCGGGGTCATCGCGACCCGCGGCGCCGAGATGCCGGCCGTGGTCCGCGAGGTCCACCAGGGCTACCGGAGCAGCCTGGCCACGCTGGGGTTGGGCGGGCTGGCGGCGCTGTTCCTGCGCGCCTACTCCATGGGCGCGGGCACCTACACCGGCATCGAGGCGGTCTCCAACGGGTTGCAGATCATGCGCGAGCCCAAGGTCCAGACCGGCAAGAGGACCATGGTCTACATGGCGCTCTCCCTGGCCCTCACCGCCGGCGGCATCACCCTCTGCTACCTGCTGGTGCACGCCGAGCCGGAGGCCGGGAAGACCATGAACGCCGTCCTGACCGAGCGGTTCACCGCCGGCTGGGGCGGGTTCGGCCGGGTCTTCGTCTGGTTGACGCTGGCGGCCGAGACTGCGCTGCTCGTGGTCGCCGCCCAGGCCGGCTTCATCGACGGCCCCAGGGTCATGTCCAACATGGCCAACGACCGATGGCTGCCGGCCCGCTTTGCCCAGCTCTCCGAGCGGCTCTCGATGCACCAGGGCATCCTGCTCATCGCCGGCGCCTCCATCGCCACCCTCCTCTACACCCGGGGGGACACGGGCACGCTGGTGCTCATGTACTCCATCAACGTGTTCCTCACCTTCTCGCTCTCCGAGATGGGCATGGTCCGCTACTGGATCCGCGAGCGGGCCCGCTACCCCGACTGGCACAAGCACATCGTCATCCACCTCATCGGCCTGACCTTGTGCCTCTCCATCCTCACCGTGAGCGTGATCGAGAAGTTCGGGCAGGGTGGGTGGATCACCCTGCTGGTGACCGCTGCCCTCATCGGCCTGTGCCTGCTCATCAAGCGGCACTACGCCGGCGTGCAGCAGAAGCTCCGCAGGCTCGACGCCATCCTCGAGGCCCTCCCGCCGCCGCTCGAGCCCGGCACCGGCGCCGGCCGCGCCGCCCTCGACCCCCGCCAGGACGTGGCGGTGCTCCTGGTGGGCGGCTACGGCGGGCTGGGCGTGCACCAGCTCCAC
>Ga0335071_10003621_pt1 | contig 16233 bp, 7 predicted proteins | sample Lox_Sample_15_FD_206724 | JGI IMG/M metagenome (GOLD analysis project Ga0335071, IMG submission 206724) | Soil microbial communities from Loxahatchee National Wildlife Refuge, Florida, United States - Lox_Sample_1.5 | ecosystem: Environmental > Terrestrial > Soil > Wetlands | place: USA: Florida... | reverse complement strand
GAAGAAGACACTCAGCTCTGGGCTATCTGAGCCCGGCTGAGTACGAGAAGCAGTTGAGAAAATCCACTTAACTGCATGTCCACGCTATTGGGGGCAGTCCAAGTCACCGAGTGACTGGGCGAGTGACCCGCCTAGTGACTTACCGAGTGAATCGGTAAGTGACATACCCAGTTACTTGCCAAGTGAGTTGCCGAGTGACTTACCTAGTGACTCGTCTACTGAGTCGGCGAGTGACTTGCCGAGTGAGACGGTGAGTTACTTGCCTAGTGACTGGGTAAGTGACTCGCCGAGTTACTTGCCGAGTGACTTGCCGGGTGATTTGGCGAATCACGTTCTGATTCTTGGATGAATTAGAGGCGAGCATGGAGTTAGCCTCCCCACGCGCGAGTGCTTGCGGTGTCGCGCTCAAAGCGGCGAGTGCAGTTGTCGCGGCTTGCCGATCGTCCGGCGCGAGCTACTCGACGAGCAGTTTCTGCGTTGCCATTCCTTCGGTCGATTCCAGCCGGAGGAAGTAGGTTCCTGTGGCCATGTTCGCGACGGGCAGAACGCGGCGGGCGGCTCCGGTCAGTGTCCGCACCAGCTTGCCCGTCGCATCGTAGAGCTTCAGGCTGGCTGCCGCCTCCATCGGGACAGAGGTTTCGATGCGAACAACTCCTCTTGCCGGGTTGGGTATTATCGACAAGGCAACGCGGTCGGGCACTGTCGGCGACTTCTCAATGATGGGCAATTGGCCCTGCGGGTTGGTCCTGATCAGCAGCACGCTGCCGCCGGCGGAGTCGGAAGTCCCCGCAATCACATAGCCGCCGTCTGCTGTCTGCCGGACGTCCGCGGCCCGCTCTTTTCCGGTCCCAGGGAGCACGGTCGTCCAGGTCGTGTCGGAATTGGCATCCAGCCTTATCAGCCAGACCCGCGACGAATCTCCCCAGTCAATCGTGGCTGCAACTATGTAGCCGCCGTCTCCGGTCTTGTCCATGGCCATAGCCTGCGTTCCAACGCCGCCGGGCGAGAGGTTGTGAGTACGTAGGATTGCGCCACCCGTATCGATGCGCACGATGTAGACGGCATTATGGGACTGCAGGGTGTCATACTCCCACCCGACGGACAGAAAACCGCCATCCGAGGTCTCGCAGATGTCGCGCAGGCTCGGATCGACGGGACCGACGTACAGCTCATTCCATGACTGCTGACCCGCAGAATCAGTTCGGAGGAAACGGGCATAGGTGCCGTTGTAGTCGTGGGCATCGCCGCAGAGGATGAACCCGCCGTCCTTCGTCTGCGCAACGCCGCGAGCCGCTGACCAGTCAACCCGGTAGTCCGCATAGTAATGTATCCACGCCTGACTCCCGTCGGCATGCAGCTTGACGAGTCCGAAGTGTGCCAGGCTGTCGGGAATCCGCCCCGCGATGAGGCAGCCGCCGTCGGCGGTGCCGATGGCGTCAAAGACCAGTCCGCGGGTGGCGGCTGAGTACGTCCAGACCGAGTCGCCGGTTGCGTCGAACTTCTGCGCGAAGACCAGGAGCGAGTCATGTGAACCGACAATCACATGGCCGCCATCATTGACCCGGCAGAGAAACCCCGCGCCGGTGTCGAGCCCGGCGATACTGCGTACTGCCACAGTGTCGCCAAGCGAGTCGACCAGAATCATTGCCGCGCCGCAGTCAGTACCGCCGAACCGTGTTCCAGCGCCGACGGCGTAGCCGGTGTCTGCGTCCAATGCGACCGAGCGGCCGGCGTCGGCGCTAGACAGGTGCCAGCGGCGCTGGAACAGTATCGTGCCCAGTGACAGGGCCGGCAGGAGTGCCGCTGCCAACACTGCCGGTAGGAGGCGCGAGATGCGCACGTCGAGCAGTCTGGACTAGTTCAACTTTACCAGCTTCAGCGCCTGGCCGGAGTCGGAGCCTCGCGGTCGGCAATAGTAGATGCCCCGGCTTACCTGCCGGCCGGCGTTGTCGGTCCCATCCCAGGCAGCGCCGCCGTGCGTGAGGGCCAGGGTGCGGAGCAGCCTGCCGTCGACGGCGAAGATTTCCACGGCGCTCGCGCCCGAGTACCGAGGCCCGAAGCTGATAGTCGTTCGCCGGGCGAAAGGGTTCGGGAGGGCCGAAATCCGTCGTGCGGCAGGGATGGACGTCGGTGCCTCGGACACGGCCGCAGTCTGCTTGGTGGTGTATCGTTCAATCGGATAGCCGGGCGTCAGGTCGTGGCCAACGAGTCCGGGGTAGTCCGGCGTGTAGAACGCGATGCGAAAGAGACGGTTGAGTCGGTCCTGGCCGGTGGCGTCGTAAGGCACCGTGTCGCCCTGGTTGTAGATTGTCGTGTCGGAGGTCGGGTTGATGTAAGTCCAGACAATCTGGGTGTCCGGGGTAATCTCGAAGAAGCGGCCGTTCCGCTGCTCGCAGATGAGCGTGTTGCCGTTGGGCAGACGCTGGGCGCCGGAGCCGTTGCGAGCGTAGAAGCTCGTTTCCGGGTTGGCGGTGTACACCCAGTATGCCGAATCCGGGCCGTAGGGCTTTCCCGAGTCAGGCGCGGTATAGTTGCCCAGGCTGTCGCAGGGCGGCACGAATTCCACAACTTGCGAGTACTTGATGCCGCCCGGTCTGTTTCCCTGCACGCCGTCCACCCAACCGTTGCTGAAGGCCATCATGTGGCCGGCGCCGCGCAGGCCGTCGCGAATCCACTGTGCGTTGTGCTGCGAGAAGAACTGCAGATTCGTGCTGTCGCCGCGGCGATAAGCCCACGGGTCTCCCCAGCGGTAAAGCAGGTCGCCGCCGTGTCCGTAGTGCCCGCCGGTGTGCGTGGCCGCCTGGGCCGTGGTCGTGCTGTGGTCGATGATCCAGATCTCATCGAAGTTGTGAGCGCTGACCATGATCTGGTCAAAATGCGCGTTGTAGTCGAGCGCATTGGCGTGAACCCAGTCGGCATTGCCTCCGACCGGGCTCATGAGGAAGAAGTTCAGATCAACCAGTTCCGGGTGGTTGCCGACGACCCCGTAGTTGGCTTTGGTGGAGTCATTATCCTGTATCACATGATCCCAAAGATGCCACTGCCAGACGATGTTGTCGTTGTTCGCCGGGTCGACCTCGATGAGTTCCTCGGGACATAGCATGCCCTGGCGCAGCTTGGTGGTGTCGCGGCCGGCAGCAATTGCTTCGGCCTTCGACTTCTTCTCAAACGCGATCATGACCACGTGGCCGTTCGGCAGCACGATGGCGTCGTGGTGCTGACAATGGGTGCTGTCCGAGTACGTGTACCCCCAGGTGACGTTTCCATTCCAGTCAACCTCCTCGACCCGGCCGCCGTTCTTGAAAGCAGGGTTGTTCAAGTTCGCGGCGCGAAACAGGGTTCCTTTCGGGAGCAGGACCGTTGCAGCGGCCGGAGTGTACGTGCCCGGCCAGGAATGGACGATCCGCCCCTTCTTGTCAATGAGGTAGGTTTCCGTGCTCGTCCCGGGCGAGAAAAGCGTATACCCGTTTAACGCGGCGCTGTCGTAGCGTGTCAGTCCGAGCGTGGTCTTGCTGGCCGACAGTTCGCGCACCAGACCCCGGATGGAGTCGTCGGTGCCGGCAGCGTCGTCCCAGGTCGGCACGCGCACTCCGGCCGATTCACCAAAGTGGATGGCATTCTCGCTGCCGTTGTTGTCCGGCTGACCCGGGGACCAGTTGAGGAAGTTCATCGACTCGCTCGTGCCCCAGTGCCAGCCGCTGTCCGGCTCCTGCGAGCCGAAGAGCTGGGAGCCGCCGAGCCACGGGCCGGCCAACTTGCCGGTGCCCGGCCTCTGGTACCAGTAGCGAGTCGAGTCAATCAGACTGAAGACGAAGTTGTTCTCAGTCTGTGAGGTGATAGTGGCAAGGTAGCCGCCATAGTCTTCCGCCGAATCGAAGGCGGCATTCCAGTTGATGCCGCTGGGGGTGTTGATCACGTCATAGTAGTGGATGGTCCCGTCTGGGTGGACCCAGGGCTCGGGACTGGCGCCGGCGATGCCGGCGATAAGCGCGACCCCGACTAGGAAGGTCGCGAAGGACACAGATGACCTACGCATCGTCATGATCTACTCCTGGCTTGTGGTGCGTGCGAATCGGCGTGGAGTCTAGTGACCGGCAGGGCCGGACTTCGAGCGCGACCGGACTCGGCGGGCTACAAGCCGCTTGCGGACTTTGGCAGACTTTCTTGCGGCTCGGTAGAGAAATACTAGCAATGTGCGCTGTAACGTCAAGCTGACTGAGACTTCCGGCCGGGGACATCACCGCACAACCGCCACGGGCACGGTGCCGGCTCCATTCACCGAGACGTAGTAGACCGCCGGTGGCAGGCCACGCAAGTCCAGCGAGGCACTCGACCTGCCTGCGGGCACAACTGTCTGTCGAACCAGTCTGCCGCAGACGTCATGCACGCGGAGCTCGCGCGCACTCGTGCCCAGCGGCAAGCCGAGCTCCAGCACACCCCGGCAAGGCCTCGGGTAAGCCCTGAGGGACGCGACCGGAACGACAGCGCGTGTTTCAGCTACAGGGGCCGACAGGTCCTTCTCCGCCAGTTCGTGCATGTAGAGCAGGGCGCGGACCTCGTCCTGCGGTTCCTGTGCCTCCGGAATCCAGGCCGGCGGGCTGGATGTGGTGAAGGCTCTATTGGCCGGGTTCATCGTCGCGTCATTAACCCGGGTCCAGACGCTGATTCCGCCCCCGCCGTGAGCCTTGGCAGTCGCACTGTCGATCAACTCGATGCAGTCTATGTTGTTCTTGATCGTCGTGTCATGGTCGACCGCCGTCTGCATCCGCAGGTATGCGCATGACACCTGCTTCATGAACCGGGCTGCCTCACGCTGCTCCCAGAACGCTTCGGAGTCAGCCGGGATCGGCACGAACCCGCCCGAATCCATGCATGTTTGAGACCGATTCGCCGGCCCTTCAAAGTCGAGCAGGAATTTGACCTGCGGATCCTTGTAACGCGCGATCATGCCCGACGCCATCGTGATGCCGTACCCTCGAGAGTAGATGCCCAGCCGGCTCATGTCCACGTAGTCCTTGCTCGCCAGGAGCGACAGGCAGACGTGCATGCCGTCCTGGTTGATGTAGCCGTCGTAGTTCTCCGGGTAGGATGTGCTCTTGCCTCGGCCGCTCGGGTCGAAGTGCATGAACGCGAAGCCGTCCGACGCGAGGTCGTCGGGCAGGCTGGTCGTGTCGTACGAGCTGCCATACCCGGTCCCGCCCGGTACCAGGATAACCCCGGGCACGCGATTGTCCGACCCGGCGTAGGCCGGTCGGTGGATCTCCGCGTACAGGCTGCAGCCGGAAGTCGGGTTCAAGACCATGAGGGTCTCGACTACGACCGGGACGGTATTGGGGTACCGCCAGACGACGCTGTGCGAGGGTGAAAGCTCGACCACCTGCGTGCCGGCTGAGACCAACGTGTTGCCGTTATCAAGCCGCTGCGCAGCAAATGGCGTCGGCAGGTTGGTCGCGCTCCAGACAATGGTCCCCGAACTAGTGACCTCAATCACCCGGTTGTGGTAGCTGTCGGTGATCAGCGTGTTGCCGTTCGCGAGGCGCTGGGCGCAGCGGGGCCAGTCCAGGTTCGCGGCGTACTGCCAGACGATACTGCCCTCGGGGTCGACCTCCAGCACCCGGTCATTATCCGAGTCGCAGATGAGCGTGTTGCCGTTTGTTAGCCGGTTGCCGTTGTGCGGGCCGAGTAGATTCGTGTAGCTCCAGACAACCGTGAGGTCGGGCGTGACCTCGACAACCTGGTTGTTGTACCGGTCGGTGATGAGGGTGTTGCCGTTGTCGAGGCGATACGCCTCGTTCGGATAGGAAAGATCCGATGAGTCGGTCCAGACCGTGGCGCCGGCGGTGCTTACCTCGATGACTTTGTGCCCGTCGCTCGTGGCCAGCAACGTGTTGCCGTTTCCCAGCCGACGCGCGGTGTGGAGGAAGGGCACGTCGGCCCCGACGTACGACCAGATCAGACGGCCCAGGCTGTCAACTTCAAGAGCGCGCGCCGCGGCGTGCAAGCCGCCGGCCCCGCAATCGGCAATCAGCGTATTGCCGTTGGGCAGGCGCTCGAAGCCGAGCGGCGTAATGGGCACGGCGAACGCCAACGACAGGCAGCCCGCCACGAGAACAAGGGCTGACAGCGACATTGCCGGTCTACGGTTCAAGATTTCATCCTCATATTATGTCAACTAGTACGGTCATTAGATGCGAGGTGTCCGGAACGGGTGCAACTCGCATGCCAGGCAGGGACGGACTCCGGACCAAGGGAGCATTTCGCTGGCACTGCCGCAGAGGGCAAAAGGGGATGGAGGCAGTGCGCAGTTGCTGCACACTGCCGCGAGACTATTTCACGGAACCCGCGTGCGGAAGTCAGGGCGAGAAGGATACAGGAGAACGAGCCGGGGTCAACACTTCGGTTGGGTCTGAAAACCGAGAGCGGCTGGTTGCAGCGACGGACGGCTTACGCGGATGAGCGCAGGCCTTCGGTCGAAGTCACCGCATGACCACGGCCGGTACGGTGCCGGCCCCGGTCACTGTCACATGGTAGACCGCTGGCGGCAGGCTACGCAAATCCAGAGAAATCAACGACTTGCCGGCGGGGACAACGGCACGTAGAACCAGTCTTCCGCAGGCGTCATACACGCGGAGCCGACGAGCGCTGGTTCCCGGCGGCAAGCCAAGCTGCAGCACGCCGTGGCAAGGTCTCGGAGCAACCCTGAGCGCCGCGGCCGGAGCGATGTAATGGAGCGGGTGAATGCGCTCGTCCCGGTTTGCCGGCCGGCGTGGGTTACCGGATGACCAGCTTGCCTGTTATTGAGCCGAGGTTAGACCTGAGCCGTAGCAGATAGATACCAAGGGGAAATGACGAATGACGAAGCATGGGGACCGGAGACCGGAAGGCCTGCGCCGAGGCTTCCCTGCGCCGCCGCGGTACTCCGGGTTCTGGATGGCCGAAATCCGTGGCTACGCGGGCAAGTACGTCACCATATTACCACAAACGGCTCGGTGCCGGCCCCGGTTGCTGAAACATAATAGACGCCTGATGGAAGGTCGTTCAAGTCCAGTGTGGCCTTCCGCCGACCCGCGGGCACAACTGCCTGCCGAATCAACCTGCCGCAGGCGTCGTGGACGGTCACGGCTCGCTTGCTGTTCGCCGCAGGCAGTGTGACCGAGAGTTCCCCCCGGGGGAAACTGGTCCCCACCCTAAGCAACGTAGACGGAAGGCGCTGACCTTGTCGCTGTGGTCGGCGAGTACCAAGCGTCGGTTCCTGGTCGGCCAGCTCGTGCAGATAGAGCAGAACGCGCACTTCGTCCTGCACTTCCTGAACCTGAGGAATCCAGACCGGTGGGTTCGACATATCTCCATACACACGATTTGCCGGGTTCATCGTCGAGTCGTTGACCCGGGTCCACACGCTGATTCCCGCGCCACCATAGGCAACGGCGGTAGCACTGTCTATCAACTGGATGGCGTGCTGGTTCTTCTTCAGCTTCGGGTTGCTGTCGACCTCGGGCTGGATCCGCAGGTACGCGCTCGATACCTGCTTCATGAACCTGCCCGCCTCCCTTTGCTGCCAGAACGAGTCCGAATCAGCCGGCATCGGCACAAACCCACCCGAGTCCCGGCACGTCTGACCCCGGTTCGCGGGCCCCTCGAAGTCCAGTAGGAACTTGATATGCGGCTCGGCGTAGCGCGCAATCATTCCCGACCCCATTGTGATGCCGTAGGTCCGGGTATAGACTCCCAGCTTGCTCGTATCAACGTAGTCTCGGCTTGCCAATACCGACTCACAGGCGTGCATCCCGTCCTGGTTGACGAACCCGTCGTAGTTCTCCGGATAGGCGCCGCTCCTGCCCCGGCCGTCCGGGTCGAAATGGAGAAAAGCGAATCCGTCAGACGCGATATCATCCGGCACGGTGGTTGAGTCCAGCGAACTGCCGAATCCGGTCCTGCCCGGCACGAAGACAACACCGGGCACAGGATTGCCTGCCTCGGCATAGGCGGGTCGGTGGATGTGTACGTACAAGGTGCAACCGGAGGACGGATTCACGACCCGCAGCGTCTCCACTACTACCGGCACCGTGCCCGGATACTCCCAGACGACGCTGTCCTTCCGTGTCACCTCAATCGCGTGAGCGCCCGCCGAGAAAAGCGTGTTGCCGTTCGCCAGCCGCACTGCCGCGTATGCTCCCTGGGTGCTGTCCACGCTCCAGACGACTACTCCCATCGAATCGACCTCAATGACCCGGTCGTCTCTGGAGTCGGCTATCAACGTGTTGCCGTTCGCTAGGCGCACGGCACTGCGCGGCCAATACAGGCCGGTTCCGTACTGCCACACTGTCTTGCCTACCGAGTCAACTTCAACGACCTGGTTGCTGTCCGAATCGCAGATGAGCGTGTGGCCGTTCGCCAGGCGCCGGGCGTGGTGCGGGCCATGCAGATTGGTGTAGCTCCAGACAATCGTAAGGTCGGGCTTGACCTCAATGACCCGATCGTTGAGCCGGTCGGTGATGAGCGTGTTGCCGTTGTCGAGGCGGGATGCCCAGTTGGGGTAGACAAGACCCGTCGAATCGGTCCACTTCCTGTGGCCGTTCCTGTCCACCTCGATGACCTTGCCGTCCAAAGTCGATGCCATCAATGTGTGGCCGTTGGACAAGCGGCGCGCGGAGTGCAGAAACGGCACGTCGGAATTGACGTACGCCCAGACCAGCCGGCCCAGGCTGTCCACCTCGACCGCGCGCGAATTGCTGCCGGACGGAGTCAGGATGCTGCCATCGGCAATCAGCGTGTTGCCGTTGGACAGGCGCTCGACACTGAACGGCGCGACCGTCACTGAAGCCGCAACGTGCGACAAGCAGCCCATTACGGCAACAAGGACTGACAGGAACAATGGCCGACTGGGGTTCAAATCTCTCTTCTGCATGTCAACTCCTCTCGGTATTCATGGGCGCGAACTGCCCTGGCTTCGTGCAACTCTGATGTCGAATAAGGACGGGCTCTGGATTGAGGGGGTGTCGCATTGTCGCCTATCGCAGGGCACACCTGCGGTTTTGCGGCCTGGGTTACTCTATGACAACCTTGCTTGTCGTCGAGACGCGGTCAGACACGAGCCGGAGCAGGTAGATGCCTGAGGCAAAGGACGAAGTACGAATGACGAATGACGAATGGCGGGACGGAGGCAGCGTGAGCACCTGCCGGCCGAGAGCATCGTACATGGCCAGCCTGATGCCGGGTGCATTACGCTCAACGCCGGGCAGTGAACAAACTATGCGGACGATACTGTGCGCCGGGTTTGGCGCGACAGACATGACGATACGACTCGAGGCTATCGGTTTGTCCTCAGCGACTCCATACGCCACATAGCCCAGCGAGTCAGTCTTGATCAGCAGCATGCCGCCGCCGGCTGCGTTCGAGCTTCCGCCAATCACGTAGCCACCGTCAGCGGTCTGCTCGACATCATTGCCGGCCTCACGTCCCGAGCCGGGCAGGACCGCGGTCCAAGCCGTGTCGCCCTGCGCGTTGGTCTTGACCAGCCAGGCACGAGCTGAGTCACCCCAGTCCGCGACGCCGACGACGGCAAAACCACCGTCGCTGGTTACGCACATGGCCGCCGCCTGAGCAGCCGCGCCGGCTGGCGCGAAGTGGCGGGTCCAGACCGTGTCGCCGGTGGAGGTAGTGCGCATCATGTAGAAGACGTTGCGGCCCGAGTCGCCGTACACGTACCCGACCGCAAGGAACCCGCTGTCCGCCATCTCCCGCACGTCGTTGAGCATGGGGCCGGTCAGGCCGCGATACATCCTGGTCCAGATCGTGTCTCCTCCCGGCGTGAGCCGGACCAGTCGCACGTTCTGCCCGGAATAGCTGTCCGCCTCACCGCAGAGGATGTAACCTGAGTCGCGAGTCTGGACAGCGCCATGAGCGTTTGACTGGTACGGCCACTGATGGAAGTAATGAGCCCACTGCTCGTGGCCGTCCGCCGCCAGCTTCACCGCACCCATATCCGAATCCGTAATCTCGCCGGCCACCAGACAACCGCCGTCAAATGTCGGAATCAGCGTCGAAATCAGGCTGCCCCAGGTAGACCGATACTCCCAGGCCGAATCACCCGCCGCGTTGTACTTGCGCACGAGAATCTTCGTGCCGGACTCGGCGAGCACGGCGCAACCACCGTCCGGCAGCAGGCAGGAGAAACCGCCGTTCATGTCGACATGGAGGATGGTCCGTACCGAGGTCGTCTCGCCGAGGCTGTCGGTGCGGGCGAGCACCGTGCCGAAGACGCTGGTCGATTCCTGCACGCCGCCGCTGATGACATACCCGCCGCCCGTGAGTTGAGCCACGGAGCGGCCGGAGTCAGCCTTGTACCACTGCCACTCACGGTGAAACGTGATCGCTGCCTGCGCCGTCCCGGACAGCGAGAGCACGGTCAGGACCAGTGCGATTCCGGAGAGAGTACGTGTCTGCACGCCTAGAGTCTAGCCGCCGCGGTCACGGCGTCAAGCCGGCACCCGGCCCCGGCTCTGCATGCCGGATTTCAGGGCGTGCGCGAACATGACCGGCCCGACTGCCGCCGGGAGCACGCTGCCACCGCGTGACATAGGTTTTGGGTTTACTCAACCCATAATCTGCAGTCTTGAGTGCCGAGATGTTGACAGGGGAAACGCCGCCCGCGCGTCAGGAATCGATTATCGTCCCCGAAAGTACCTATAGTGGACTAGACACGCCGTCGAAAGCTCACCTAAGTCGTTTTCTGGGATGCTCGAGCAGAATCCTCGTACAAAGCTCTCGAATCGGCGGCCATTCCGAGTTCTGAAGCTCCGTGATGTAACTCCCGTATGCCGAAGTCATCTCCGTACTCACCTGCCCTGTCTCCGTCTCAAAGAGACACTCCAAGACAAGCGCGAGCCGGTCACAGGCCTTCACCAGTGAGGATACACTGTACGGTTTCCTGTCGTCAAGCTCTTTGAGGAGATTGTAGTCTTCAACATCCCTCTTCATTAAACCCGGCAGCGTGGCTACGAAGTCCTTAGTCATGTTCTTCTCAAGTCGCTCAACGATCTTGGGGTTCAGGGTATTGATGATCTCCTTCACAGGAGTCACAATATCCCCGGTGACAGCTTCGGGTACGTCGTGAAACAGCGCTCGCAGGATGGCTTCAAGGAAGGGTGACACGTTTGCATGAGCATTCGCCTCGACGACACTCTTGCACTGGCGGGCGACGGTCAAAGCCAAGAGCCCGACTATGAACGTGTGGCCAAGCACGCTCGTTTCAACTGCGCGGTTAAGGAGGTTCCAGCGCCTCAGGTGCTTTAGGTTCTCGACCTGGTGCACATAGGCGCCGATCTTCTTGTAGGAGTTCTCGAGCTCAGAACGGCCCTCTATCCTGCTGATCTTCGTCTTTATGTGCCTGATGGCGGACACGTAACGGCCAGGGTCCACGTGCCGGTTCGTCTCGCACTCTCTAATGGCAACCTTGTACTGAGCGAAGGTGATCAATTCCTCGATCTCCTTCTTCCGACTGGGTTCGAGCTTTCCGTCTTGCTCGCCATAGTTTCCGTCTAGGGTCATGTAGCCCTTCGCGTAGTCGAGCATGTCACGCGGGAACAGCGCCGCAGTTACATCCGCAGCTTTGTCGACGAGTCGCCTCCAGATTTCTGGGTCAAGCTTGCGGAGTTCATCACGCGTGTCGACGAGAACATCAGAGAGGTAATGCTTGTTCAGTGACTTCAGGAGCGTGCGCGCCAAGACGTGCTCAAGCTGGGTGGTGGACATCCCGCGTATCCGCCCAAGCGCATAGGCGACGTGCGCTGTGTAAGCTACGTTCTCCGCTTCGTTCCAGAACACCACGCGAGGTTTCACGTTCCAACGCTGAAGGCGCATTAGATCGCCGATAGCACTCACAAAGGTATCCGCCAAGATTGACTCCTATGGAGATTCCGGGGACATTACAGCCTATCCTTAAGCGTCGACGCCGGGCGGGGTTCGGGATTCTCCATCGGGCGAATAGTACTACCCTGTGCCTCAATGTCAAGCCAGCGGGATTTGACGGCGGATGCGGAGTGCATAGACTGACAGACGTTGGAATCTGAACGGACTGAAGGTCCAGGTAATCCGTTCGTCGTGCGTGGCGGGCGAGGAGCCTTCCCATGGGCCTGGATGAGAGTCCCCACGAGAGCCCAGACAGGGTTGGAGACAGGGGGCCCCCAGTGACCCTTGGATAGGAGCTGCCTGATTCTCCGATGTCGAGTCGATGTGGCCTCGGCGGTGCGCCAAGAAACTCCAACCCTGACAGAACCCGTCACAGATGCTGAGACAGATGCCGGCACAGATGACGCCACAGAATCCCGTCTGAGTTTCTCCGTCTCTCTGGTTTACCCATGTGACAACTCACGGTCAACCCACAAACTGACCTAGCACTCGCATTTACTGCAGGATATACCAGACAGGCCTCCACCGACCCCCTCACCCCCGGGACGCTTCCCCCAGCAGTCCCCGGTAGGGCCTTGGGGGCTGCTCCTGGAACGGACTGGAGGACTGTCTCTGGAGGCATTCTCCCGGCTGTCCCGGGAATGCATTGAGGCACTGCTCCCGGGATGCATCTCCGGACTACTACCCAGACCTAACCGGGGACTATCCCCGGAAGCTATCCGGGGACTACCCCCCGAATGCCTCGGGGAAGCCGGGAGGGGGGGTAAGTGGTGTCAACGTTTTCTGCAGGAGTTGCCAACCGGAAATCGGCATGGAAATACGAAGGTCATCTCCCGCTTGATGTGCCGATTGCCCGACTTCCCCGGCCGACCTGTCGCCATCGGCACTCAGTCTGTGGCGACTGCGTCGCAGCTCAAGCACAAGCTCAAGCCGCAGGCCGTGAGCAGCTAGCCGCGCCCAGCGGGCCTGACGTGGCTCGCCGCCTACCCTAGTCTAGTTTCAACCCGTACCGCGAGGCTAGCTCAGTCAGGAGCCGTTGGACTTCGTCTTCGCTGCGGCCCATGTCTTGGAGCAAGCCGGCGTAATTATCGACCGCGTCTTGCAGATGCGGATGGCGGTGTCCGGTCGCGCGGGTGAACTTGAGGAATATCTCCAATTGCCGCCGACTCAGCGGTTCCGCCTCGGCCAGACGGTTCAAGGCCTGGTAGAGTCGAGCGAGGTTGTTCAGGTCTCTGGCGACATCGGGATGATCCGGCCCGTACGACTTCTCGTCTATCGCCAATGCGCGCTTCATCAATGGCTCGGCCTCGGTCAGACGGTTCAAGGCATGGTAGAGCGCGGCGAGATTGCTCAGACACATGGCGACACTCCGATGGTCCGGCCCATACGACTTCTCGTATATCGCCAGCGCACGCTTCACCAATGGCTCGCCCTCGACCATACGGTTCGTGGACTTTAGGAGCACAGCGAGGTTGCTCAGCGCCGTGGCCACGTGTGGGTGCTCCTCGTCATAGCTCTGTTCGTAGATCTGGAGCGCCCGGCGCAACAACGGCTCGGCCTCGGCCAGACGGTTCGTGGCCTGGTAGAGCGCGGCGAGGTCGTTCAGGGCTGTGGCGAAGTCCGGGTGGTCCGTGCCAAGCGCCCTCTCAAAGATAGCCAGCGCACGCTCTAGCAATGGCTCGGCCTCGGCCAGACGGTTCAAGGCTTGGTAGACCATGGCTAGGTTACCGAGACACATGGCGACACTCCGATGGTCCGGCCCATACGACTTCTCGTCTATCGCGAGCGCCCGCTTCATCAACGGCTCGGCCTCGGCCAGACGGTTCGTGGCCTGGTATAGCGCGGCAAGGTTGTTCAGGCGGATGGCGACGTTCGGATGCTCCGGCCCGTACGACTTCTCATCTATCGCCAGCGCCCGCTTCATCAACGGCTCGGCCTCGGCCAGACGGTTCGTGTCCTGAAAGTGCCGGGCGAGGTTGTTCAGGTCCCGGGCGACATCAGGATGCATGGGCCCGTACGACTTCTCATCTATCGCCAGCGCCCGCTTCATCAGGGGCTCGGCCTCGGCCAGACGGTTCGTGGCCTCATAGAGTTGGGCGAGGTTGTTCAGGCCTGTGGCGACATCAGGATGGTCCGGCCCATACGCTTTCTCCGCTATCGCCAGCGCCCGCTTCATCAACGGCTCGGCCTCGGCCAGACGGTTCGTGGCCTTGTAGGTCTGGGCGAGGTCGTTCAGGTCTATGGCGACACGCGGATGGTCCTGCCCATACGACTTTTCGTCTATCGCGAGCGCGCGCTTCATCAGCGGCTCGGCCAAGACGTACATGCCTGCCTCATGCAGTGCCTCGCCGAGGACGGTCATCAGCCGCGTTTCCCCCAGTTCAAGGGCAGGCGGCTGCACCGACTGGAGCAGTTGTTCGGTAACGCCGGCCCGATGGAATGCGTCCCAAGCAGTCACGACCATGTCAATCAGCATCGCGGCCCATTCCCCGGTCGCCGGGGTCTGCGGCTGTGGTGAAGTGGCGAACCCAATCCGCGGCTTCTCGGTCTGTCCCTTCATCTCCGGCCGCGCCATGAGGCAGTCTAACAGCAGCCTGCTCGCCTCGGCCGCGCGCTCAACGCGGTAGCCCCGGTACAGCGTGACGAGCATCGCCAGGACGTACGGCATGTCGCACATTGGCATGTGCTCCAACACCCCTTGCAGAGCTGGGGACGGCGCGCCCGATGGAAAGTAGACCTCTTTGGTGATGAACTCACCGATGATGTCCGGGTCGAGCTTGTAGAACACACGGTCACCCACCTTCCCCGTGAGCGCGTAGCCCATCTCGACAATCTTCAGTACTGCCTCAAGGTTGGCCCTGACCGGTTCCTCGTCCTCGGGGACACTAACGCGAATGGAAATCTCGGCCAACACGCCGCGGCCGTTGTCCTTGAATTTGGCCGCCATGTCGTTGGTGATGGAGTTGAGCAAGTCCCATCCGGTCGCAATCTGCGTCAGGTCGCCGTAGCGCGCGGCCAGTTCAGCCAGAGCCGGAATGCCATGCGAGATATCCCATATCTTGGCAGCTTGCTTGCCGGTTGCTCTGACTACGTCGGCGACGTTCAGCATCCGGCCAAGACCTGTGACCACAGTCTTGAATCGCTCGTCCCCGATCAGCTCCTTGACTTCGTCCGGGTCCCGGCAGGCAACGAGCAAGCGGGCCTTGGTTTGAAACAACAGGTCACCGAGCAGGCGGCCGAGGCCCGGGTACTTCTGCAGGTCATCAACGACAAACCACTGACCCCGCTTCAGCACCGCCGCAAGCGCGGTCATCAACCCTCTCAAGTCTTGGGTGCAGGCGCCAATATTCGCGAATCTGAGTTCGGGGTCGTCTTTGGACAACTCTACCAGCAGGCGGCTCTTGCCGAAGCCGCCGCCGCCGCACAGAGCTACGATGTCGGCGTCCGTAGCCTGCGCGTCACGCAGTTCCTTCAGCACGTCACGACCCTGCTCTTCTTCTTCTCTACGCAGTGAGACGTACGGAGACTTCAGCCGGTCGCCCTTGAGTTGGCCGCTGTAGAACTCCGGCCAGCCGACCAACGGCACAAGCCTCGCTCCCGGACCGACGACCTTGTCGTGGATAGCGTCGACCTTCGCTTTGTCCGGCGAGCGCCTGAAGAAGTGCCGGGCGATGAGGTAGCCGATGTAGATGCCGACGACCGCGATCACGAGCCCGGCGACGGTCAGGATTCCGGCCAAAACGGTGCTCATCGCAAGTCAGTCTATGCATCCGGCATCCGCCGTCAAATGACGCCCCAGCGACTTCGTCGCAGCCAAAGCTCAGGCCGCAAGCTTCATGCTAGCCCGAGCGCAAGCCCAAGCGGACTGTTCGTAGCCGCGGCTGACGGCCAATCCCTAATCCCTACCCCCCAGCCCCTCTTCCTGATTGACATCCCCGCCAGCGGAATTCCAGATTCCAGGTTGAGAATCCGGGAGTGGGAGAGCGAGACGGAGGGAGCGGTGGACGAGCAGGGACGAGGCGGCAGGGTAACTGGCGATGCAGTGGTGGAGGCGGGACGGGCGGTCAGGCGAGGACGGAGGTCGGAGGGTTGGTGTCAGTACGTGGAGGGTTCGTCAGTCACGGGCCGGTCCAGAAGCCTTTGCTTTCGCGAGAGAGCCGCGCTTTGAGCGGACGCCACCAGTCGGTATGTTCGCGGTACCAGTCGACGGTCCGACGCAGGCCATCTTCGAACCCGGCTTCAGGACGCCAGCCGAGCTCGCGCTCGATCTTGGCGTTGTCGAGCGCGTAGCGGTAGTCATGGCCGGGCCGGTCAGGCACGTAT
>Ga0335071_10003619_pt1 | contig 16235 bp, 15 predicted proteins | sample Lox_Sample_15_FD_206724 | JGI IMG/M metagenome (GOLD analysis project Ga0335071, IMG submission 206724) | Soil microbial communities from Loxahatchee National Wildlife Refuge, Florida, United States - Lox_Sample_1.5 | ecosystem: Environmental > Terrestrial > Soil > Wetlands | place: USA... | reverse complement strand
ACCGCCTCACCGTGCACGCCGTCCTCAAGATCCTCGGCGAGATGTCCCGGCGAGCCGACTTCCCCGTGTTCCGCGACGCGCTCTCGATCGCCGGCGTCGACGGCACCCTCCAGGACCGCATGCGCGGTACGGCCGCCGCCGGCAACGTGCACGCCAAGACCGGCACGCTCAACGTGGCCAGCAGCCTCTCCGGCTACGTCACCACGGCCAACGGCCACCAGCTCACCTTCTCGATGCTGATGAACGGCGACCCTGTGGACGTCACGGCGGCGCACGTCGCCCAGGACGCGGTCGCCGTGCTCCTCGCGCGCTCCGAGCCCTGACGCCGCGGCGCGTTAACGGAACGGGCCGACCGGGCACCCCTGTGTCATGGCCCGGCCACTCTGGAAAGGCGCGATCAGCTTCGGGCTGGTCACCATCCCCGTGGACGTCTACTCCGCCACGAGGACCGACCAGCTGCGCTTCCGCCAGCTCGACCGGCGTGACAACTCCCCCATCCGTGAGAAGCGCGTGAACGAGGAGTCCGGCGCCGAGGTGGCCTGGGAGGACATCGTCAAGGGCTACGAGGTCGAGGACGGGCAGTTCGTCGTCCTCGAGCCCGAGGACTTCGAGAAGGCCAACGTCAAGGCCACGGAGACCATCGACATCGTGCAGGCCGTGCCGGCCGGCGCCATCCCGACGCAGTACTTCGAGAAGCCGCTGTACGTGGTGCCGGCCAAGCAGGGCGTCAAGCCGTACCACATCCTGCGCGAGACGCTGCTGCGCACCGGCCGTGTGGCCGTGGCGACGTTCGTCATGCGCGGCCGGCAGCATCTGGCGGCGCTCGTGCCGGGCGACGAGGTCATCACGCTCGAGCTGCTGCGCTTCGCGCACGAGCTCAAGGGGTTGGGCGAGCTCGAGGCCGGGGACCGGCTCGAGCCCCCCGAGATCAAGGACAAGGAGCTGGAGCTCGCCGAGCAGCTGGTGGCGGCCCTCGACGAGCCCTGGGACCCGGAGCAGTTCCACGACGACTACCGCGACGACCTGCTGGCGCTCATCGAGGAGAAGGCGAAGACGGGGCGGGCGCCGGTCAACAAGGGCGGCGCCCGCGAGCGCGGCGCTGACGTGATCGACATGATGGAACTGCTGAAGCGCAGCGTCGGTGAGGCCAAGGGCCGCAAGGGCGAGAAGGGCCGGCGCCGCAAGGCGAGCTGATGGCCGAGCTGCGCACCTACCGGCGCAAGCGCGACTTCACGAAGACGTCGGAGCCCCAGGGGGCGGGAGCCGGCCGGCCGGAGAGCAAGGATGCGAAGGGCCGGAGCCGGAGGCAGAGCTCCGGCGGGCTCTACTGCATCCAGAAGCACGCCGCACGGCAGCTCCACCACGACCTGCGGCTGGAGCTCGACGGCGTGCTCGTCAGCTGGGCCGTGCCCAAGGGGCCGAGCCTGGACCCCCGGCAGAAGCGCCTCGCCGTGCACGTAGAGGACCACCCGGTCGAGTACGGCGACTTCGAGGGCACCATCCCCAGGGGCGAGTACGGCGGCGGCACGGTCATGCTCTGGGACACGGGCACGTGGGAGCCTGTCGGCGACCCGCACGAAGGCTTGGAGAAGGGCGAGCTCAAGTTCCGCCTGGACGGCGAGCGGCTCCACGGCGGCTGGGTGCTGGTGCACACGCGCGGCCGCGACGGCGAGGAGAACCAGTGGCTCCTCATCAAGGAGCGCGACGAGGAGTCCCGGGCCGGCGAGCCGGACCCCTGGGGCACCGGCGACCGCAGTGTCTTGACGGGCCGCACGATGGACGAGATCGCGGAGGGCGCGAGACCGCGTGACGAGGCCGCGCGGCCGAAGGGGGCCGCGGCCGGCGACGGCGCCCGCGGGAGCCGCTCCACCGGCAAGGCCGGCGGGCGCGACCGCGCGGACGTGCCGGCGACGGTCCCTCTCTCCCTCGCCACGCTGGTCGAGAGCCCGCCGGACGGCGACGGGTGGGTCCACGAGATCAAGTACGACGGCTACCGCATCGCGGCGCGCGCCGACGACGGGCGCGCGCGCCTCTTCTCCCGAAACGGGCTGGACTGGACCGACCGGTTCACGGAGGTCGCGGAGGCCCTCGCCGCGCTGCCCACGAGCGGCACCTGGCTCGACGGCGAAGTGGTCGTCTTCGACGAGCGCGGCGTGAGCGACTTCGGCCGCCTGCAGCACCACCTCAAGGAGGGGCGGCCCGGCGACCTCACCTACGTGGTCTTCGACCTGCTGTTCCAGGACGGCGAAGACCTGCGCGGGTTGCCGCTGGCCGAGCGCAAACGCAGGCTGCGGTGGCTGCTCGACCGTGGAGACGACAGGTTCCGCGCCGTAGTCCGCTTCGGCGACCACATCGACGGGCGCGGCGCGGCGGTGTTCGAGGAGGCCTGCCAGCAGGGGCTGGAGGGCGTCGTGTCCAAGCGCGCCGGCGACGCCTACGCGGGCCGCCGGACCAGGTCCTGGCTCAAGAGCAAGTGCGCCCGCCGCCAGGAGTTCGTGGTCGGCGGCTTCACCGATCCGGCGGGGTCGCGCGCCGGGTTCGGCGCCCTCCTCCTGGGCGTGCACGACGAGGAGGGCGCGCTGCGCTACGCCGGGCGCGTCGGCACCGGCTTCGACGAGCGTGCGCTGAAGCGACTGCGCGCGCGGCTCGACGAGCTCGAGGTGGACAGGCCCGCCTTCGCCGACCCGCCGCGCGGCGCGCAGGCACGCGGCGTCCACTGGACGGCGCCGGAGCTGGTCGCCGAGGTCAGGTTCAGCGAGTGGACCGGCGACGGGCAGCTGCGCCACCCGGTGTTCCAGGGGCTCCGCGAGGACAAGAGCGCGGCCGAGGTGCGGCGCGAGGACGCGGCGCGAGGGGCGCGCGCCGAGGCGCCGGCAGCGCTGCCCGCTCCGGAGGCCGCGAGTGCCGGCGGGCGGGCCGGGTCGGCGGGCGAGCGGCGCGCGAAGCGCCCGGCCGGCGCGCCGGCGGAGACCTCCGGCCGGCCGGCCACGGCTGGCGCCGCGCCGCGCCGCGCCGCCAGGCCGGTCGTCCGCGGCGTCGCCATCTCGCACCCCGAGCGCATCGTCTTCCCCGACCCCGGGCTCACCAAGCTCGACGTGGCCGAGTACTACGCCGCCGTGGCGGAACTCATGGTCCCCTACGTCGCGCGCCGCGCGCTCACGGTCATCCGCTGCCCGGACGGCATCGGCTCCGAGTGCTTCTTCCAGAAGCACGTGACGCCGTCCGTGCCGAAGGCCGTCTCCAAGGTCCGTGTGCGCGGCGCCGACGACAAGGTCGTCGTCTACCCCGTGGTCGACACGCCGGAGGCGCTGCTCGCCATGGTCCAGAACGGCGCCGTGGAGTTCCACGTGTGGGGCTCTCGCGTGGGGGCGATCGAGACGCCCGACACCCTCGTGTTCGACCTGGACCCGGCGCCCGACGTGGAATGGCGCCGTGTGCGTGAGGCGGCACGGGCGCTGCGCGACGAGCTGGCGGCCCGCGGGCTCGAGAGCTTCGTGCGCACGTCAGGCGGCAAGGGCCTGCATGTGGTCGCGCCGCACGCCTCGCGGGCGCGGTGGCCGCGCGTGGGCGCCTTCGCGAGGGAGGTCGTCGAGACTCTCGCGAAGCGCGAGCCGGAGAAGTACACCGCCACGATGAGCAAGGCCAAGCGTGGCGGCAAGGTGTTCGTCGACCACTTCCGCAACGGGCGCGGGGCGACCTCGGTGACCTCGTACTCGCTGCGCGCCCGCCCCGGCGCCCCCGTGGCCCTGCCCATCGGCTGGGACGAGCTGGGCAGGGTCGGCGCCGGCAACGAATGGACGGCGGAGCGCGTGTTGCGCCGCCTCCGCACGCGCAAGGACGATCCGTGGCAGGGCTTCTTCGACGTCGGCGCGCGGCAGCGGCTGCCCGACGACGGCCGACGGCCGCCCAGGTGACGGCAGCCGGAGCGGCCGCGGAGCGACGACGTGAGCATCCGCCTCAAGCGCGCCTACGACGCTCCGTCCCCCGATGACGGGACGCGGGTGCTCGTCGAGCGCCTGTGGCCGCGCGGGCTGAGCAAGGAGCGCGCGGCCGTCGACCGCTGGGTCAAGGACCTGGCGCCAAGCCCGGAGCTGCGCCGGTGGTACGGCCACGACGAGAGCAAGTGGCCGGAGTTCCGGCGCAGGTACCAGGAGGAGCTCCGCGGGCACACCGCCGAGCTCGCCGAGCTGCGCCGGCTCGCCGGCACCGGCACCGTGACCTTCGTGTTCGGCTCGCGCGAGACGCGGCACACCTCCGCGGTGGTGCTGCGCGACGTCGTGGACGACGTACGGTGACGTTCGGGTTCACATTGGTTCACAGGGCTCAACGGGCGGCGTCATCCAGAAGGCACACGTCGCGCCGATACTCATCGGGATGACCGGCATGACATCCCTGTTCTCGCGACTCGACCGCACCGCCCGTCGCCTGCCCGACGCGGTGCTCATGGCCATCGCCGTGGCCATCCTGTTCCTGCTTGCGGCGATCAAGGTGTCGACGGCCTGGCACGACGTCCCCATCGTCGACTTCTTCCTCGTCCCCGTCGCCTCCATGGCCTGGCTCGCGCGCTCGCGCGCCTGGGGCTACGTCACCGCGCTGCTGGCGGCGGCGATCACCATCGTCGTCGCCCGCCTCGGGGCGCCCGACGCCCCCCTCGCGGCCGCTCTTGTGAGCGCGGGGTTCCGGCTCGTCTACTACCTCGTGGTGGTGGCGCTCATCGAGGAGGCGCACAAGCTGGTCCTCGCGCACGCGGAGGAAGCGCGCGTGGACCCGCTCACCGGTGTCGCCAACACGCGCGCCTTCCGCGAGGAGGCCACCCGCGAGATCGAGCGCAGCCGCCGCTACCCGCGGCCGCTCTCGCTGCTCTACCTGGACGTCGACGACTTCAAGACGGTCAACGACTCGTCCGGTCACGAGGTCGGCGACCGGCTCCTGGCGTCCATCGGGCACGCCATGGCCTGCAGCGTGCGGTCGACGGACCTCGTCGCCCGGGTCGGCGGCGACGAGTTCGTGGCGCTCATGCCGGAGACCGACCGGCTGGCCGCCGGTCAGGTCGCGCGCCGCGCGCGGGCGGAGCTGGCGCGCGTCCGCATGCCCGACGGCCGGTCTGCCCGCTGCAGCATCGGCGTCGTCACGCTGTCCTCGCCGCCCGCCTCGGTGGACGAGCTGATCCACCACGCCGACGACCTCATGTACCGCGCCAAGCAGCGCGGCAAGGACGGTATCGAGTCGGCCCAGGTCGCCTCCACGCCGTCCTAGGCTCTCCTCCTGCGGGCGCAGGGCAGGAACCGCCACCGGCTCCGGACTCCCCCGCGCGGGGAATAGGTGAGACACACCGCGTCACGACGCACACCCCCGCCAAGGAGCGCCCATGTTCTCCGACAGTCACGCGTTCGCCGGGTTCTCGGTGGACGACATCGCCGCCGCGCGCACGTTCTACGCAGACGTGCTCGGCCTCGACGTCAGTGAGGCCAACGGGATGCTGACCCTGCAGCTCGCCGGCGGGGGCAGGGTCCTCGTGTACCCCAAGCCGGACCATGAGCCGGCCACCTTCACCGTCCTGAACCTGCCGGTAGACGACATCGAGGCAGCCGTGGACGGTCTGGTCGCCGCCGGGGTGGAGTTCGAGCGGTACGAGGGCGTGCCCCACGACGACCGCGGCATCGTGCGCCCGGCCGAGCCCGGGTACGGCCCGCCGATCGCCTGGTTCACGGACCCGGCGGGCAACGTCCTCTCCGTGCTGGAGACGGGCGCCCGACCCGAAGCGGAGGGCGCCCCCACGGCCACGGACGCCGGAGCCGGGCCACGAGGTCCGGTGAGCCTGCAGCTCTCCGTCTACCCGCTGCGCCAGCCACACCTGCGTCCGGCCATCCAGGCCGCGCTGCGGGCGGCGGCCGGCGAGGGAGTGGACGTCATCGTCGGCCGGCTCAGCACCTTCCTGCGCGGCGACGAGGCGGCCGTGTTCGCCGCCCTCCGGGCGGCGTTCTCCGCGGCCGCCTCGTCCGGCTCCACCGTCGCCGTCGCGACGCTCGCGAGCGGAGCGCCGGCCGACGAGACGGTGGCCGAGCTCCAGGAGGCGCTCGGCCGGGACGCCACGAGCGACTGACGCGGCGGCCGCTCACCGCTTCCCGCGTCTGCGAGCCTCCGTGCGACGCGCCTGCGGCGCGCCTTCGTGCCTGCGGCGCCTCCTTGGGACGCGTCGGCGGCGCGCCCCCCTGCGTCCCGTTCACCCGCGCCCCACGCGCCCACCCGCGCGCCGCGTGCACCCCGCCGCGCGCACGCCCGCGCGCCGGGCCCGGATTGGACGGCGGCCCTGCGTGGTAGCTTGTACGCGTGAAGCCGCTTCCGGGAGGGTCGGGGCACCGTGACTGACCGCGCTACAGCCGTGCCGATACGGGTAGTCATCGTCGACGATCACGAGCTGGTACGTGGCGGACTCCAGACGATCCTCGACCTCTTCGACGACATCGATCTCGTGGGCCAGGCCGACTCCGGCGCCTCCGCGCTGGAGATCTGCCGCAAGACCCGGCCGGACGTGGTGCTCATGGACCTCGTCCTTCCCGGCGGCATGGACGGCGCGGAGGCCACGAAGGAGCTCCTGCGCAGCAGCCCGGGCCTGAAGGTCCTCGCCCTCACCAGCTTCTCGGACCCGGAGCTCATCCAGCGCGTCCTGCGCGCGGGCGCCTTGGGCTGCCTGCTCAAGAACGTGAGCGGGCTGGAGCTCGCCGCCGCCATCCGCCGCGCCCACGAGGGTACGAGCACGCTCGCGCCCGAGGCGGCCGACGCCCTCGTGCACGCCATGGCCACCACGCCGGCCGAGGCGCACGTGCCGCTCACGCGCCGCGAGCGGGAGGTACTCGAGCTCATGGTCGACGGGCTCACCAACACGGAGATCGCCGATCGCCTGGTGGTCAGCCTCTCCACCGCCAAGACCCACGTGAGCAGCATCATCGCGAAACTGGGGGCGTCCACGCGCACGGACGCCGCGGCCATCGCCGTGCGCCAACACCTCGTCTGAGCGCTCTTCGCGCCCCGTCAGTCGCCCGCCGCGCCCCTCTCCGTCCGCGCCCCCGCGAGCGTACCGCGGGCGGTACCGGTCACCTGACCGAGACGAAGACCGGCTGTCTGACCCCCCGAAAGTGCATCCTTCTGCCCGATGCGCCGGCGTCCGTGGCTGCTTACGCTCTCCCGTAGGCCGGCGTGGCCTGTCTCGCGCCGACCCCCGGTCGGCTCCACGCGGGGCCGGCGAAGACAGGTCGGAGGAGTGCGGCGGCGGCTGCCGCCGCGAAAGGTGCACATCATGACTACTCGGATCACCGGCACCCTCAACCCGTGGGGACCGGTCTCGCAGGCCAACCGCGTCCGCTCGTATCAGACCGGCCGCGTCTGCTCCCACCCTGAGTGCGACACGATCCTGTCGATCTACAACCCGTCCAAGTTCTGCTCGATGCACGCCAAGCTCGCGATCAGCGGGCGACGCAGGGGCACGCCCCGGCCCGTCAGGGAAGTGGCGTGCGAGCAGTGCGGGACCGTGTTCGAGACCGGCAACCAGGCGCGGAAGTACTGCAGCGACCGGTGTCGGATGGCAGCCTTCGCCCGGCGCAAGCGCGCCGCGATCCGGGCGGAGAACCTCCTGCAGAAGGCTCAAGCCCTCCAGGCGGTGGCCCCGGTTCCCGGCGAGCGAACGTCCGTCGGGAGCGCCGCCTGACCAGCGCCGCCGGGCGACCTCTTGCGCCCGGCGCCGTCGTTCCCGCGCGAGCGAGCCTCAGGCCCCAAGCTCGGCGGGCGCGGCGGCATGGCGCGCCCGGACCCCGGCGGTTCCGCACGCCGGGACCCCGGCCGCGTGGTGGTGGCCTGACCCCCGGCCCCGTCAGTCCAGCGCTGGGCCCGCCTGAGCACGCACGCGTCTACGCGCCAAGGTCAGCAACTGCGACACGCGGGATTCGCTGACGCCCAGCTCGGCGGCGATCTGCCGGTGCGGCACGCCGCAGGCATGCCGCACGAGCACGGCGCGCAGGCGCCGGCGCAGTCCTGCGACCGCGGCGAGCACGTCGAGGCGCGCCTCGTGGCCGTGGGCGCGCCGGTCGACGACCTCGCAGAGGTCGCCGGGGTCGCACGGCACCTCCTGCTCGGCGCGCGCCCCGCGCCCGCCGGCGCGGAAGGCGTCGGCCATCGCGCCGCGCACGCGCATGGACGCGTAGCCCAGGAACGGCACGCCGAACCGGGCGTCGAAGCGCTGGGCCGCCTCCACCAGCGCCAGGGAGCCGGCCCCGACTGCGTCCTCGTACCCGAGGGACGTCAGCCGGTAGTGCGACGCCAGCCGATGGACCATGTCCATACCTTCCAGGATCTGTTCGTCGGTCGCGGGCATTCTGCTCCACTCCTTGCATGTGCTCGCTTCCGCGTCCCCTGAGGGCGCGGCCAGACGCGATGTGCGGCCGGACTCCCTCTGCTCGCCGGACGCATGGCTCCTCTGCGTCGTGGTCTTGCTTGGGGTCTTGGTCTTGGGAGGTCCTGCTGTCGCTGTCGGGGATGAAGTGCGTGGTCGCCCGGTCAGGTCACGGGCTCGTGAAACCGCGAACGAGTCTTACGGCTCGGCGACTCGTTGTCAAACCGGGCGACACCCGCGTCCCGCGTCCGAGTGCAGGGGCGGAGGGCGAGTCGGCCCGGACGGCCGAGTGCCCGGCCCGGACGGCCGAGTGCCCGGTTCAGCCGGCCCTCAGGCCGGGCACTTGGCGCAGATCGACCGGAACTGCATGGTGCTGAGGTAGCGGTCGCCGCGGTCGGGCAGCAGCGCCACGATGGTGCCCTGGTCGATCTCGGCGGCGATCTGCCGCGCCACGGCGACGGCCGCGCCCGACGAGGACCCGACGAACAGGCCCTCCCGGCGCGCCAGGTAGCGCGTCGCGTCGAAGGCCTCGTCGTCGTCGACGAGCCGGCGGTCGTCCAGCTCGTCCGGCGAGAAGATGCCCGGCACCATCGACTCGGTCATGTTCTTGAGCCCCTGGATGGCATGACCCATCACGGGTTCCACGCCGACGATCCTCACCCCGGGCTTGACCGACTTGAGGAACCGGCCGGTGCCCATGAGCGTGCCGGTCGTGCCCATGCCGGCGACGAAGCAGTCGACCTCGCCGGCCGTCTGCTCCCAGATCTCCGGGCCCGTCGTCCTGACGTGCGCGAGGACGTTGTCCGGGTTCTCGTACTGGTTGGGCATGTAGTACCGCTCCGGCTCCTGCTCGACCAGCCGATGCGCCTCATGGATGGCTCCGTCGATGCCCTCCTTGGCGGGAGTGAGCGAAAGGTCGGCGCCGAGACCCTGCAGGATCTGCACCCGCTCGGCGCTGGCGCACTCCGGCATGCACAGCCGCACGGCGTAGCCCTTGGCGGCGCCGATCATGGCGATGGCGATGCCGGTGTTGCCCGACGTCGGCTCGAGGATGACCTTGCCCGGCGCGAGCTCGCCGCGCTCCTCTGCCGCGGCGATCATGGCGAGGGCGGGGCGGTCCTTCACCGAGCCGCCGGGGTTGCAGCCTTCGAGCTTGCACAGGATGCGCACGCCGGGACGCGTGCCCGCGTTCATGAGCTCTACCAGCGGCGTGTGGCCGACGGCCTCCAGCAGGTTCATGCGCTCTCCCCGATCGCGGCCGCGGCCACGCCCACGAGGATGTCGACGCAGCGCCGCAGCAGCTCGTCCTCGTCCGCGCCGGACGCGCCGGCACCCGCAGCGAGCATGGCGCGGCACGAGGCCAGCCCCATCAGCGCCGCTCCGAGGACCATGGTGAGCGCCTGGGCGTCGAGGGCCGGGCCCTCGGGCGCCATCTCCGTCAGCCAGTCCCGCAGGATGACGAGCGGGCGGAGCGGGCGGCCCTCGAGCATCAGCTCGGGTCGCAGCCCGTCGATCTCGGCGCGGAGCATGAGGAGCAGCGACGTGCGCCCGTCGCCGAGAGCGTGGAGGAGGACCTCGCGCAGCGCCGCCAGCGAGGTCGCCGCATCTGCCTCCGGCCGCCCCATCGAGCTCATGCGCTCGCCCTCCGCGAGCAGGATCGCGGCGACCATCTCGTCCTTGGTGCCGAAGTACCGGTGGACGAGTGCATGGTTGACGCCCGCCGCGGCGGCGATCTGGCGCACGCTCACGCCGTCGACGCCGTGCTCCGCGAACAGCTCACGCGCGGCAGACAGGATCACCCGCCTCGTGACCGCGGAGTCTCCGCGCGAACCCATGATGCCTCCCCCGGAAGACGGTGCTACCGACGAATCATATGCGAAACGCGAGAGCGGCGACCGCGCCCCTACGCCCGATCCTCGAGCGTCAGCGTGGCGTCGACCGGCACGCCCCGGCGGAGCGTATCGAGGACCACGCAGTACCGCTCGGCGCTGCGCAGCAGCCGCTCGGCGCGCTCGCCGCGCTCATCCTCGGCCACGACGACACGCGTGTGTGCGCGGATGGCCGTGAGCCCGACCGGGAACTCGCGGCCCATGGCCAAGGTGCCGCGCGGGTCCCAGTCGCCCTCGACGGTGACCTCCAGGTCCTCGAGGGCGATCCCCATGTTGGCGGCGACCATGCGCATGGTGATCTCCTGGCAAGCGGCAAGCGAGGCCAGGAGCAGGTCGGCCGAGCACGGCGCGTCGTCGTCGCCGCCGACGGCGGGGTGCGCACCGGCACGCAACTCGACGCCGGGCGTCGAGACCGGCGTGACCGAGGCGTGGAGCGGGTCGCGCAGGTCCCAGCTCCCGCCGCGGACCGCGATGGTCCTCGGTGCGCCCTCCGGGTCGTCGATGTAGCGCTGCCGGAGCGACGCCTGCCGCGCCCGGATGTCGACAGGTGCCTCGTCCATGGTGCCTCCTCCGCCTGGATGCCGCGCCACCTGTGGCGTCCCTTCCGCAGGGTATGACCCTCAAGGAGAGGGTGATACTTGGCGGCTGGACCGTCGCCGGCGCCGACACATCCCGGGGTATCTGAGCAAGTCACCCGTCAGTGTGCCCGCCGCGCACGCGAACGCAGCGTCAACTCGTGATCGTCGGCGGATCTCAGCCGCGTCGCGTCGCCAGCACGTCCCGGGCGCGCACGCCCAGGTAGGCCTCCACCCTGCCCCCGACCGTCGAGAGGTCGACGCCGAGCAGCTGCTCGATGCGCGCCAGCCGCTTGCGCAGCGTGTTGCGGTGGACGTACAGCTGCGCTGCCGCGTCGACCGCGGACCCGCCGCAGGCGAGGAACGTCTCCAGCGTCCGGAGCAGGTCCCCGTGGCCCTGCAGGTCCGCCTCGACCAGGCGGCCGACCACTGCCTCTTCGAGCTCCTCGAGCTGCTCGTTGCTGAGACTGTCGAGGAGCTTGTACCTGCGACCAAGGTCGTCGAAAGCGACCACACGCGGCCCGGCGGCCTCGTGCAGGGCCGCGTGCCTCAGCGCCAGACGCGCCTGGCCGACCGCGCGCTGTACCAGACCGAGCCCGGACAACGCCGCGGAGTAGCCCGCGTCCACCCGCGCGGCGCGCAGGCGCGCGCCGGCGCTCTCGGCCAGCTCCCTGACCGCCGGCAACACGGCCGCCGCGTCGTCGTCCCCCCCGAGAGGCGCGAGCACGAGCACCTGGCCGCGGCTCTGCCGCGAGAGGAACGGCACGTCGCCCTCTTCGAACAGGCGGTCGATCGTCCCCAGGAGGGCCGACGCCATGGCGTCGGCCACCGAAGGGTGGTCCACACGGCTGCCCTCCGGAGCACCCACCGCGAAGGCGAAGACGCGCCACGGCTCGGCCGGTTCGATGCCGTGGTAGTTCATGCGCTCCGCGAGCTCGGAGTCGGCGCCGCGGCCGTGCATGAGCATCTCCAGGAGGCCGGCGCGCGTCCTCCGCCTCAACATCGAGACGTTGCTGCCCGTCACCGTCTCGACCTCCAGCAGCCGCTGCGCGAACGTCAGCGCCTCGTCGGCGAACTCGGAGATCAAGCTCCCCTCGGGGTAGGCCGCCATCAGGACCTGCTCGACGGCACCGTGCGCGCGGATCTCGCGGAACGCCACGTGGCGGCCCCGCACGTCGAGCACCGACCGCGGCGCCTCGCCCTGGGCCGCGGCGCGGTACGCGGCCCACACGTCGCGCGCGAACCGCTCGCCACTCCGCTCACCCGGGATCGTGGAGCGCTCGACGAGGCGCCCCGACACCGAGAACAGCAGCATCGACGCGCGCAGCAGCTCGCCGACGCGGCGCACCAGGCCGCTCGGGGCGTCCTCGGCGAGGAGCACCTCCAGCAGCTGCTTCTGCAGCGCGACGCTGCGCCGCAGGCGGTGCATGTCGCGCGACGACAGCGCGTTGAACACGTAGCCCGTGATCTCGCGGAAGGGCGTGCGCTCCGGCACGCGCAGCAGGGGGAGCTGCTCGCGGTCGGCGGCCGCGACCATCTCCGGTGGGATCTCGTGGAGATACGGCAAGATGGCGACGCCCACCCCGACCATGCCGCTCTGGCGCAGCAGCTCGACCAGCCTCACCGCCGAGTCCGGGTCCTCCTCGAACCGCGGGCCCGTGGTGAGCAGGAGGCTGCCCTCGACCATCCACGGCGTGGGATCCTCGAGATCGCCGATGTACACGGCCTCGATGGGACGGTCGAGGCCGGCGTGGCCGGCGACGACCTCGAGCCCGAGTCCGCCGGCCATGACGAGCTCGCGGATGGTGAGCGCTTCGTCCCATGAGCGTTCGTCCACCACACACTCCTCATCGGTGAGCACGTGCACCTACCATCGTACCCTCGCGCACCAGCACACGAGAGGGGAGCGACGACGACCGCCCCGGCCCGGGCCCGTCAGAAGCGCGCCGGGGCGGAGCGGCGGTCAGGAGCGCGCGGGCTCCAGCGCGACCGCGCGCACCGGCGCTCCGTCGCAGCCGACGATGTTGAGCGGCAGCAGCAGGAGCAGCGGCTCCACGCCGGGCGTGAGCGCGTCCGTCCCTGCGAGGTTCTCTGCGATGAAGCCGCCGGCGTCCGCGAACTGGTCGTGGATCGGGAACTCATCGCCGCCGGTCGAGTCGGCGTTGAGCGTGTCGATGGCGATGGTCCGCACCCCCGCGGCGAGGCAGGCCTCCCCCACCGCCGCGTCGAGGTACGGGTGCTCGAAGAACAGGTCCGTGCCCGCGTGACGGTACCAGCCGGTGACGAAGAGCACGATGTGGCCGGGCGCCAGCCGGTCATGGTGCGGCTCGAGGTCGGCGAGCGTGACACGCGAGCGCGGCTCGCGGCCGGGCACGCGCACGACCACGGCCGGCCCGACGGTGAGGTCCAGCGGCATGCGGTCGACCGTCGCGCCGTCGTCGCGGAAGTGGAACGGCGCGTCGATGTGCGTGCCCGTCTGGGTGCCGATGTGGACGTGGCTGAGGTTGTAGCCATCGGCCGCCACCGTGGTCGCGGTGGAGATGCGCGGCTCGGGGTCGCCGGGGTAGATCGGCACCTGCTCGGTGAGCGGGTGCGAGAGGTCGACGAGGCGGGCGGCGGAGGCTCCGCCCTCGCCCGCCCCCCCGCCCAGCCACGCCGGCAGCGCGACCGTCATGGCGCCGTCAGCACGAGGACCGCCTTCTCGGTGTGCATGCGGTTCTCGCCCTGGTCCCAGAAGACGCAGTACTCGCTCTCGATGACCTCGTCCACCATGTCCTCGCCGCGGTAGCCGGGCAGGCAGTGCATGTAGATGACGTCCGGCTTGGCCATCTCAATGAGGCGCAGGTTGACCTGGTACGGCGCGAAGTCCTTGAGGCGCTGCTCCTTGTTCTCGGTGGCCATCGAGTGCCAGGTGTTGCCGTAGATCACGTCGGCGTCGCTCGCGACCGCCTCGAGGTCGCTCGTGTACACGATCTTCGAGCCGCTGAGCGCCGCCCACTTCTGCGCGATCGCCAGCTGCTCGGCGTTCGGCTGATACGAGTCGTTGGGCTGGGCGGCGTAGAAGTCCATGCCCATCATGGCGCTGCCCATCATCAGCGAGTGGCAGACGTTCCAGATGTCACCGAGGTAGCCGACCTTGAGACCTTTGTACGAGCCCTTCTTCTCCTTGATCGTCATGAGGTCGCAGAGGCCCTGGCAGGGGTGCGTCTCGTTGGTGAGCGCGTTGATCACCGGGTTGACCATGTACTGCGCGAACTCCTCGACGACCTCCTGGCCGAAGGTGCGGATGAAGAGACCGTCGCAGTAGCGGTCGATGATGCGCGCCGTGTCCCGGATGGGCTCGCCGCGGCTGGTCTGCATCTGGTCGGGGCTCATGTAGAAGGTCTGCGCCCCGAGCTGGGCCGCGCCGGCTTGGAAGCTGACCCGCGTGCGCGTCGAGAGCTTCTCGAAGATCATCGCGTAGGTCTTGCCGGCGAGCGGCATGAAGGGCTCGCCGGTCGCCTTCTTGCGCTTGAGCTCGATGGCCGTGTCGACCAGGTAGCCGACCTCCTCGGGGGTGAAGTCGGCGAGCTTGAGGAAGTCCTTGCCCTTGAAATGGTGACGCATGCGTGCTCCTTTGTCAGCCCGAGGTGAGCTGCACGTTGTCGATCGTGTCGCCGGCCATGGTGACGATGGCGCCGCGCAGCACACCCTCGCCGTACTCGCTGCCTGGGTTGACGGCCACCGTGCGCCCGATGGCCGTCTGGCCGCGTGACTCGTGGATGTGGCCGTGCAGGCTGAGCAGCGGCTGGTACTTCTCGATCGCCGCGCGCACGGCTGCGCTGCCGGCGCCGTACATGACCGGGGTTCCGCCCGAGGTGATCACCTTGGGCGGGTCCGTCGTCCAGTCCAGCTGCGCCGCCGTGTCCAGCGTGCTGTCCTTGGGCGGCGCGTGGAAGTTGAAGATGACCCGGGAGAAGTCGCCGACGCCCGCCACGATGCCCTCGATCTTGGCGGCGAGCTCCTCGTCAGGCACCTCCCGGGGCGTGTCCCATGGGGTCGGGTTGCTGAGCCCGGTGCTCAGCATGAGGTGCTCGTCGTCGTCGATGACGACCCGCTTCTCCTCGCAGTCGATGACGCCGGGCCCGTCGTGCGCCATCAGCGGCTCGAGGATGTCCGGGGCGTCGTCGTTGCCCCCGGTGACGTAGCAGCGGATGCCGGTGCCGGCCAGCCGCTCCTCGGCGAACTCGATCCACTGACTCATGCGCTCGGTGGCGAGCCTGTGGTACAGCGCGTCCACCTCGGCGGGGTCGTCGGCGAGGCCGCGGTACTCCTCGCTCGTCACCACGGCGGTGTACGAGCCGAGCTTGGCCGCCCGCTTCTCGAACTCCGCGACCTCCTCGGCGCCGTCCAGCTCGTGCGTGATGGACTGGATGGTGGCCCGGTACCTGCCGCCGCCCAGGTCGAGGATCGGCACGACCATCTTGCCGGCGATGTCACCGCCGAGGACCAGCACGTCCACCTCGTAGAACTTGCCGGCGTTGACGAACTTGCGGAACGTCGTCTGCGAGCCGTGCACGTCCGTGACGAAGAACAGCTTGGTCGTCCTGCCCTTGGTCTTCTTGCCGAAGAGAGGCATCAGGCCCTCACTCCTCCGGGACCTGCTTGAAGCTGAGGTCCACGTTCACGCCGCGGCTCCGCTGGACGAACTTCGCGATGTAGTACACCACGAGGCCGCTCAGGAACACGACGATGTTGAACACGATCATGCCGGGGTGGCCGTTGAGCCCGGCGCTCGGGTCGCGGAGGAACACCCAGGCCATGAACACCTGTGCGATGACGCTGAGGACCCCGATGATGCTGATGATCGGGATGCCGCCGATGCGCTGGTTGACGGCCGAGGTCTCGAACACGTCCTTGAGCCGGTACGGCAGGAGCACGGCGGAGATCGAGATCAGGATGAAACTGAGGATGAAGCCGAAGATGCCGACCAGGGTCGCGAAGAGGTCGGTGAACACGTAGATGCCGAGGGCGATGATGCTGGCGATCCCCATGGTGAGCAGGGAGTTGACCGGCGAGCTGAAGCGCGGATTGACCTGCTTGAACCACTTGGGCAGCAGCCCGTCGATCGCGTAGGCGAAGATGTTGCGCGAGCCGTTCAGGATCTGGCCCGGCAGCCATGCGTAGCTCCAGAAGATGAAGCCGAACGTGATCAGGAACGCGAGGACGATGTTGTTGGCGACGAACGACGCGAGCTCCTGGAACGTCGGCGCCGAGTCGAGGCCCAGGCCGGTCGGGTCGGCCCAGCCGAGCTCGGCGAGGAAGTTGTAGCCCACCGCGCGGATGACCACCCAGCAGGTGATCAGCACGCCGAAGCCGACGATGAACAGGGTCGCCGGCATGGAC
>Ga0335071_10003617_pt1 | contig 16239 bp, 14 predicted proteins | sample Lox_Sample_15_FD_206724 | JGI IMG/M metagenome (GOLD analysis project Ga0335071, IMG submission 206724) | Soil microbial communities from Loxahatchee National Wildlife Refuge, Florida, United States - Lox_Sample_1.5 | ecosystem: Environmental > Terrestrial > Soil > Wetlands | place: USA... | reverse complement strand
GCCACGATCTTCCGGCTCTTCCCGAAGCGAGGCTCGGACGGTGATCATCCGGTGGACGGACTTGATGTTGGCCGATAATTTGGTTTTGTCATCCTGAGCGGAGGTCGCCGCAGCGACCGGAGTCGAAGGATCTGCAGTTGCTTTCAGCCAGCCTGGGATGTACCTCAAGCGGAGCTGCAGAACGCTCGGTTTTGTAAAAAGGGCACGGCTTCAGCCGGGCCAATCAACAAGGAAGCAAGATAGGGGCTTTAGCCCCTGCTCACTTTCATGAAGGAGCACACCTTTGGCAAGCGCAGAAATCGGCATTATCGGCGGCAGCGGGCTTTACTCGATGCCCGGGTTCACGAACATCCACGAAGTGCGGGTCGAAACCCCGTACGGCGAGCCGTCGGACGCCTTTGTGCTGGGCGAACTCGAAGGGCGCAAGGTCGCCTTTCTGGCGCGCCACGGGCGCGGGCACCGCATCATGCCCTCGGAGCTGAATTTCCGGGCCAATATTTACGCCTTCAAAAAGCTGGGCGTCGAGCGCATTCTTTCGCTCTCGGCCGTGGGCTCGCTCAAGGCGGAACACAAGCCCACCGATTTTGTGATTCCTGACCAGTTCATCGACCGCACCTTCCATCGCGCGTCCACCTTCTTTGGCGAAGGCATTGTGGGCCACGTAACTTTTGGCGATCCGGTCTGCGCGGTGGTGGCAAAGGCCGCGGCCGAGGCCTGTGCCGGCTTGGCCATCGTAGGCAAGGCGGGCGGCACGTACGTCTGCATGGAGGGCCCGCAGTTCTCCACCCGCGCCGAGTCGAACCTCTACCGCAGCTGGGGCGCCGACGTGATCGGCATGACCAACCTGCAGGAGGCCAAGCTCGCCCGCGAAGCCGAAATCTGCTACGCCACCGTGGCTATGGTCACCGACTACGACTGCTGGCACGAGAGCGAAGAGGATGTCTCCGTCGAGCAGATCGTGGCCGTGCTCAACAAGAATGCCGACAACGCCTGCAAGCTGGTCAAGGCCGCCGTGGCCGCGCTGCCCCCCACGTCAGAAGTCGCCCGCACGTGCGCCTGCGCCACGGCGGCAAAGTACGCCATCATGACCCGGCCGGACCTGATTCCGGCAGAGACGAAGGAGAAGCTGGGGCTGCTGTTCGGGAAGTATCTGGCGTGACGAGCGGAGTTAGCGGCGTTAGTGGCGGACGACGGAGTCTTGTCGCGGGAATAGAGGCCGGTTTGGCGCGTGAAAGCAGGTTGCAGGGTTCGGACCTGGTTTCTAACTCCGCTAACTCCGCTAGCCCCGCTAGCTCCGCTATCAATTAACCTTATTCACAAGAGAGATCGATCCCATGTCCATCACCGTAGTCGGCAGCGTTGCTTACGATTCCATCGAAACTCCCGCGGGCCGCCGCGAGCGCTGCCTGGGCGGCGCGGCCACGCACTTTTCGCTCGCCGCCAGCTTCTTTACCCCGGTGCGCGTGATCGCCGTCGTTGGCGAAGACTTCGGCCCCGAGCAGGAGGCGGTGTTTCTTGAGCATAATATTGACACGCGCGGCATCGAGCACGTCGTGGGCAAGAGCTTCTTCTGGGAAGGCTCGTACCTCGAGAACCTGAACGAGGCCAAAACCCACGCGACCGAGTTGAACGTCTTTGCCAGCTTCGAGCCCAAGATCCCCGATGCCTATCGCGACTCGGAATTTCTTTTCCTGGCCAACATCGATCCGGTGCTGCAGCGCCGCGTGCGTGAGGCAATGCAGCAGGTGAAGCTCGTGGCCGGAGACACGATGAATTACTGGATCCAGGGCCACCGCCCTGCGTTGCTTGAAGTGCTCAAGGGGCTCGATCTGCTGCTGATCAATGACACCGAGGCGCGCATGCTGGCCGCAACCAACAATCTGGTGCAGGCGGCGAAGACGATTATGGCGATGGGGCCCAGTTCGCTGATCATCAAGCACGGCGAGTACGGCGCGACCCTCTTCCACAACACTGGTCCAAAAGGTGAGAGAGCGGATCTCTTCCGTGCGCCGGCGATGCCTCTGGAAGAGGTGGTGGACCCGACCGGCGCCGGCGACAGTTTTGCTGGAGGCTTCTTCGGTTATCTCGCCTCAGTGGCCGAAAAGGGCGAACTGACGCCAGGCGATTATCGCCGCGCCATCTTCTACGGCAGCGTGATGGGCTCTTTTGCGGTGGAGCGCTTCGGAACCGAGCGCATTGCGCAATTGACGCGCGGCGAGATCGACGAGCGCTTTGCCCACTTCCGCGAGTTGACCCACCTTGACTGAGAAAGAACAGCCTTCGCTGGCCACCAGCATGGGTGCCCCCGGTCCCTCGCATTTGGGGACCGCGGATGCCACCACAGCTTCATCCACCGCGGGTCCGCAACGCCGGTGGAGGGCTGAGAAAGGCATTTCGCGCGGCGAGTTTGCGGCCGTGCTCGGCCTGAGCGCTGTAGCCTCGGCGGTTGCTTTGGCCTGGAGCTTCGGCCACGGTGCGCAACTGAACTACGGCGACGCGATCGCGCATCTGCACATCGCGCGGCGCGTCTTCGATTCGCGCTTTCCGCGCATCTCGCAGCTCGGGTCGGTTTGGCTTCCGTTGCCTCACCTGCTGATGCTGCCCTTCGTCCAGGTCTATGCGTGGTGGGCCAACGGGCTGGCCGGCACGATCCCTTCCGTGCTGGCTTACCTGGCCAGTTGCGCAGGCCTTTACCGGCTGGCGCGGCGCTGGCTGCGGCCGCAGGCGGCTGCGCTCTCGCTGATTTTCTTTGCTCTGAATCCCAACCTGCTCTACCTGCAAACGACGGGCATGACCGAGCCGCTCTTTGTCTGCGAAACCATCTGGGTAGCGCTCTGGCTCGTGGAGTGGCGCGCGAGTCTCGAGGGGAACCCTGCACGCAGCGCACGCCTGCAAGGGTGGATCGCGGCCGCGCTGGTGGCGGCCATCTTCACGCGCTACGACGGCTGGGTGATGGCGCTGCTGGCATGGACGGCGATGGGCATTGTGCTTTGGCGTCGCGGCCGTCTCGCTTCAATCAGCTTCTGGATTGGCGCCGGTGCGCTCGCCGCCGCTCCTATCGCCTGGTTCGTTTACAACGCCGTGGCTTTTGGCGATTGGCTCTACTTCGCGCGCGGGCCTTACTCGGCCAAGGTCATCGAGCTCAAAACCGCCACGGGCTGGCCTCCGCATCCGGGCTGGCACGATCCGTGGGTCGCTCTGCTCTTTTATCTCAAGGTCGTCGAAATGGATGCCGCCGCGCGAGCCTGGGGCAACCTCATGCTCGCGCTGGCCGCCATGGGAACGGCAGCGGGATGGCTGCTGGAACGGAAACAGGCCATTACGTGGGCCCTTCTGTTGTGGCTGCCAGTTCCCTTCTATGCCTGGTCGGTGGCCTACAACTGGGTTCCGATCTTCCAGCCCGAATGGTGGCCGCACTCGTGGTACAACACGCGCTACGGCATGGAGCTGCTGCCGGCGCTGGCGCTCGGGTTGGGCTTTGCGGCGCGGTTCATCACGGGCGCGGCTCGAGAGTTCAAGCCACGGTTGGCCGTCTGGGCAGCAACGGTGCTCATCGCGCTGGTTGCCGTGAACGCCTATGACGTCCTGCGCGAGCATCCGCTGGTTTACGTGGAAGGAACCAAGAATCTCGAAGCTCGGCTTCCCTATGACGAGGCGATTCCTCCCGTTCTTAAGGCGCTCGTCGCATCGCGGCCGGGCGCGCCCGTGCTGATGGAAACCTCTGTTTATCCCGAGCTTGTCTCCCGCACCGGCATTCCGCTGCGCCAAACGATCAACGAGAGCGATCTTGGCCTGTACGAGTCGGCTCTCGCAGCGCCCGCCGCCAGCGCTGCGATCGTTGTGGCCTTCGACGGGGACGAGGTCGACACCGCGGTGAAGGCGCATCCCGAAGGGTTGAGAACTGTTGGGCGATTCGCGGCGCCGGGGCAGGCGCCGGGGACGATTTACCTCTCCGGCCAATATCGTCCCTGAGCGGTGGTAGCATCGGGCATAGAAACTCACTTGGATGGAGGAGATTTGATTCCCTTTGCAAAGGCGCATGCCTGCGGCAACGACTTCCTGATCGTGGAAGAGAAGGCCGCGCGCAATTGCGACCGCGCGGAGATGGCCCGGCGGCTGTGCGCCCGAAATACCGGCATCGGCGCAGACGGAGTGGAGTTCTTCAAGTGGACCGGTGCAAGGGCGGGGCACAAAACCTCGTACAACGCTGACGGCTCCATGGCCGAGATCAGCGGCAACGGAACGCGCTGCGTGGCGGCGTGGATGGCAGAGGAATTGAAGTCGAAGCCCGGCGACGAGCTGAAGATTGAGACCGATTCCGGAGTACGCATATGCCGGGTGAACAAGCTGCACAAGATCGGCGGCTTTACGGTAGACGTCACCACGGCCATGGGCATTCCGCACTTCGACCTGCGCACCGTAAGGCTGGCTGACGGCACGGAAATTGCGGGCGTCGAAGTCTCGATGGGCAATCCGCATTTCGTAATTCTCGTCAACAACGCCGAGTTCGCCGTGGCCGGACGGAGCTGGCAGGAAATCGGCGCCGAGATTTGCTTGCATACCGACTTCCCAGGGCAGACGAACGTGGAGTTCGTGCGCTTGACGCGAAAAAAGGCCATCGAGATCCGAATTTTCGAGCGCGGGGTGGGGCCGACCACGTCATCGGGCACGGGCAGCTCGGCATCGGCCACAGCCGTCTTGGCGCTCCATGGGCGAGTTTCTCCGCTGGCAGTGACGGCGCCTGGCGGTGAACAGACAGTGGAGTGGAAGGGGCCAGGAACGGAGCTGTGGCTTACCGGGCCTGCGGCGCTGATTGCGCACGGTGAGGCGTGGTGATGCTCAAACCGCCGGCGGTCAGACCCGATGCGGCGATCCGCGTGATCGCTCCGGCCAGCTTTGCGCAGATCGAGCGCGTCGAGCGAGGATTGGCGGCGCTGCGCGCTCTGGAATTCGTGCCGCAAATGGGAGCTCACGCGCTGGCGCGAGGCCCGCTGTATTTTGCCGGGACCGCCAAAGAACGCCTCGAAGATTTCCATGTGGCCTTTGAAGACGACTCAGTCGCTGCGGTGATGAGCCTGCGCGGCGGTTACGGGTCGAATTATTTGCTCGGCGGCCTGGACCTGGACCGGATCGCGGCCCACCCAAAGCCATTTTTCGCCTATAGCGACCTGACGGGAGTGCAATTGCAATTGCTTGACCGCATCGGTCTGCCCGCCTTTCACGGTCCGATGGCCGCGGCGGATTTCTATCTCGATGACGGCGTGCACCTCAAGAGTTTTCGCGCTGCGCTCGCCGGCGAACTGTACAGCGTGGGCGCAGCCGAGGGATTGCGCGTGCTCAAACCGGGCGTGGCGCAGGGCGTGCTCTACGGAGGCTGCCTGAGCATTCTGGCTTCGCTCATTGGCACGCCGTGGGAGCCTGCAACCGAGGGCAAGTTGCTCTTCCTCGAAGACGTGGGCGCAAAACCCTACCAGGTGGACCGCATGCTATGGCACTTGCGCTCGGCGGGCAAACTCGAAGGGGTTACGGGAATCGTCTTTGGCGAAATGATGGATTGCCTGCAACCGGGATCAGAGCCGCAACTGCTCGAGGAAGCCATCCTGAACGCCCTCGGCGGCTTCGAGGGGCCCATCGCGATCGGGTTGCGCAGCGGGCACGTCTCGCGGCAGAATGTGACACTGACCTTCGGAGTGAAAGCGGAGTTCTTCGCCGGCGAAGCGGCGCGACTGAGCATTCTGGAAGGAGCGGTGGAATGAGGAGTCGGGAATCCAAGGGGTTGACGCCGGCCATGCTATAAAGCATGATATATAGCAGGGAGACGCGCGATGACGGACGTGGCAAAAGCGAGAGTATTCATGAGCGGGCGAAGTCAGCATGTGACCATCCCGCATCCGTTCCGCTTCCGCTCGCGAGAAGTCTCTATTCGCCGAGATTCGTGCAGCGGCGACATTGTTCTCTCCGAGGGACCTGGCCCATGGAGCAAGGTCTTCGCGGCCTTAGACAATGCGCAAGTGCCAGCCAATTTCCTCTCGGCTGCAGAACGTGACAAACGGCCACCCGCGGCCAGGCCCGCGCTCGACGCTCTTTTCTCCCGGAAAGCTCCCTCGCGCGGAAAACGTCAATGAGCGTAACCTACCTGCTGGACACTAACACTGTCAGCTACATTGCAAAAGGAAAACCGGCAGCGCCACGCGCGCGATTGCAGGCGCTCGGCAAAGAGGATCTCGCGTGCATTTCATCCATTACCGAAGCTGAGGTCCGCTACGGGTTGGCGAAGCGGCCCGAGGCTCACTCCCTGCGCAGGGCCATGGAAGATCTCATGCTAAAGTTCTCTATCCTCCCCTGGGGCAGCAGGGAAGCGGCTGCTTACGGAGAATTGCGAGCAAGACTGGAAGCTAGAGGTTCCACTCTGTCAGAACTGGACTTGATGATTGCAGCTCACGCCATTGCAATCGGCGCGGTGCTGGTGACGAACGATAAAGCCCTTGCGCGAATAAAGGACCTGCGTGGAACAGTCAACTGGGCAACCGGCCGATAAGGCGCGGCGGCACATACATCTGAGCGGAATCTGTGGAACGGCCATGGCCTCGCTTGCCGGGCTGCTCCAGCTTCAGGGGCATCGTATTACGGGCTCCGACAAGGCCGCCTATCCGCCCATGAGCGATCTGCTGCGTGGGCTCGGGATTCCCGTGATGGAGCCCTACGCGGAAGCGAATCTTGAGCCGAGGCCGGACCTGGTCGTCATCGGCAACGCCCTCTCGCGCGGCAATCCTGAAGTGGAGCGCGTGCTCGACGAACGAATTCCCTTTACCTCGATGGCTGCCCTGCTGCACGAGGAATTTTTGAAGGGTCGTGAGTCACTGGTGGTGGCCGGAACGCACGGCAAGACCACGACCACCAGCATGCTGGCCTGGATCTATCAGATGGCGGCGAAGCAGAACGCAGCATTGGAGCCATCGTTTCTGATTGGCGGCGTGGCCGAAAACTTCGGAACGAGTTTCCAGTTGCGTCCTACGCGCACCTTCATTCTCGAAGGCGACGAGTACGACACGGCCTTTTTTGACAAAGGGCCGAAGTTCCTGCATTACTTCCCCGACGCCCTCATCCTCACGCACGTTGAATACGACCACGCCGACATCTATGCGGACCTCGAAGCCGTAAAGACGGCCTTTAAGCGGCTGGTGAACCTGGTGCCGCGCCGTGGCCTCATCATGGCCTGGGACGGCAGCGAAAACGTCTCCGAATGCGTGACGCGGGCTCTGTGCCGCGTGGAGCGCTATGGGTTCTCGCCGCAGTCCAAGTGGCAGCTCCGGAATCTGCGCCAGGATGCAAAAGCAATGCACTGGGAGATCTGGCGCGAAGGCACGCTGTGGGCGGAAATCGAAATGAAGATGGCCGGGGAGCACAATGCGCTGAATGCCACGGCAGCCGCGGCGCTCGCGGCCGGGTGCGGCATCGCGAAAGAGGCGATCGTCGAAGCGCTGGCCACCTTCCGCAGCGTAAAGCGGCGGCTTGAGGTGCGCGCGGAGATCGGAGGCGTCACGGTGATCGAAGACTTCGCGCATCACCCCACGGCGATTCGCGAAACACTCAGAACATTGCGCGCCGTTTACCCGCAGTCGCGCCTGTGGGCCGTGCTGGAGCCGCGATCGAACACGCTGCGCCGCAAGGTGCTCGCCGGCGATCTGGTGGAAAGTCTGCGGCTGGCCGATTTCGTGGCGCTGGCCGGCGTCTATCAGCAGGAGAGGATCCCAGAGGCTGAGCGCCTGCATCCGGACGAAGTGATTGCCGCGCTTCGTGCGCAGGGCAAGGTCGCGGCTGTCTACGAAAATGCCGATGCGATTGTTGAGGCGATTGCGCCGCGGCTTGAAGCCGGCGACGTGGTGGCGATTTTGTCGAACGGCGGATTTGACGGCATCTACGAGAAAATTCCCCTCCGCCTGCGCGAGCGGCTCGGCGTCTGAGGCTGGCGCATCCTCGTCGTGGTCTCGTCGCCGGATCAAGGCCACCCACCCAAAGTGATCCCGAAATCATCTCGAAGTCACATCCAGACAATTGAACCCATTTCCTCAGGACTGCAGGATGTAGGCAGTCAGCCGGAATCGGATCGGGACCCCTGTAATAGCGCAAACCAAAAGCGTGATCCTGTTCGACCGACGGCGCCGGTTCTGCCGGCAGTACCCGAACCGAGGAATGGAGAAAAATGATGCGCAAGTTCAACAGTTGCTATTTGCTCTTTGCAGTCCTTGCTGCAGCGACCGCCGTTGCAGCCGCCGCCACTCCCAAATACAGCAACCTCTATGTCTTTGGAGACAGTTATAGCGATGTCGGCAATGTCTCCATTGCAACCGGTGGTGCAAGACCAGGCCCTCTGTATTACAACGGGCGTTTCTCCAACGGGCCGCTGTGGGTGGACCATATCGCCGGATACCTTGGCCTTCAGCTCTCGCCAGCCCTGGCGGGCGGTACGGACTGGGCTTTCGCCGGCGCCTGGGTAACCGCACCGGAAGATGACGTGCCGACGATTCCCGAGCAGGTGCAGATGTACCTGAATGCCACGGGCGGCAAGGCTGATCCCAATGCCCTTTATTTCATCGACGGCGGGGGTAATGACATTGTGGGGACCACCTCCGGCGATCCGAATGCTTTGGGATACCAGATCGCGACCGGAATTGCGGATTCCGAATTGATGCTGCGACGGGCTGGAGCCCGGCATTTCATCATTCCGAATCTCTTCAACGTAGGCTTGCTGCCGGTGGCGGCCGATCATGTGACGTTTGCCGGCGCGGCAAGCACCGCAGCCAATTACTGGCTCGGCAAGCTCCTCTGGTATGAAGAAAAACTTCCAAGGATTCAAATTCTGACGGTGGATGTGAACAGCCTGATGAACGCCGTGCAGAAGGATAACACTCACTTTGGATTCGAGGATGTAACCAACCCCTGCATGGTGATTGGCGATAGCTCAGTCACCGTTTGCGATGACCCGGATCATACCTATTTCTGGGATGTGTACCATCCGACGACCTTCGGACATTCCTTCTTTGCCGTAGTCATTGAGACGGTGTTGGCGCAGCAGGGACAGTAGCAGACGAATGGATTGTCTGCTGCAACATCATCCGGGCTGCGCATCGCCAGCCCGGATAGACCAAACCAGGAACCGAGAGAAATGCAATGGAGATAAAGATGAAGATCATTTTGGTTGTCATGCTGGTAACAGGCCTTTTGTTTACTTCCGCGCAGGCAGTAGCTGAGGAACCAGCTTCTATGCGCTCCCTGATGCAAGACGCTGGCGCGCCGGTAAAGATCGCTCCCGCTTCTGAAGCGGCCGATGGCTCATTGGCCGTGGGCCCCGGGCAGGCTCACCCGCACGCCATGACGCGAGGAGGAAAGATCATGACGGGGATTGGAATTGGCCTGATGGGAGTGGGCGTGAGTGTGATTGCGCAGGGCGCAGTCATCAAATCATCGGATATCGTCGGCTCAATGCTGAAGACTTACTGTCTGGGCTCAGGATTGGCCCTGACCGCGACGGGCGGCGCGTTGACGATCATTGGTGTTCACCGGCGCGTGAAACAATGACCGCGGCGGAGGAGCATCGCCCGGGTGGGGCCCATGCGCTCGGCATGAAGAGACTGGATTCGGTAGAGCAAGGGGCCGTAGTCTCGTATGCTGGAATGAACAAGAGATGCTAGCTTCGCTCCTTTTACTGATTTCCTGGCTCGTGCTCGGCATTCCATGCGCGCTCATCCTATATCCCTGGACGCTCCTCACAGGCGAGATGTCGGCCCTGTACAGAGTGGCCATGTGGGTTGCGCGGCTCGGCATTCGGTTTGCCGGCATCCGCGTCGAGGTGGAAGGCCGCGAACGCGTGCCCGCCGGCAAGGCGTGCATCTTCATGGCCAACCACGTCTCCAATCTCGACCCGCCGGTACTTCTGCCCGAGATCCCCGGATGCACGGCAGTCTTCGTCAAGCGCTCGCTGATGAAGGTTCCCGGTCTCGGCTACGGAATGAAGCTCGCCGGTTTCGTTCCCGTCGATCGCGCCGGGCATATTGACACGGCCAAAGAGAGCATCGCCGCCGCGCGGAAGGTCTTGTCCAAAGGCGTGCACATGACCACCTTTGTCGAAGGCAGCCGCTCTCAAGACGGGCGGCTCCAGCCTTTCAAAAAGGGATCGTTTTTTCTTGCAAAACAGACTGGCGCTCTTTGCATTCCGGTCTCGATTTACGGAACCGAACAGATGATGCCCAGGGGCACGCTGCGCATCCGCCGCGGCACCGCGCACGTGGTTTTTCACGCGCCCGTGAATCCTGCCGACTTCCACACGCGCGAGGAACTGCTGAAGGCTGTGCGGACGGCGATAGCGTCAGGGCTGCCGGAGTGGATGAGGGCCACTGAGCACTAACCACTGTTCACTGTTCACTGCTCACTGTTCCTACGGCTGCACCACCGCGTTGTAGCCATCGTTGAGCAGCTTGTTCCTCGTAGCTTCGGCATCGTCGCGCGAATGAAACGGACCGATGCGGACGTGGTAGAGACCGTCGCTCTGTTCGCGCCCCATGCTGGCCTCGTAGCCACGTTTGCGCAGGGCGCCGATCAGCACCGCCGCATCGTCGGAACTGCGGAGGGTGGCGATCTGCACCATGAGTGGCGCATCCGAGACCAGCGCCGGTTTGACCGTTGATGCAGCCGGCAAAGCGGCAGGCTGCGCCGTGCCCGCCGTCAGTGCCGGACGCACGGGCGAAGCAGCCTGAACCGGCGCTTGCGCGGTCTGTTGCGCCGCCGGCTCGGCCGGTTGCTGCTTGAGTTGAACGAATGCGGGTGAAGCCTGGCCTGGCGATAAATTCAGCGGCTCGGAACCGGCAGCCTCTGAAGGAGACGCCGGCGTGCTTTGTTCGGAGGCGGAAGGCTTGGTTGCGAGGATTGCGGAAGACGACCCGGTTGCAGCCCTCGTGGCTGGCTGCGAAGTCGCGGCCGGCGAGGGTTCACGGCCGCGGTAGCCAACCCTGTAGCCCAGCCAGAAGCACAGCGCGCATAGAAGGACAAGGCAGGCGAAAAGGCCGAACAGGCTGCCAAAGCCCAGCGTCAGCTCCGTATCGCGCCGGGGCTCGGCCGGTTCGACCTGTTCGTCGTCAAAGACTTCCCTCATCATCCTCGTTTACGGCTGGCCGGATTCCGGCTTCAATGCCGCCGAAACTTTGTTCAGCAGCGTCATCATCTCCAGCGGCAGCGGGAAGACGATGGTGGTGTTCTTCTCCACGCCGATATCGGCCAGTGTCTGCAGATAACGCAGTTGCAGGGTCATGGGCTGCGTAGCCATCAGCGAGGCTGCGTCCACCAACCGTTGCGCGGCTGCGTATTCGCCATCGGCATGAATGATTTTGGCGCGCTTTTCGCGCTCAGCCTCGGCCTGCTTGGCGATGGCCCGGAGCATCTGCTCGGGCAGGTCGACCTGCTTGACTTCGACCGAGGTCACCTTGACGCCGAAGGGCTCGGTGCGCTGGTCGATGATGCCCTGAATGCGAAGGTTCAGTTTGTCGCGGTGGCTGAGCACTTCGTCGAGTTCGACTTCGCCCAGCACGGAGCGAAGCGTGGTCTGCGCGAACTGGGAGGTCTGGTAGACATAATTGGCCACCTTGATGGCCGCGTCGTTGGGATTGACCACGTAGAGCGTAATCACCGCGTTTACCTTGAGGGTGACGTTGTCGCGGGTGATGATGTCCTGGGGTGGAACTTCCAGCACCTCCTGGCGCAGCGAAAGGCGCACCATCTGGTCGATGGGACGGAAAACCAGAATGATGCCGGGGCCCTTGGCTTGCGGCAGGACGCGGCCCAGCCGGAAGATCACGCCGCGTTCGTACTCGCGGAGGATCTTTATCGAGTTGAGCAGGTAGAGGACAACAATAATGATGACAATCAGCGCGGGAAGGGGCAGATCGGTCAATGTCATGGGACTTTCCTCACTCAGCAGGGATTGTACTCCACTGTCTATCCCGGCGGCTGAGGAGAACCGGCCCCACCGGCCGGAACCACGTTCAAAAGTTGCTGTTCATGGCTGACGACGCGCACTCGGGCGCCGGCAGCCACGGGCTCAGCGGCCACGGCGCGCCAGATTTCGCCCTCCACCAACACGTGCCCCTCGGGCGCGAGCGGCTCCATGGCGGTGGCCGCGCGGCCCACAAGGGCATCGGCGCCCATCAAGGCCTTCCTTCGTCGGGCGCGCACCACCAGGCGCAGCAGAAAAACGGTGATCCCGCCAAAGGCGAGGCCCAGGGCGATGGCGACCAATGGATTCACGCCCAGTTGCGGAATGGGAGCAGCGACCAGCGTGAGGGCGCCGAAAATGAGACAAAGGATGCCGGCGCTGGCCAACACCCCGTGGCCGCCGAACTTGGCTTCAAGGACGAGAAGCGCCATCCCTCCCAGCAGCAGAAGCACAGCCGCGAACCGGATCGGCAGCAGATTCAAACCGAAGATGCCCAGAAGAACCATCACCGTGCCCAGCGCGCCTGGAACGATGGTCCCCGGGGCATTGAACTCGAGATAGATCAGCAGCGCTCCGCCGACCAGAAACAGCAGCGCGATGTTGGGATTTACGAGCCAGCCAAGCACGCTGTCACGCAGAGAAGTGCGGAGTTCATAAATGCGCGCGTTGGCAACATGGAGAGTGACTTTGGAGCCGTCCATGCGCGTGATCTCGCGCCCGTCAACCTTGTTCAGCAAATCCGCGTCGCTGTTGGCCACAGCGTCGATGAGATGCTGGGTCAGCGCCTCATCCACCGTGTAAGAGTGGGAGGACTGCAGGGCTGCGATGGCGGCATCGGCGTTGCGGCCGCGGCGGACGACGTAGGAACGCAGAAAAGCCTCGGCGTCGTTCTCCACCTTCTGCGCTTCGGTTGTGTCCGGCTTGCCGAACTCGAAGACGACGTGGGCCGCCCCCGCCTCAGTGCCGGGAGCCATGGCCGCAATGTCGGCCGCCTCCAGAATGAAGAAGCCGGCCGAGCCGGCGCGCGCGCCCGAAGGGGAGACATAGACAATCACCGGTACGCGCGAGCGCAGGATATTGCCGACGATGGCGCGCATCGATTCCACCAGCCCGCCGGGTGTGTCTATCTGAACCAGCAGCGCCTGAGAGCCGTCGGAACCGGCCTGGCTGATCGCTCGCTCGAACTCCGACGCGCTGACAGGCTGGATGGTGTCGTCAAGGATAAACTTGTCGACCAACGGCTGACTCTGGGCCAATGCGCGGCCGGTCGAAAGGAAAGTGAGAAGAAAGAAAATCAGAAGCCCTGATTGAATCAGCCTGCTGTACCTGCGAAGCTGCTGATGCATGGCGTGCTCCCTTCCGACAGCAACTCGGACTCTATTCTCTCTCGTTTTTGCGCCCCGGGCCGCCAAACGGCATCATTTCTGCTGTTCCGTCCGGGTCTCGATCTCACGCAAAAGCTCCTGCGCGGCCTGGTTGGCTGGCTCAAGCTTGAGGGCCTCGCCGGCTTCGGCGCCGGCTTGGCTCAGAGCGCCTGCCGCTAAATCCTGCCGCGCCAGCACCAGATCCGCATCTGCGGATGGACTGATCGCGAGGGCCGCCTGGGCTTCCTTGCGGGCGGCCGCGGCGTCGCCGGACCGTTCACTGACCTCGGCCAGCCCCGCGTGGGCTTCAGCGAGGCTCGGGTCGGCATTTGCTGCCTCTCGATACAGGCGCTCGGCTTCCAGCAGAAGACCGCGGTCGAGATACCCCTTGGCCTGGGTAGAGAGTTTTTGAGCGCGTTCAAGCGGTGGAAGCGCTGCCATGCGCGTCGAATCCAACTGGTCCAGCATGGAGGCGGCCTGGCGGAAGGCCTGCTCGTCGAAGCTGCGCTCGATGCGTTCCAGCGGATCGGCAGCAGCGCCGGTGCTTGCGGTCGCGGCATCCGCCGGCGCGCCCACTCTCTTCCACGCCTGTTCCAGCGCCTGGGCTTCGCTGTCGCTGGCCTTGAGTTTCAGACACTGCGCCAGCTCATTCAGGGCGGCGGCGGTGTTCTTCTGGCGATGAAGGCTTAATGCCAGGTTGAAGTGGTAGTCCGCGTCGCCCGGGTCGGCCGCGGCAGCCTGCACGAAAAGGGTGGTCGCATCGTGACCCTGGCGGCTCACAGCCACTCCCTCATCGTTTACCACCGCGGCCAGCGGCAGAATGCGCGCCACCTCGGCAAACGATTTCTCGGCTTCGGCGTAGCTGCCAGAGAAGACCAGCGAAAGCCCGCGGTAGAAACCCGCTTCGAGAGCATCGCTATCATCGTGCCCGATTTTGGCGAATGCCTGCGCAGCCTGCTCATACTGCTGTTCCAGATACTCCTCCCGGCCCAGGGCCATCCAGGCGGGGGTAAACCCGGGGCTGAGTTTCACAGCCTGCTCAAGATGACTAAGCCGCTCGGCCTGGTCGGTGTCCGTAACGCCGCGGATGTACTGCTCGTAGGCATCGGGCCGCAGGTCTTTGCCCGCCGCAAGGAAGGTCTCCTCGCGTCCAGTAAAGGAGGGATCGAGCTTCTCAGTAAGCTTCCACGCCAGGGAGTCGAAGACGTCAATCAGGTTGCGCATCTCGCCTCGGGCGGTGACAGCTTCGCCCATCGTCAGGCGGGGGACGTCAACCAGCCGCGCCTCCACCACGAGCTCAGAGCCGTCGGTCCTGAAGTCGCCCACCACCACTGAATCCGCATCCAATGTCTGGGCGAGCTTGATGGAGCTGGCGCGCGAGGGCTGAAAACCGGCGGGCAATCCCAGGTGGTCGAGTGCGTAAACGCGCTTGGCGCGGCCGGTGGGCTCAAAACCGGCCGAGGCGAAACGGCTGCTGAGCAGTTCGGCGGCGGCTTCGCGGACCCATTCGAGATTGGGCTGGCCGCTGCGGTTGTCAAAAGGCAGAACCAGAAGAACGCGCCCGCTGCCCGCTTCCAGAAGGCTGGCGCCGGCCGGATCTGCGGACGATTGCGCACGGATGCCAGGCGCCATCCAACAAGCAAGAAACGCCGCTATGACCATAGCGGCAAGGCGGTCAGGCCGGGATAAGCAAAATTTACGCACAACAGGGTGATTATAGGCTGTCGCGCCTTGAGCATCCATCGCGTCATGTACGAAGATGAGGGCTATGACAGCAGGCGTTCAAACCACGATACTGCTTCTGTTGATCGCGGCGGTGGTAGCAATGCTCGCCAAGCGGCTGCGCTTTCCCTATGCCGCAGGGCTGGTCGTCGCGGGAATCGTGCTGGCGGCCGTTCCCTTCGCTCCCCGCATTTTGGTTACAAGAGACCTGATCTATGCAGGATTGCTTCCCCCGCTTCTTTTCGAGGCCGCCTACCACATTCACTGGGAGGCCCTTCGCCGGAATGCCCTTCTCATCGGAGTGCTCGTCACTCTGGGTGTAGCGATTTCGGGCGGTGTCTCCGCTGCTGGAATGCACCTTCTGGCGCATTGGTCATGGATGGGCGCACTGGTCTTCGGCGCCCTGATCGCCGCTACGGACCCTGTTTCGGTGATCGCCACACTCCGGGAGTCCCGAGCGAAAGGGCGTTTGCCGCTGCTGATTGAGGCGGAGAGCCTGCTGAACGACGGCACCGCGTCGGTAGCCTTTGCCGTCGTGGTGGCGATTGCGATGGGTCAGCATCTTGGCGCCGGGGGCGTAGCTCTCCAACTGGTTGGAAGCATCTGCGGCGGAGTGGCATGTGGAGCGGCTGTGGGCCTCGGCGCGCTCCTGCTTACCGGCAGAACCAACGATCACCTTGTCGAGGTCACTTTCACCACCATCGCAGCTTATGGTTCGTTCCTGCTTGCCGACTCCCTCAATATGTCGGGGGTTCTGGCCACGATCGCCTCCGGCCTGGTGATGAGCAACTTCAGAAGCATCGGCGCGATCTCGAAAAGGGGCGAAGAGGCCATCGAAAGATTCTGGGAGTATGCCGCATTCGTCGCGAACTCCCTGGTCTTCCTGCTCATCGGGACGCAGCAAAGCGACCGCGACTTTCTGGCCGTCTGGCTGCCGACGGTGATCGGCATTGCTGTCGTGCTGCTGGGGCGCGCCTGCGCCGTCTACTTCTGCAGTTCCCTATTTGCCGGCTCCTCTCTGCGCATCTCCGCTCGCCACCGGCACGCCCTCATCTGGGGCGGGCTGCGCGGCGCTTTGGCGCTGGCGCTGGCGCTCAGTCTTCCACAGCAACTTCCGCTTCGCAAGGAGATCGTGACCGTGAGTTTTGCCGTGGTTGCGTTCTCGAT
>Ga0335071_10003616_pt1 | contig 16240 bp, 11 predicted proteins | sample Lox_Sample_15_FD_206724 | JGI IMG/M metagenome (GOLD analysis project Ga0335071, IMG submission 206724) | Soil microbial communities from Loxahatchee National Wildlife Refuge, Florida, United States - Lox_Sample_1.5 | ecosystem: Environmental > Terrestrial > Soil > Wetlands | place: USA... | reverse complement strand
CGGCTTTATCCGAACAAGAACCCGCAGGCCGTGAACGACACGATTGACGAGATACGCACCAGCATGACGGTGCAGCCGGTGCCAGACGTTTCGCAGATCGGCGTGACCACCACGAAGAACAAGCCGGGTTCCAGCCCCGTGCCTGGTTTCTACCTGAATTACACGGCCCCGAATCCGCGAGAGGCACAGCAGATCTGCAGCGAACTCACGTCATTGATCGTCGACCAGAACATCAAGGAACTGCAGGAAGCGGCGACCGGAACCAGCGAAGTGCTGAACCGCGGCATCGAGGACGCGAAGAACAATCTGGACAGCCTTGACGCCAAGATGGCGGAATTCAAGAAGAAGTATGTCGGGCAGTTGCCGGGCGACGAAGACACCAACATGAAAGTCCTGATGTCGCTCAACACGCAACTGGAAGCGGTGACGCAGGGCTTGAACAAGGCCCAGCAAGACAAGACCTACTACGAGAGTCAACTGTCGCAGGAACTGGCGCAGTGGAAGTCGTCGCAAATCCTGACGAGTCCGGAGACGTTGCAGAAGCAGCTTTCGGATCTGCAGTCGCAGTTGTTGAGCTTGCAGGCGAAGTACACCGACGATCATCCGGATGTCATCAAAACCAAGTCTGACATTGCCGAGGTAAAGAAGAAGCTGGCGGAAGTCAACAAAGAGGCTGCCAATCCGGCGAACGCGGATTCGACCAAAGCCTCGGCCAGCGAGCCGCCGGAGATCCGGCAGACGAGGTTGTTGATCCACCAGCAGGAAGATCAGATCAACGTTTTAACGCGCGCGCAGAAGAAGTACCAGGCAGACGTCGGGACCTATCAGGGCCGCGTGTCTCTGAGCCCTGCGGTGGAAGAAGAGTACAAGGCGCTGAACCGCGACTACAGCACGGCACAGAAATCCTACGAAGACCTGCTGAAGAAGAAGAGCGACGCGGATTTGACGGTCAAGATGACGAACCAGGCGCAGGGCGAGCGGATGTTCCCGCTGAACCCGGCCAATCTGCCGGACTCGCCGAGCTTCCCGAATCGCCTGTTGTTTGCGGGAGCCGGGTTGGGCGCCGGACTGGCGCTTGGATTGATTCTCGCGCTGGGAGTGGAATTGACCGACAAGTCGATCCGTAATGAGGCGGATGCCGAGGCGGCTTTGGATCTGCCCCTTCTGGTTGCGATTCCGTGGGTCGGCGACCAAGAAAAGTCTGCGAAAGACGCCAGCGGCTGGAGTCGACTGAAGCCGGGCGAGCGATCCAAAGAAACGGCGAGGGCTTAGGGTAAGAGTAAGGGGATTCGAGAATCGCTATGTACAAAGACTTTTACGGGTTGCGAGCGAATCCGTTCAACGTGAATCCGGATCCGCGTTATTTGTTCCTGACGCGGCATACGGAGGAAGCGCTGGCGTGTTTGACCTATGGCATCCAGAGCCGCAAGGGATTCGTTCTGCTGACCGGTGAAGTAGGGACGGGCAAGACCACACTCATCAACAAACTGCTGGAATGGTTGCGGTTGCAGCAGGTGGCGACGGCCTTCGTCTTCAATTCGAAACTGAATGTGCCGCAATTCCTCGATTACATGATGGCGGATTTCGGCATCCCATGCGAGTCGAAAGCGAAGAGCCAGATCCTGCTGCGACTCTACAACTGGTTGCTCGACCGCTACCGCGCGGGCGAAACCGCCGTGTTGATCGTGGATGAAGCGCAGAATCTTTCCGATGAAGTGCTGGAAGAGATTCGCATGCTCACGAATCTGGAGACGTTTACCGAGAAATTGCTGCAGATCGTGCTGGTCGGGCAACCAGAACTGGAGCATCGGCTGCGGCAGCCGCAGTTGCGCCAATTGAAACAGCGCCTGACGTTGCGGGCGAGGACGCATCCGCTGACGCTCGAGGAGACAAAAGCGTATGTACAGCAGCGCCTGCGAGTCGCGGGATCCAACGGGCAACTGATTTTTGAGCCGGGGGCGATCGAGGCGGTGTACCGCTATGCGGGGGGAATTCCCCGCGTGATTAATCTGGTGTGCGAACACTGCCTGGTGAGCGCATTTGTCGATCAGCAGAAATTGATCGGCCCCGACGTGGTGGATGCAGTGGCGCGAGACTTCGATCTGAGCACGAACGGCACGTCTGCGGCGATGACGGTACCGGCGCCAGCCACGGGCAGCGGAAATACCGACAAGTTTGACTTAGTGGAGGCATTGCGGTCGCTGGCAACATTAGCTGACAAATTGCGCGAGTCGGAACAAGAGAAAGACCTCCCGAGCGAAAGGAAACTATGAGCCGAATCCACGAAGCATTGAAAAAAGCCGAGCAGGAGAGGGCGGCGACGCAGGGAGGCGCGCCCGCCGACGGCGAAGTGCAGACGAGCGCAACCGCGTACGATCCCGGTCCCGCGATGCCACTGGCTGCTGGCAACGGCTCTGGCAGCGTGGCGACCTCGAACATGCCAGTGCCGAATATCACCGCGCCCAATATGGGCGCAGCCTTCAACCTGGATTCACGCTGCGCGCGTTACGAATGGAAGCCCGATCCGGCGGCCATGCTTTTTCAGAACGGCGACAATAACATGCTCGGAACGGAAGAATATCGGACGCTGCGTTCCCGGCTCTATCATCTGCGGGAAAAGCAGACGTTGAAGACGTTACTCATCACTAGCGCGCTGCCGAAAGAGGGGAAATCGTTCACCTCACTCAACCTGGCGCAGGTGATGGTGCGGCAGCATGGACGGCGGGTGCTGCTGATTGACGCCGACCTGCGGGGGCCGAGATTGCATCTGATGCTGGGCACCACGGCCGGAACGGGATTGTCGGACTATCTCGAAGGAAAGAACGACGAGTTCTCGATCATGCAGCGTGGGCCGGTTGACAATCTGTTTTTCATCCCCAGCGGCACGGGAATCGCCGATCCTTCTGAACTGATCGGGAACGGCCGCATGAAATTGCTGATGCAGCGGGTCGAACCGTTGTTTGACTGGATCATCGTCGATTCGCCACCGGCAGTTCCTGTCTCCGATGCAAGCGTGTTGGCCAAGACGTGCGACGGCGTGATCATTGTGGTACGTTCGGCGGTCACCCCGGCGGACATAGCGCGCAAGGCGCGAGAAGAGTTTCCCGACGAAGCGCTAATCGGCGTCGTGCTGAACGGGACACGGGAGTCGCCGGCGGAGTATCAGCGCTACTACTACGAGGCGTATCAGAGCAAAAACGGATCGAACCAGTCCTAGGGGGAAGTAGATCGTGATCCGGCTTTTCAAAGTCTATTACCCGGTCAGAACCGTGGTTCTGTTCGCGGTGGAGACGCTGATTGTGTGGTTTTCGTTCTTGTTGGGCACCCTGGTATGGAGCCGGCAAGACTGGCAACTGGTACTCAACAACGAACTGTTTATTGAAGGCGGGATCTACAAAATCCTGTTAGTGACGGTCATCGTCCTGATGCTGTCACACGGTCTGGATCTCTACGATTCCAACACCCTCGGTCCCAAGTGGGATCAAATCTTCCGATTGTTGTTCGTGCTGGGTACAGTATCACTGGTTCTCTCGGCGGTAGGATTCGCCTATCGTCGTTTTATGCCCGGGCACGACTTCCTGCCCCGATATTCCGCGCTCACCGGGCTGGTCATCCTGACGTTCGGTTTGCTGGGATGGCGCGCCGTTTACGCCTGGCTCGTACAACAGCCGTATTTTCGTGAACGTGTGTATGTGCTGGGCACCGGCGAGCGGGCACAACGCCTGCTGAACGGATTGCGGCAGCGTTCTGAACTCGGCATTGAGGTCGTGGGATGGACCGGAAACATTGACGGTGCATTGACGCGCGAGAGTGTTGCCGGACATTTGCTGGGAGTGACGAAGGAGACCAGAGTTCACCGCGTCATTGTGGCCATGCCGGACCGTAGAGGAACGCTGCCAGTCGAGGAATTGTTGAACCTCCGCCTGGCGGGTGTAAGCGTGGAAGAAGCCACTTCGTGGCTGGAGAAGATCACTGGCCGGATTGAAGTGGAGCAACTGTATCCGAGCTGGCTGATTTTTGCGGAAGGCTTCCGCTTCAGCGGATTTTTCCGAATGATGCGGCGGCTGATGAATTTCGTGCTGGCGCTGATCGGGTTGGTCCTGGCATCGCCGCTGCTGCCGTTCATCGCGCTAGGGATCAGGCTCGATTCTCCCGGCCCGGTTCTGTACCGTCAGAAACGGGTGGGGCGGGGCGGAGACAACTTTTACTGCTACAAGTTCCGCACCATGCGACCGGATGCCGAGGCCGACCGCGGTGCGACTTGGGCAACGGATGACGATCCCCGTATCACACGGTTCGGGAAGTTTCTGCGGAGTTCGCGATTGGACGAGATTCCGCAGCTCTGGTGCGTGCTGAAAGGCGACATGCATTTTGTGGGGCCGCGGCCGGAGCGCCCGGAATTTGTGGAGTGGCTGAGCAAGGAGATTCCGTACTACGGAGTGCGACACACGGTGCGCCCGGGAATCACGGGCTGGGCCCAGGTGCAATACAAGTACGGCAATACGCTGGAAGATGCGCGCGAAAAGCTGCAGTACGACCTGTTTTATATCAAGAATGCGTCGTTCGGATTGGACCTTCTGATCCTGTTCCAAACGATCAAGATTGTCGTGCTGGGCCGGGGCGCGAAATGAAGTGGGTGTTCTGGCTGTCTGCCGCGGTGATTGTTTACACGTACGTGGGGTATGCGTTGTGGCTATGGATGCGGTCGCTGATCAAGCCCGCGCCGCCGATGCGCGGTGTGATTTACCCGACGATTTCGATCGTGCTCGTAGTGCGCAACGAAGAGCAGGTCCTGGACCGCAAGTTGCGCAATTTATTGGAACTAGACTATCCGGCGGAATCGTGTCAGATCATCGTGGTGTCCGACGGTTCAACGGACCGGACTGAGACAATTTTGCGGGGCTATGCCGCCAATCCGCGCGTGCACGCGGTGATGAACTCACTGCCGGCGGGGAAGGCCGCCGGACTCAATGATGCGATGACCTGGGCGCGGGGAGAGATCGTCGTATTCACGGATGTGCGGCAGAAGATTGAGCGCGATGCGGTGCGGCTGTTGGTGGAGAATTTTGCGGACCCAAGCGTCGGATGTGTCAGTGGCGAACTGATGCTTGGTGATCCGGACGGCGGCGAGGCGGCACGGGGCACTGGGTTGTACTGGAAGATCGAGAAGAAGATTCGCGAGCTGGAATCGATGTCGGGTTCGGTGATTGGAGCGACAGGAGCGTTGTATGCCGCGCGGCGCGAACTGGTGCAGGAAGTCCCGGCGGGAACGATTCTGGACGACGTCTTTATTCCGATGAATGTGGTACGGCAAGGACAGCGCGTGGTATTCGATGGACGGGCACACGCGTGGGATGTGCCGAACCTCGGTGCAGGAAGGGAATTCAACCGGAAGGTGCGGACGCTGAGCGGAAATTATCAGTTGCTGCGGTTGGCGCCGTGGCTGTTAAGCGGCGAGAATCCTGTCCGGTTTGAATTTGTAAGCCACAAATTGATGAGGCTGGTGGTGCCCTTTGCACTAGCGACGCTGCTGGTGGCGTCGGTTTTCTTGTCATCATCCTTTTACAGAGTGATGCTAGCCTGCCAGATCGCGTTCTACGCGCTAGCCGCAATGGGTATGATGCCGTTCCGAAAAGGGCCGCTCACTCGTTTTGCGGATGCGGCGTTCACTTTCATGATGTTGAACACGGCGGCGCTGCTCGCGTTTGCGAACTTTGTCCGCGGCCGCAAAGAAGTTTGGATTCGCTAGCTCGGATTCCCGGGAAACAGGAAAAGGAAATCACTTGGCCACCGCCGCATTCGAACTGAGGAAAGCGAGGAGACAGCGACGGCGCTCCAGTGGCGCGTACTGGGCTCTGCTGGCGCTGTCGGCGTTGTACTTTGGGCGGCCGGAGGATGTGATTCCCGGGATCGGCGTGATCCCGATGGCTAAGATTGCTGGCGGCATCGCGCTGATCGGATTGATCCTCAGCCTGTTGAGCGGCCGACACAAGCAGAAGTTTGCGCCAGAGACGAAGTATGTATTGGCGATGCTCGTCTGGTACTGCATCTCAATCCCGTTCGCGTACTGGAGAAGCGGCGCGTTCAACACGGTGTTCACCCGGCTGTCGAAAGCGGTTATTGTTGCGCTCCTGGTGGCTCTGGTAGTGCGCGAGATGTGGCAATTGAAGCGCCTGATCTGGGTGCAGGCCGCCGCCGTGGCCGGAATGACTGTGGTTTCGGTGGGCATGCATCACACGCATGGCGGGCGACTGGTAGGCGCGCTGGGCGGGGTGTTTGAGAATCCCAACGATCTGGCAATCAATATTGCGTTGAACTGGCCGATTTGCGTGGCATTCTTCTTCATGGCCAAGGGATTGAAGAAGGTGCTCTGGGCGGTGGCCGTGCTGGTGATGCTGATCGCGGTGGAGTTGACCTACTCGCGCAGCGGATTCCTGGCGATTTCGTTGGCTGCAGTACTGGTGATCTGGGAGTTTGCCGTGCGGCAGAAGCGGCGCCAGTTGCTGCTGGTTGCGGTGCTGCTGGGTGCGGTCTTGCTGGTGGCGATGCCGGGGCACTACATTGCGCGGCTGGGCAGCATTGTGAGCGGCAATGAGGTGGATTCCATGGATCGCGGCTCAATTGCGGCGCGCAAGGGCTTGCTGATGGAGAGCATCAAGACGGCAGTCAAACATCCCATCTTCGGCGTGGGAGCGGGGAATTTTGAAGTGATCGGTGGGTCGTGGCGCGTGGCGCACAATAGCTATACCGAGATTGCGGCGGAAGCGGGCTTTCCGGCGTTCATTCTCTTCATGATGATGATGTTCCGGACTCTCAAGAACTTGAAACAGGTGCGGCAATCGCCGATGTTCGAAAAGGATTCTGATGTTCGGGGACTGTGCAGCGGGCTGATCGTGAGCGTGCCGGCATTCATGGTGAGCGCCTTTTTTGCTTCCACGGAATACAGTATGTATCCCTACTTCCTGGTGGCGTATACCACCGCTTTGTACCAGATTACGACTGCGAGAGAGCGAGCATTGGGAGAGGAGAGCACCGCCAGCACGAATCCGCGCGAGAGGAAATATGGCAGCAAGCGAAGAGAACTGGTCTGGAGTCGCTGACGAGATCCTGAGAATCCTGCGCTGTCTCGCGTGCCAGCGGGAGTTGCGGCAGGAAGCGGACGGATTGGTGTGCCTGGGGTGCGCGAAAAAGTTTCCCGCGGTGAACGGCCTAGTTCGATTTGTGGATGCACAGCACTACGCCGGCAGCTTTGGATTTCAGTGGCATTTGTTTCGACGTACCCAACTTGATGACGAAACCAGTCGGCGTTCAGAGAGCGATTTCCGGCGACGGACCGGATTCGAGCCGGAAGATCTTGCCGGAAAACTGGTTTTGGATGTTGGTTGCGGCATGGGGCGGTTTGCTGAAGTGGCGAGCCGCTGGGGTGCACACGTGGTGGGCATCGATCTGAGCCTGGCGTGCGAAGTGGCAGAAGAGAACTTGCGCGATCGGCAAGCGACGTTTTTTCAGGCGGACGTGTTCAAGCTGCCGTTTGCAGCGGAGAGTTTTGATTACATCTACAGCTTGGGAGTTTTGCATCATACTCCGGACTGCAAGGCTGCATTTCAGGTGTTGCCGCGGTTGTTGAAGCCCGGGGGCCGCATCGCCATATGGCTCTACAGCAAGTACAACAACTGGTACAAGATGAGCGACGTGTACCGAAAAGTGACGCGGCGAATGTCTCCAAAACTGCTGCATAAGCTGTGCTATGGAGTGATTCCGCTGTATGGCGTGCATCGTGTTTTGAAAAAGATTCCGCTGGTGGGCCGTCCGGCGAGCGGTGCGTTGGCATACGCGATTCCGATGGCGCACAATCCCGATCCGAAATGGCGCGTGCTGGATACGTTCGATTGGTACTCGCCGTGGTACCAGTCGAAGCATACCTACGAAGAAGTGTTTCGTTGGTTTGAGGAGAGCGGGTTAGAGGATTTGCGAGTCGTGATGCAGCCGATCTCCGTTACTGGCCGTCGACCGGCCGTCTCTTCCTCGATCGATCAACGGAGTGAAAGTCTCGAGGTTCAGCCATGTGCGGAATAGCCGGCATGATTGGGCGCGAGGGCGAAGGGGTCAGCGCCGAGCAGGTGCGCCGGATGACCGACGCGATCGTGCATCGCGGGCCGGACGATGAGGGCATCAGCGCCGTCCGCAACGTCGGCCTGGGCATGCGAAGGTTGAGCATCATCGACCTAGCGGGTGGGCATCAGCCCATCTACAACGAAGATCGCAGCGTTTCGGTTGTGTTCAATGGTGAGATCTATAACTTTCCCAAGCTGCGCGAAGAACTCATAGCTCGCGGACACAAGTTCTATACCCATAGCGACACGGAAGTGATCGTTCATCTCTACGAGGAGATGGGAGCGGCTTGCGTCACAAAGCTGCGCGGCATGTTTGCCATCGCGCTTTGGGATGAGAAGCGCAAATCACTCTTATTGGCTCGCGACCGGCTGGGCAAGAAGCCTTTGTATTACGCGGTACGCGATGGGCGGCTGTATTTCGGGTCGGAAATCAAGGCCATGCTGGCGGCGGCGCCGGAGCTTTCCGAAGTTGATCCCGAGGGCGTGTTGCAGTTTTTCTACTTCGGATATGTGCCCGATCCGTTTTCGGCGTTTAAGAGCATTCGGAAGTTGCCGCCTGGGCATCTGGCGGAGTTTGCGAACGGCGAAATCAAAGTTCGCGAGTATTGGGACGTGCCGCAGTATGGGGCGCGTGATCCGGGGTCGGACGAGGCTTGCCTCGAGGAGATGGAGAAGCGGCTCGAGGAAGCCGTGAGGATTCGTCTGATCAGCGATGTGCCGCTGGGCGCGATGCTGAGCGGGGGAGTAGATTCGTCGGTGGTGGTGGCCTTGATGGCGCGTTGCAGTTCGCTGCCGGTGAAGACGTTCTCCATCGGATTTGGCAAGGCGGATTTCAACGAAGCGGAATATGCACGCCTGGTGGCACGGAAGTTCAGCACCGATCATCATGAGCTCGTGGTCGATCCGGATATTGTCGCGACGCTCCATACACTCACCGGACTGATGGAAGAACCGTTCGGCGACTCTTCGATGATCCCGACCTACTACGTTTCGCGTTTGGCGCGGCAGAACGTGACCGTGGCTTTGTCGGGTGACGGCGGCGACGAGTTATTCGCGGGATATGACCGCTACATCGTGAACTGGCGGCGGAGACGTTACGACTTCATCCCGCCGATGGTGGGCGCGCTATACCGCAACCATGTGTATGGGCGGCTACCGTCGCACGTGAAAGGGCGGAAGTTTGCCTGGAACATTACGCTCTCGTCGCGCGACCGGTACCTGGATGGTATTTCGTTCTTGCCTGCGTTGCATCGGGAGAAATCCTTGTTCTCGGCGGATTTTGCCGCCACCGCTTGCACGTGGACGGATCCATTCCGGCAGTTCGAGCACTACTACGATAAGGCTCCGGCGAGCGACCAGTTGAGCCGGTTGATGTACCTGGACACGAAAACCTATCTGACGGCCGACATCCTGACCAAGGTTGATCGCATGAGCATGGCGGCGTCGCTCGAGGCGCGGTGTCCAATTCTGGATCATGAATTTGTGGAGTGGGTCGCTGGCCTTCCGCTGAAGTACAAATTCCGCGACGGCACGCGCAAGTACATGCTGAAGAAACTGGCCGAGAAAGTTGGAGTTCCCTCGGAACTGTTGCACCGGAAGAAGCAGGGTTTCTCGCTGCCCCTGGCGCACTGGATGCGCAAGGAATTGAAAGACGGATTGCTGGGCATTCTACTGGAGCCGCGCACGTTGCAGCGCGGATATTTCGAGCCGCAGGCGATCCGGACCGTGATGGATGAGCACTTCAAACAGGTGCGCGATCATGCCGGCGTGATCTGGATGCTGCTGGTGTTCGAGCTATGGCACCGGAATTTCCTGGAGACAGACCGCATCCGCGGACGCGGTGAGGCGCACCTTGTGCCCGAAGTTTATGCCCGACGGCAGCCTGTGATGGCGCAGGATACGCTCGGCGGTGAACCCGCGTGAGCCAGGTGCATCCGGAGGGAAAACAAGGCGGCACGGTTGTGGCCGCAGAACGGGAACGTCCGGGCGTGTTCCTGATGACGAACACTCTGGAGACCGGAGGAAGCGAGCGGCAGTTTGCTGTGCTGGCACAAGGATTGGACCGGTCAGCGCTGGATGTTCATCTCGGGTGCCTTCGGAATGTTGGGCCGTTGAGCGATGAGCTGGAGGGATTGGTGGAGTTTCCACCTTGCGGCAGTCTCGTCGGGTGGAAATCGCAAAAGGCCCGCCTGGCGTTGAGCCGGCATCTTCGGAGCAAGCAGATTGCGGTTGTAAACTCGTTCGACTTTTACGCGAACCTGATGTTGATTCCGGCTGCTCGATGGGCTGGTATCCCTGCGATCTTCGGGAGCCATCGTCAGATCGGGGATTTGCTGAGTCCGGCACAGTTCATGGCGCAGCGAGCCGCATTTCACTTTTGCGATCGCGTGATCTGCAATTCGCGCTCGGCGGCCGATGCTTTGCGGGATCGCGGTGGGATGGCGGAGCGAAAGTTGGTGGTAATAGGAAACGCACTGCCGGACGCGTTGTTCGAGGAAACCGCTCCGGCTGTTCGCAAGTCTGCGGGACTTTTACGAGTGGGAATGATCGCGCGCATGAATGATCCGTCGAAGAACCATGCCGGGTTCCTCGAGATGGCCGCGAGGCTGGCGACGAAATACCCGGGAGTGGAGTTTCTGTTGGCGGGTGACGGTCCGCTGCGAGCAGGCATTGAAGCTCAAGCTGCGTTGTTGGGATTGGGATCGAAGATCACGTTTCTCGGCGACCGGCGGGATGTGTCGGCAGTTCTGGCTTCCATCGATGTGAGCGTGCTTACGTCGCGGACGGAGAGCTTGTCGAACGTGATCCTGGAATCGATGGCGGCGGGAATTCCGGTCGTTGCGGCGCGGGTGGGTGGCAATCCTGAACTGGTGCAGGACGGCGTGACCGGCTTTCTTGTGCCGGTCAATGATGAGCCAGCGGTTGCCGATGCTGTCGGAAAGTTGATGGATCATCCGGAACTGCGCCGGGATTTTGGCACAGCAGCGAGGGCGGTAGCGCGGGAGCGATTCAGTTTGCGAGCCATCACTCGGCAGTACGAAGATCTTTATTTTTCGGTGCTCGAGGAAAAAGGTCGGTCCCCGGAGTCGCGACGAGTGGCGATTCACTGAGGCGGAGGAGAGATTGGAGAAACGAATACTCGAAATCGGGAACTGGCCTCCCCCGGTGTGCAGTTGGACGATGAGCCTCGTCGGCTTGCGCAAGGAATTGGAGTCGCGGGGCTGGGATTGTCCGGTGATGAACCTGAACGAGAACCGGAAAGTGCGCAGCACGGAATACATTGATGTGCAAAGCGGCCCCGATTATGTCTGGAAGGTTCTGCGTCACATGTGGCGAGGATATGCCGTGCATGTACGCGTCAATGGCGAAACGAAGAAGGGATATTTGCTGGCACTGTGCGCGCTGATGATGGCGCGGATGTTCGGGCGGCCCGCGCTGCTTACCTACGGCGGCGGCCACCAGCAGAGCTATTTCCCGGCGCCAAAGGGTTCGCTGCGACACTTGGCGTTTTCGTTCCTGTTCCGAATTCCGCACCGGATTTACTGCAATAGCGAAGCCGTGAAGGCGGTACTGCTCACAACGGGAATTTCGCCAGAGGTGGTCGAGCCCATTCCGCACTTCTCGTCGTACTACGTGCAATTCACGCCCGCTGAGTTGCCGGATCAGGTTGTGGAGTTCTATCAGCAGCACGACGGCGTATTTTTCAGTTACGTGTGCTTCCGGAAGGAGTTTGCGCTGGAGTTTCTGGCAGCGGCGATGCGCAAGTTTCGCGAATCATTTCCGAAGACCGGATTTCTCCTGGTTGGTCCCTGGCATCGCGAGATGGATGCGATGAAATCGTTCCTCAAAGAGCAGAAGGTTGAGGATGCTGTGTGCGTGCTGGGATCGATGCCGCACGATAGGTTCCTGACTTTGTTGAGAAAATCCCTCGCCTATATTCGCACGCCCGTTACCGACGGAATCTGCTCGTCGGTTCTGGAATCGCTGAAGTTGAAAGTGCCGGTACTCGCGGCCGATAACGGCACGCGGCCCGAAGGAACGCTGTTGTGGAAAGAAGGCGATCTTGAGAGCCTGCTCGCGCTGATGACTGAGGCTGTGAAGAATCACGAGTCTTTGGTGGCGGCGATTCCAGAAATCGCTGTGGAAGACAATGCCAAGAAACTGGCGGACAGCATTGAACGGGTGAGTCTTGAGACAGGGTTCATGGTGAAAGGCGACGAATTACGGGTAGGAAACTGAGCGACGGCTCGACCTAACCGGGAGATGATCAGGATGGGATCTCAGGTGATGACGCAAGGTGCGAACACGACGGCGGCTCGTAGCAAGGCTCCCGTATTTGTTTTGGGATGCGGGCGTTCGGGGACGACTTTGCTATATCACATGCTGCTCTCGGCGGGAAATTTCGCCGTGTACCGGACGGAGTCGAATGCCATCAATTTGCTCGAGCCGCGATTTGGAGACCTCAGCGTCAGAAGCAATAAAGAAAAATTGATGCAGGCATGGCTCAACAGCAAGCTGGGAGAAGTTTCCGGACTTGATCCCGCCGTAATCACCGCCAAGGTAGTTGCGGAATGCCAGAATGGCGGCGACTTTCTGCGCATCATCATGAGCGAGATGGCGCGCCAGCAGGGCGTGGAGCGCTGGGCCGATTGCACGCCGGAACATCTGTTGCACCTGGATCGCATCAAGGAGACGATTCCCGATGCGCTGATCATTCACATCATCCGCGACGGGCGAGACGTGGCGCTGTCGACGGCCAAACTGGGATACATCCGCCGCGCGTGGTGGGACAAAACTCCTAATGTCATGGTCGCGGGGCTGTACTGGGAGTGGATGGTGCGCAAGGGAAGAGAAGATGGCAGGCGGCTGGGTCCGGATTACATTGAAATACGCTTCGAGCAACTGATTTCTGACCCGTGCGCGACGCTGGCCACCTTGAGCGAATTTGTTGGGCAGGAACTTGATTACGACCACATTCTCCAGGCCGGAATCGGTTCGGTGAGCGAGCCGAATACTTCGTTCAAGGATTCTTCGAATGGCGGGTTCAATCCTCTGGGGCGATGGCGGAAAGGATTTACCCCAGAGAATCTGGCGACGTTTGAGTCCCTGGTGGGCAACACATTGGAGGAATTGGGCTATGAGTTGGGGACGACGGAACGGTCGCTTCTGGATCGCCCGGACATGCGGCGCATGCGGTCGAGGTACCGCACCTACTTTGACTCCAAGCTGTGGCTTAAGGCGAAAACACCGCTAGGCAAGCTACTCGTGACGAAAGATCTTTCCTGGTTGTAGTTCCCAACGAATCAACCTAACGTGACGAAACCGGCTCTGCGGCTGTGGCCGCGAGTTCAGCCTTCCAATCCAAATCGCATGGCGACATGGTTCGCGCCGACTCCAGCATTTTCAGGCAAACGATCGTAGCGCGGGAACCGTCGTCAACCGTGACGCTGGGAGATTTTCCAGCGCGGACCTCGTCGAAAAATGCACGCATCTGTTCGGCATAGCCCTTTTCGGCATACCAACTCGCGCGGCGGCTGATGCTACTCGTCTTCAGTTCGAGACGTTTGAAGTCTTCTGCCACGGCCCCCATGCCGGGCGCGAAGGCCTCGACACGCTCCCCACCGGACGTTTTGCTTCCCACCGTGCAATAAGTGAGGTTCGCAATGGAATCGTCGGCAAAACGGAAAGTTGAAGTCAGATTATTTTCGCCGATGGGGTCTTTCTTTCCGGTGGGCAAGGAAAAAGCAGTGACGAGCACAGGCTCGGAATCGAGCAGCCAGTACGCCAAGTCAACGAAGTGACAGGCCTCACCGAGGATTGCGCCGCCGATGCTGGGATCAGCCATCCAGTAGTCGCCGGAAATTCCCGGAGAATTCACGCGCAGGTTGAGAACGGCTGGGCCGCTGCGGCGAGCCAGTTGCTGTTTCATCCCACGATAGGTGGGCGAGAAGCGGCGGTTGAATCCGATGGTCAGTTGCTTGCCGGTTTCGGCGACGGCCTGGTGGAGTTGGCGGCATTCGTCAACGGTCAGAGCCATCGGCTTCTCCAGGAACACGTTCTTGCCCGCACGAAGAGCCGAGAGGGCTTGTGGTGCGTGCTGTGCGTTGCGGCTAACGATTACGACTGTGTCTACGCCGGGATCCTTCAGGACTTCGTCATAGTCAGAGCAGCAGTACTCCGCGCCGAAGCGCAAGGCGTAGCTCTTGGCGCGGGGGCCGTTGGCGGAGTAGACCGCCCGCAGGCGAATGTTCGGGATTTTCTTGAGATTCGGAAGATGGACCCAGCGAGCGAGATTGCCAGCGCCTACGAGGGCTACTCCTGTCGAACCGTTCTTAGACGCTGCGGGACTCTCCACGCGACGCGTCGGCTGGAAGGACTGCACGACATCAGCGGAGGTCGCCGCCGGATAGTTCAGCAGAACGGCCAAGCTTGACGACGCAGGATTCATAATCATTGCGTAGGCTTGTGCCGCGTCGTTGAGGGGGAATCGGTGGGTGATCAGAGGAGCGAGCTGGATGCGGCCTTGCGCGACGAGACGCAGGAACTCCGCCATGTTGCGGTTTTCGGTCCAGCGCACGTAGTTGATGGGATAGTCCTGTCCGTGTTTTTCGTAGATGGGGTCGTAGCTGCCCGGGCCGTAGGCGCGCGCCATGAAGAACTGGATTTCCTTGCGGTACATGTCATACCAAGGGAAATTCAATTCGACAGCGCCGACATCGACGATGCGTCCGCGGTCAGCGCAAATCTGAACGGCTTGCTCGCATGGTGCTGCGGATTTCGCGGCCGCCGCAATGATGACGCAATCGACGCCGCGACCCCCGGTCAGCGAAGCGATGTGCTCGATCAACGCAGCTCCGCCGGTGAGCGCGTGATCGGCGCCCACTTGGCGAGCGAGATCTACGCGTTCTTGTTTTAGGTCTACAGCTAGAACGGTAGCTCCTTGCAGTTTTGCAAGTTGTGCAATGAGTTGGCCGACGAGTCCCAAGCCCAACACTGCAACGGTTTCGCCGAGACCCAATTGCGCGATGCGGACGCTGTTGAGTGCGATGCTGCCAAGCGTGGCGAAGCAGGCGTGTTCGAACGGAACGGACTCTGGGATTGCGACGACCAGATTCGATCCGACAAGAATTGTCTCGCCGTGGCCGGTGCCTTCACCACCGTAGGCGACCCGGTCTCCGATTTCCAGGTTCGTCACGGTCGGATGTTTATCAACAATGATTCCCGCGCCGGAGTAGCCCAGAACCGCGTACTCACTGAATTTTGCTTTGACTTCGGCGAACGTGCTGAGAGGGCCTTGGACCTTGAGGACGTTCCATATCTTCGTAAGCTGCGACGGATTATCGGCGACAGCGCGCAGGACGCCTTCCTGGTGGATGCTGGCAGTTTCCGTCCCTCTGCTGATGAGAGAACAGAGCGGCCGGACTAGAACGTGGTGCGGAATGACGACCGGGTCGGGAACATCGTCGACAATGATTTGTTTGAGACCCTTGCGGATGATTTGTTTCATTGCTCTAGGCTATCGCGGCGCGATGACTACGATGTTAACAGCAGGCGCGCTATTCCACGCCCTTTAGAGCGGCGTCGAGGGCATCAATATCGGCACCCAAATCTTTGCCATCGCTTCCGGCACGGACGAACGGTGAGGCCTGTTTACAGTTCTGGCCCCTGTCTTTGCAGAGTCGATAGTCGCCGTCCTGGCCGTGGTTGAAGTTCACGAAGCCGACAGCATTTTCGTTCTTCGGGAACGAGTTTTCCTTCGGCCACTGCTTGCCGGGATTGATGATCGCATTGTGAGCGAATGTCGATGACGTGAAACAACTCTTGAATACCGCTTCCGGCCCCTGCTGGACGGCACCGAAAGCGCAATTCTGTTTGCCGCCGGTAGAGGTCACTTCCCGTTCGGCAGCGCTCAAGATGCTGTTGGTAAGCGAGAAGTTGGCTATCGGAGGCTTGCCGGCGTCAGCGCCAATGTTCAATGCAACGCGGGGTGGAAAGGCCGTGACGTGGTCGATCTTCACATCGCGGAGCTGCGGGGCCTGGGACATCACCATGGCGAAAGCTCCGAAGCCTTTGTATTTTTCGCCGTCGATATCTTCGAAGATGAGATCGTGGATGCTGTATCGTTC
>Ga0335071_10003615_pt1 | contig 16240 bp, 17 predicted proteins | sample Lox_Sample_15_FD_206724 | JGI IMG/M metagenome (GOLD analysis project Ga0335071, IMG submission 206724) | Soil microbial communities from Loxahatchee National Wildlife Refuge, Florida, United States - Lox_Sample_1.5 | ecosystem: Environmental > Terrestrial > Soil > Wetlands | place: USA... | reverse complement strand
TCTGCGCGCCTCACGTGGACATCGACTCCACTGACGACGACCTGAAGCGGCTCGCGGACAAGCTCCGCGCGAAGAAGCTCGTGGCGGGCTCGCTGGTGGCACCGGTCTGGCCGCCGACCGGCGGCGGATCGGCCATGGGCACGGCCGAGGAGCGCCAGAGCTTCCTCACCCAGGTGCGCAAGGCCTGCGGCATCGCCCGCAAGCTGCGTGCCCTGGGGATCCGGCCCGACGGGATCGTGCGCATCGACTCGTCCGTCGACCCTGGCACCTGGTCAAAGGACCCCGAGGGCAACCAGCGGAAGATCGCCGAGACCTTCCGCCAGGCCTGCGACATCGCCGAGGACCACGGCGAGGTCTTGGCCGCCGAGGGCGAGATCTGCTGGGGCGGGATGCACAGCTGGCGGCGGATGGTCCAGCTCCTGGAGATGGTGGGCCGGCCTCGGACCCTGGGATTCCAGGCGGACATGGCCCACACCCTTCTCTACCTGCTCGGCTACAACGCCCCCGAGGACGCCCTCGTGCCAGAGTCCTTCGACTGGAAGGACCGGGCCGTGTTCGAGCAGGCGTACAAGAAGCTGACCGACACGCTCCGCCCCTGGACCATCGACCTGCACATCGCCCAGAACGACGCGACCGTGTTCGGCTCCGGGACACACGACAAGACCGGCCGGCACTGCCTCCCCAAGGACCCCAAGGGGAAGCTGGAGATCCCCAAGGCGGCGGGCTACTGGCTGCGCGACGAGAAGGGACAGCTCACCCGTCGCATCAAGCACCTCTGCTGGGACGGCTGCATGTTCCCCAACGAGACCATGCGCAAGCCGCAGACCTGGAACGACATCCTGGGAGCAATGCTGTCAGTGCGCGAAGCGCACGGCTGGAGGCAGTAGGCCCTAACCGCCAAGACGCGTGGAGGGACAGCAATGAGTGATCTTCGGATCGGAATGATCGGGTACGGCTTCATGGCGCGAGCGCACTCCAACGCCTACCGCAAGGTGCCCAACTTCTTCGCTGTGAAGCGCACGCCGGTGCTGCAGGTCGCCTGCGCCCGCAACGAGGCCAACGCGAGAGCCTTCGCGGACACCTGGGGCTACAAGGCTGTCGAACCCGACTGGCGCAAGCTGGTCGCACGCGACGACGTGGACGCCGTGGACATCTGCGTCCCGAACAACCTGCACTGCGAGATCGCGCTGGCCGCCGCCAGGGCCGGCAAGATGATCCTCTGCGAGAAACCCCTGGCCATGGACGTCGAGCAGGGCCGCCAAATGGTCGAGGCGGTGACCAAGGCCAGGGTGCCCAACATGGTCTGGTACAACTACCGGCGGGTGCCGGCCGTGACCATGGCGAAGCAGCTCGTCTCCGAGGGCAAGCTGGGGAGGATCTTCCACCTCCGCGCCAAGTTCCTGCAGGACTGGACCATGTCCGCCGACCTACCGCAGGGGGGACAGGGCCTTTGGCGCCTGGACGTGGCGGCCGCGGGGAGCGGCGTCACCGGAGACCTCTTGGCGCACTGCATCGACACCGCCCGCTGGGTTAACGGCGAGGTCGACCAGGTCAGCGCCATGACCGAGACCTTCATCAAGGAGCGCAAGCACAACTTGACTGGCAAGGTCGAGCCGGTGGGCATCGACGATGCTTGCGCTTTCTTGGCCCGGTTCAAGAACGGCTCTCTCGCGACCTTCGAGTCCACCCGCTACGCGCGGGGCCACAAGGCCCAGTACGTCTTCGAGATCAACGGTCAGGACGCGTCCGTCGCCTGGGACCTCCACGACCTGCACCGGCTCGAGTACTTCGACCACCGGGACGAGGGCCGACTCCGCGGTTGGCGCTCCATCCACGTCACCGATGGCGACCACCCTTACATGTCCCACTGGTGGGTTCCCGGCTTACAGATCGGGTACGAGCATAGCTTCGTGCATGCCGTAGCCGACTTCCTAGAGGGTCTCGAGACCGGCAAGCCGGCGCAGCCCGACTTCGCCGACGCGCTCGCGACGCAACGGGTGGTCCAGGCGGTATTGGAGAGCGCCGCGCAGGGCAAGTGGGTGAAGGCCTAGCCTGGATTATTCATCGGCACCGAGCGGGTTGGGAATGGTCGGTGGGGGAGGTCCCGATCGGACAGGCGAGGGGCCTCTCTGCAACGTGCCTCGCCGCCTCCAGCCCACCGCCTGCTGCCCGATTCTCGAAACACGAAAGGGTGGGCTGGCTTGCCAGGGCGACATCGTCCTGGCCTCGGCAGATCGTTCTGAAGAGAGGCTCATCGCGCAAGGAGGCGGTGTCGTTGCAATCCTCGTAGCCTTGAGCGATTCCGAAGACGCGTTCCCGCACCATTTCGTGGAACGGATGCAAGACGAAGATCGGGTTGCGCCAGTCGCGCAGGGCCACGATCGGTTACCTCGCGGTCGTGGCTGCCCAGAAGCTACGCGCTTTCGACGGGTTGCGCCGGAGCCTCGATAAGGCCCCTCCGCTCAAGGCGGCAAGGGAAGCTCGCTTTAGAGGGGTCGGGTGATTGGGGGAGGGCGTCCCAGCAGTCACCCAGAGGTCCACCTTCCGATCGCATCCGTAAGATGCGCAGTCATCTCTACGACTCGATGAGCAGGATCTGTGGTCGACCCCTCGACCTGCCCGCCTCGAGACGCTTCCTGCCGCCTGGTGAGCGTGTCTTGGTCCCGATAGGCAGCTGTCGAGGGGCAAGCGGGCAACTCGATTTCGAGCGGCAGGGGTGCAGCAACCGAGTTACCAGCGGTCAAGGTCAGCGGGGCGAGTCCGCCGTTTTGGCGAGGAGGAGGTCATGTCCGTGAGGTTCGTCGGTCACGCGGTCGTCGCATTTCTTTGCGTCCTGGCAGTCCCCGTGGGTGTCGCCGCTCAGGAGGAGCTACGCGTGATCCTCGGACGAGACATTCAGCATCCGACCGTTCGGGAGTAGGTTCGGGGGAACGATCTGATTCGCGTTGAATAACTTCAGCCTTTCGCAGGCATCGAAGTTGGATTCGCAGTAGAGGACCTTCCATACGCTGAGGGTCGCCTTCTGCGAGAACAACGCGAACATGGGGCACGCATCCATTCGCACACAGCTTGCCATTGGCTCAACCTCACGCCAGTCGCGCCGGGACCGGCCCTCCAATTAGACCACCTGAGAGCAGAGGACCATAGCACCGGGGAGTGGCCAAGGGCCGCAGGAAATACACGAGGCCCCCGTGACATACATGAGGGGCCGAAGCGCGACTCGGTACCTCGAGACTCGCCGGGGACGATAGCATCGGCGGTCCGGGGGCCAACGTGGCCGAGCCGGTTTTTTCATCCTTCCCGCAGAATCCGGTCGGCCTCAGCCGACGCTGCCTCACGGCGCGGCTCCGTCCCGGGATGGCTGGAAGCGCAGTGATGAGGTCGGCCGGACCCATGGCCAGGGTTCACAACAAGCGCTCACCACTGCCCCGGCTCGTCGAGCACCTCTCCCGCGGAACGCGGCCGAAGAGAGAAAGCCGCCGGCCACCCCGTTACGGCACAGCTGCCCGCGCCTCCCCGAGCTCCGCGACCAGGCGGCGGGCATCGTAGATCCGTTCGAGCGCTTCGAGGATGGCCCTGCTGTCGACCGCCACCGCTCTGTTCACCGAGGCGTCGAAGCCGTAGTCACCGCCGAGCGACTGGATGTTGCCATCGAAGATGAGACCCACGATCTCGCCGTCGCGGTTGATCACTGGCGAGCCGGAGTTGCCACCGACGATGTCGTTGGTGGTACAGAAGTTGAGCGGGGTGCGCCGGTCGAGCCGGCGTTCGGCGCGCTTCCAGGAGGGCGGCAACCGGAAGGGATCCCGCGCTGTGGCGCGTTCGAAGGCGCCCCCGATGGTGGTGAACGGTTCCACGGCCTTCCCGTTCTCGCGGTAGCCCTCGATGGCGCCGTACGAAAGCCGCGGCGTGAAGGTGGCGTCGGGGTAGGCGTTGGTCTCCTGCAGCGCGAAGCGTGCGCGGGCGATCCGCTCGGTGCCCTTCTTGATCGCGGGCGAGATGTCGTCCTCGTTGTGGCGGCGGAGGGCGCGCGCGTCGCTGTCGATCCTTCTCGCGAGGGTGATCATGGGATCGGTCGACGCGTCGATGGCCTTCTTGCCTTGCTCCCACAGAGACCGACGCAGCGCGAGCCCGGCCCGATCGGTGGTGAGCCGGGTCCCGTCGACCAGGGCAGTGGCGAGCTCTCGCGGCGACCGCTTCCCCAGCACTTTTCGCACGAAGGGATCGTCCGGTCCGAGCGCCTCGCGCATCTTGGTGAGCGAGTAGGTGAGAGTCAGGATTTCCAGATCCTTATGGACCGGAGCGCCGGAGAGCAGGTGCGCCCGCAACTCCGGCAGGCGCGCGTCGGAGTACTCCTCGAGCCGGGCCCCGTTCTCCTTGGTCCGCTCCTCCGCGGCGCGGACCAGGTGCTGGGCGGCGCGAAAGAGGTCGGAGGCGAACGCCTTGCCGTAGCCCACGTAATCGAGCCGGCGGTGGATGGCCCGCTTGCGTTCCAGCGCCGCGGCGATCGACTCCCAGGCATCGCCGACCGCCTGCGCCAGCTCAGGGTGGTCCGCCACCTGGGCCCGGAGCGCCTCCTCGGCCCCGACCCGACCGGCGAAGAAATCCCGGTCCACCAGCGCCTCGAGCCCGCCGCGGCGTGCCTTGAGGGAGTTCTCCACCTCGAGCAGCAAGCTGCTGGAAACGAGCCGCTCATGGGTTCCTCGCCGTTGGAACTCGGTCAGCTGACCCCGCAGTTCGGCAAGCCAGAGCAACCGCTCGGGAAGGAAAACGTCCCGCTCGTACTCGAGTTGGGAGACGGTCCAGTCCCTCGAGGTGGAGCCGGGATTTCCGGGGACGAAGGTGAGTTCCCCTTCCTTTCCCCCCCCAGTCGACCAGCGGAAGTAGTGGGGGGTGTGGGCCGGTCTGCCGTTCTCGTAGACGCGCACGAAGGTCACGTCTAGGTCGTAGCGGGGAAACATGAAGTTGTCGGGGTCGCCCCCAAAGCTGGCAATTGCGAGCTCCGGCGCGAAGACGAGCCGCACGTCCGGGTAGCGGCGAAAACGGTACAGCCCGTACCGGCCGCCGTGGTAGAGACTCACCACCTCGCAACGGACGGCTTCGTCTGCACCGGCGCACTCGTTCTCGATCTGCGCGTAGATCCTCCTCCGGGCATCCTCGTAAGCAGCCCCCGCCGACCCCTCAAGGGCGTGGTTCACGCGGTCGGTCACGTCGCTCAGCTCGGTGAGCTGATCGATCTCCATGGCCGGGCACTTGCGCTCGTCCGCAGGGCGAGACGCCCAGAAGCCGTGGGCGAGGAGGTCCCTCGCTGGCACGGAGAGCTGCTCGATGCAGTCCTGGGCGCAGTGGTGGTTGAACATGACTAGACCGTGCGGCGAGACGAGGCTCGCCGAACAGCCCTCGGCCATCCGCGCCGACGAGAGGCGGACCCGGTCGAGCCACTCCGCGGTCGGCGCGAACCCGTACTTTCCCCCAACCTTGTCTGAGGGGAAGGCATCGAAGGTCCACATGCCCTCGTCCGCCCGGGCATGGGGGGAGAGGGCGAGGATGGCGGCGAGAACGAATCCTTTCGAGTGCACGGCGCCCTTCCGGCAATCTGCGGACGAGTTGAAGGCGGAGCCTTCTAGCACGAAATCACCTCCACTGTGTGGGTCCCTGCCCCTTCGCGTGTGGAAGAGGCCCGTGGGAGGCTTCCCATGGCTACGAGCCCTCGGCCCCCGCAGTGCCACTCGTCTGTCGGCTCAGCCGTGCTGAGCGACTCGCTTCACTCAACCCAGCCCGAGTCGCTGAGAGTCCTTCGTCGCGGCGTCGTCCATGGGGAAGGCGCGCCAAGGAGGCCGCCGCCAAGACAATGCTCTACATGCACGTCGTGACAGGACCACAGAGAGACGCGACCACATCGCTCAACCGGTCGTTGCCCACGAAGCTGGCGCCGGTGGCAAGCGCATTGGCCCTCGTACCCGAAGTGACGATACCACCTGGCCAGGTCGACTTCCCCTCAGCGTCGAGAGGGCCCGAGCAGCCGGACCGGGCCCACTCTAGTATTGGCGAGCTACACCCCATCGACCGCGTGACCCAGAGGCACCCGACGAAGCTGGACCGAAACGGCGCCCCCTTTCACTCGACCGTCTCCTGTCCCCGACGTTAGGGGGCGGTCTCCACTCGCGTTGCCTTAGCGCGGTCGAAGCAAAATAAGCACTGCCACCGCAATAAGAATAGTTAGCGCTCCTAAAGCCACAGCAGAAGGCCACCAGATCACCTTCGGAAGAGCGGAGCCTGATTCCTCCAGGGTCTCTGTGAAGCTTGACATCCCGCTCCGAAACGTCTTCCAAAGCAGAAACTCCGGAACTCCGTATACGATGGCAAACACACACGCCGTAACTATGATGGTCCTCGGGATATGATCAGAGGAGAGACCCCAGCTGTGGTTGATGTCCCAGGACCACGCCGAAGCCAGGAAATAGCCGAGAAACGTGATCGATATATGACCGATGTAGAACATCTTCAAAAAAGACTTGATTCGCCTCTCATCGGGTTTCGACCTAATCAGGTAGCTTCGCTTCGACCCAGCGGGACGCCGCAATATGAGCTGGCTATCGGGACCATTGACGAAATGACGGTTGATGACCGAATCCAGGAAGCTCATAAGCGAATGTTAGCGTGTGTAACCGACGCCATTCTACTTACTTTCGGATTCTCCTGCAGTCATCTTGACCCAAGCGCCTTGGAGGCGAGAGCGTCACAACCTCCGAGATGCCGAGAAACCAGGGATCATGGGAGAGGAACGGCATCGTGCTCTTCCTCTCGATGATGCCCCTGGGAACGGCCAGGCACCTTTGGAGCATGCCCTGATGCAGCAACCAGCGCCTGTTAGCTTGCCCGATACCACTTCGTCCGTGGCCAACCAAGGATGGCCTGGGCCCATGCGCCGCATGCTGAAGCTGTTCTGGATCGGGGCACTCCTCCGCTGGGCTGCGTTCTTCGGGTTCATCGTCAGCGTGTCGAACTGTCCGTTCTGTGGTCGACCGGGCTGCCCGCAGGGGCTCGCAACCGCAGGCGTGGCGGCCAGTATCCTGGCGGGGTTCAGCAATCGCCGCCAGCGGCACGCATCTCGGGCCGAGTCGCCGAAGGATGCTCCGTCAGTCGGGGGCTCTCTGGATTGACGGGACGGACAACTGCTGGAGCCCTGCATCTGCGGCGAGCCCCTTCGGGGTAGCCCTTCGGGTCCTGCAGGGGGCCGCCTGCCAGTAGGAGAGGGCGGAAGTCGCTTGACCGCAAAGGCTGCATGGCGCGGAGGTGTACGCTCGCGACCGCTCTCGCAGCAACGTGGGTGGGAGGGCCCCAGTGAACGGCCGGCGGCCGGCGGCCGAAGCTGGGTTTCCGAGAGCTCCGTTCGGTGTCATCGGGGCCGCCGTTGCGGCGCTGGGAATTTGGTGTCTTCCTTCGCCCCAGCCCTTGTGAAAAGCTCGCTCCCCACTTAGGCCAGACTGCCAGGGCAGGACCTGAACCTACCACTTGCCCGTTAGCCTTCAGGCGGGCCGAGAAACTGGCTAGGAGCCCCAGGGGGAGGCCGGCCGGTTGCTTGCCTACGAGCGGACCTCGCGCTATGTGACTTCGGAACTCGATGTCGCTCGAGCGGCACAGAACGAAATCACCACTTCGGGCCGTCTTGGCCCTCGCTCTGGTCGGCGCGCAGGGTGGGCTCGCTGCTCACTTCGTGTTGGTGAAGCACGAGTTCAATCCCGAGACCGGCGAGGTCGTTCACGCCGATCCCTCGGCGCAGAAGCACATAGGCCACCGACCGCTCGCTCCGGGGCCGATCCTCGTCGCCGCCAGTGACGAGGAACGAGATCCCCCCGAGCATTGCGCCATCGTGGGTCTACGCCGTGATGTGGCAATGACCCCGCAGGGCAGCGTGACCCTGCCCGCCGATGCTGGAGCAATCGCAATTGCTCCCCCGGCGGCCTGGGCGCTACCCGCTACCCCATCGCTTCGCGTGGCGCCCAAGCAGTCTCCTCCCGCATAGCCCGCGTCACAGAACGAAGAGCGAGTCGTCGCTGAGCCCGTCAGTGAGGTGGGTTCGTGCGGGCTCGCGGTGCAACGCGCGCGCGCGCGGGCGAGGGCGGTTTGGGTCCGCACGCTCGGATTCGACAGGGAGCCTATATGACTCTTGGGAAGAGTGTATTTGTCGCTACAGCCATCACTTTGTCGTGCCTGTCCGCCTGCGGAGGCGGGTCGGGCGGCGGGGGGGGCAAGTCCAATTCCAGTACGCTGGCGAACTGCCAGCCGGGGACGAGCACCGCCCTCAACAAGACCTGTACCGCAGATTTCACCGCGAACTCACCCGACACCCCCGGCTCGATCGAGGTGACGTTCTCAGGTGAGACGCTGGGCGTGAGTGGCCTCCCCTTCTGGAACAACCCGAGTTACACCCAAGGGAATCCGTACTTCGTCGATGGCTGGAGTGTTTCGTTCGACGAGGTCCTGGTCGTTCTCGGAGACATCCGGGTGGCACCCGGTGCCACTCAGACCGCTGCCCAGAACCAGGTAAGCGCCCCGGTGGCATCCATGGCGGGACCGTTCGTTGTGGACATGCACTCGCCCCAGGGGTTCGTAGGGAAGGACGGGGTCGAGCCCGCCGGCCCGATCTTCCGCTTCCTCAATCAGGACAACGGCCAAGCCTTCGACGTGAACACCCGTTACTCCTTCAGTTACGACGTCGTGAAGGCAGTCTATCCGGCGACGCAGATCAACTTCGCGAATGCCCAGCAGTTCGCCGACTACGATCTGATGGTCACGAACGGCTGGTCGAAGCTGTATCGGGGTACCGCAACGTACGTGGGCGGATCCATTCCTTCCTCCGCCAACTACAGTCAGACCGTCCTCAACGACTTCAACGCGCTGCCCAGCACCATCTACTTCCTATTCGGCTGGAATGACGCGACGAGCGCCTTGAACTGCGCCAACCCGGACTTCGGATCCGACCAGAACGAACCCCAGTACCGCGGCGTACAACCCACGTCGAGCGGCGCTGTCATCGCCCAAATCACCCTCCACGTCGATCACGCCTTCTGGGACATCCTGAAGCAAGAGGGTGCTCCGCTACGCTTTGACCCGATCGCTGCCTGGGCGCCCTCCGGCACGTCTGCCGCGAACCCTTTTGATCTTCGTACCCTGGCAGCAAAGCCCTACGCCCCTGCGAGGTTCTCGGACGGAAATGCGATCCCGGATCGGTCCATTTACCTCCCTCAGCCTGCCGGCTACACGAGCGACCAGGCGGATCGCACCCAGGTCACTCTCAACGTGAACGGGGTGCCCGCGGCGATCGTCCCGGGTCTGGCCGACTTCATGGCCTTCAGCGCGCAGTCCCAGATGCACCTCAACGCAAATGGCCTCTGTTACATGGTCGGGCAGCAAGCCGCGGACCCGTACTACGCCCCGAACCTCTAGCTCTTCGCCACCGCGAAAAGCACTCCCGGGAACAAGATGCACACTTCTCTCATCGAGTTACTGAAGCACGCCCTGCTCGACCTCAAGGCCTCGTGGGTCATGTGGATCCTGCTCGGGCTCTCGGTGCTGAACCTCATCATCATCGTGGAGCGCATCGCCTTCCTGCGCTCGGTGCGAGACGATATCCCCCGGCTGGCGAGAGAACTCGACGCCCTTCTGCGCCTCGGCAAGGTGCGGGAGGCGCTCGAACGCATGAAGGCGAGCCGTTCTGCGGAGGCTGCCGTCGTCGTTGCAGGCCTTCGCCACGCCGACCTCGGTCCGGTCTCGGCCGAGAGGGCGATGGTCGGTGCGACCGCTCTAGAGCGAGTACGACTCGAGCGTGGGCTGGCCGTGCTCGGGACCGTGGGCAACAACGCTCCCTTCCTCGGGCTCCTGGGCACGGTGATCGGGGTGATCGAGGCCTTCGACATCCTGGGCCGTCCTCTCGATACAGGCGCATTGGCTCAGGCCGCGTCCGCGCTCGCGCCGCAGACCATCATGAGCAGCATCGCTGAGGCGTTGGTCGCCACCGCGGTAGGCCTTTTCGTCGCGATCCCCGCGGTCGCTGCCTACAACTACTTCCAGAGGCGCATCCAGGGGGTGGGGGCGAACACCGAGGCGCTCACGAACGTGCTCCTCGCCCATCTCGCAGCCGAGGCGCCCCTGGATGCGTCCGCCCCACCGCTGCCTCAGCTAAGCCAGGAGGAAGCTCGCTAATGGCCGGGGGAGGCGGGAGCGGTTCGGGAGAGGTGATCAGTGGGATCAACGTCACTCCGCTCGTCGACATCATGCTCGTCTTGCTCATCATCTTCATGGTGACGGCGAAGCTGGTCGTGGCCCCGGCCAGTGCGCTGGGGGTGAAGCTCCCCAAGGCGGCAAGCGGTGACGCCATCCAAGTCGTCTTCTCCTTGCAACTGACGAGGCAGGGGGAGACTTACGTGAACGGCCACCTCGTGGCCGGGGATGACGCCCTGAGGCTCCGAGCGGAAGAGGAGCACACACTCCACCCCGATCTGCGCGCGGTCATCCAGGCGGACGGAGAGGTCCCCCATTGGCGCGTCATCCACCTCATGGATCTCCTCTCGCAATCTCACATTTCAAACATTGCTTTTGCAGTGGATGCATCCAATTCGACCCGGAGCGGGACGGCCCCGTGACCCTGTCCCCGCAACGAAGGGGCCGACGCCGGCTCGTCATCCCCCGCGGCAGTCTCCCCGATGGAGAGGCTCCGTACTCTGCGGTCCTGGCGCTGGACCGGGGAGGGCACCTCCCCCGTCACCTTCTTGCCGCTGGCTGCGCGCTGTTCGCGCATTCGCTGCTCGCCCTGGCGGTCGCAATCCAACACGTGTCCGTTGCAAACCCACCGGTGCCTCCTCCACACCGGGAGTTCCAGGTCGAGCGGGAGGTACCAGCGCCCGCTCCTCCCCCTCCCCCTTCCCCTCCGCCGCGGGAGGAGGCGCGCAAGGCCCCGGAGGTCGCGGACCGGATTTCCCGGAGAGCGCGACGGGCCTCGCCTCCTGCTCCCGCTCAGGCGGGCCAGGTCCTTACCCAGGCTCCGGAGACCACCGGCCCTGCGGACCTGACCGCCTTTGACCTCGTGGTGGGTCAGGGCACGGCCTACGCGGGAGGGTATAGTGCGGCAACCGGTACGAGCTCGGACGCGGTGGAGGACGCCGTCCCCAAGATCGGCGGCGTTCCCGACGCTCCCCTTGCTGTGTTCCCCGATCTGTCCCGCCCCGCTTTGCCGATGGAGCGTGATTGGGCCTGTGCCTGGCCCGACGAGGCACAGGATACCGAGCTTCGCGATGCGCGCGTCACCATCCGGGTCAGCGTGGACGACACCGGATCCCCCACCCACGTGGACGTCATCGGGGGGCCAAGCGGGGGATTCGTGGAAGCCGCCCGTCGCTGCGCCGAGCGAGAGAGATACCGGGTCGCGCTCGACACCTCCGGCAAGCCTGTGGCCGGCACGACCGGGCTCTTCAACGTGCATTTCGTGCGGTAATGGGCCGAGCTCTCCTCACCATTGGGTTATGCGTGCTCGCGCAGGTCGCGGCTGCCCAGGAGGTGGTCCCCCCTGTGCCTATCGAGACGCCGCCCGCGAACGCCCCCGAGGGTCTATCCGAGCCCGCGGAGGTCGTTCTGCTCGTCACCATCGGGAAGGATGGAACGGTTCACGAAGTGTCTGTGGCCCAGTCCGCCGGGCAGGTTCTCGACGCGGCGGCCATCGCCGCCGTGGTCCGATGGACCTTCAAGCCGGCCACCCGCGACGGACAGCCGGAGGAAGCCCGGGTGCGCATCCCCTTTCGCTTCGTTCCCGGCACGCAGCCGTCCGCGCTGACGCCCACGGAGGCCGCGCAGGCCGCTCCTCCCACGTCTGCGGCTGCCGTCCCCACGCCACCCCCGACTCCCCCACAGCCCCAGGTTGCCGGAGGCGAGGCGCCGGGGTCCCCCTCGAAACCTGCCGAGAACATCGAAGAGGTGCGGGTGCGCGGTTACCAGGCGAGCGTGCAGCGCGGAGGGAGCGATTACGTCATCGACATCGGCCAGCTGGCGGTCGTTCCGAGGCGCAATGCCGAGGAGCTCCTCAAGCTCGCGCCCGGGATCTTCATCGCCAACGAGGGTGGGGAGGGGCACGCCGAACAGGTGTTCCTGCGCGGCTTCGAAGCGGACAGCGGGTCCGCCATCGAATTCACCGTGAACGGAGTCCCGATCAACGAGGTCGATAATCCGGACGCCCACGGCTATGCGGACACCCATTTCATCATTCCAGAGGTCGTGAAGGATCTGACGGTCATCGAGGGCCCGTTCGATCCGCACCAGGGCGACTTCGCGGTGGCCGGGAGCGCGCGCTACGAACTTGGAGTTCGAGACCGCGGCCTGCGCTTCTCGTTGAGCCAAGGCTCCTACGACACCACCCGCTTCTTGGCCATCTGGGCCCCGAAGGGAGAGCGGGAGGGCACCTTCGCAGCCGCCCAGTTCTGGAACAGCAATGGATACGGGGTGAACCGGGCGAGTCAGAGCGCGAGCGCCATGGGCCAGTATGAGGGCGAACTCGGGGAACGCGGCCTCTACCGCGTCCTCGCCAGCGCCTACAGCACGCATTACGAGTCGGCGGGCGTGCTCCGCCAGGACGACGTCGACTCGGGGCGGATCGGTTTCTACGGAACCTACGACCCCAGCCAGGGCGGGGACGCCAGCCGGTACCTGGCGTCGTTTGATCTTGAGTCCCCCTTCGGCGACGGGGTCGCCACTCAACAGCTCTTCCTCAGCTTCCGGACCCTGCGCATCGTCGAGAACTTCACGGGGTTCCTGCTCGACCCCGTGGTCTTCGGACAGTCCGAGCATTCGCAGAGGGGGGACGCCACGGAGAAGGACTACCAGGCCCTCACCGCCGGTGCTCGAGGCAGCTACCGTTTGCGCGTGCCCGCCCTGGGGCGCGACCAGGCCATCGAGGCTGGGTATTACGCTCGCTACGACCATACCCAACCCCTCATCCAGCGCCTGCGCTTCGGTACGCAGATCCCGTACCTGACGGACCTCAACTACGTGACCGACATCATGAACCTGGCCGGCTACCTGGACCTCGATCTCCATCCCCTCTCGTTCCTCACACTCCGCGGCGGCGTCCGTCTCGAATCCTTCAGCTACAACGCGCTCAATCAATGCGCTACGCAGGGTAACTACAAGGTCGGCGAACCCCTCGACGTGGACTGTCCGCCCTACGATGCCTCCGGCCCCCGCTCACCGACTCAGCGCGTGACCGCATCCGGGCAGATCCTCGAGCCGAAGGCGACGATGCTCGTGGGACCCTTTCACGGGGTGAACCTCACCGCGAGCTACGGGCAGGGAGCCCAGTCGCTCGACCCCACGAGTATCGAGCAAAACGAGAATGCTCCCTTCGTGAAACTGACGGCCTACGAGGCGGGGCTGATCGCCCAGGGGCGACTAGGAAGGTTCGACTGGACCGCCAGGGGACTGGCCTACGAGACCAAGGTTTCGAGCGATCTCATCTTCAACCCGGACCTCGGTCGCCTCGCCCCCTCGAGCGCAACCACTCGAACGGGGTTCGTGGGGGCGGCACGGATCACCTCCCACTTCCTCGACGAGGCAGCATCGTTCACGACCGTACACCCCACCTACGATTCGGACGGAACGCTCGTACCCTACGTGCCGCTCGTCACCGCCCGCTCCGATACCGCACTCAACGAGGAGTTGCCCTTGCTCAGGCCCTGGGGGAGGGCCATTCACGGAGAACTCGGCCTGGGCTTGAGCTACGTGGGGACCCGTCCCCTTCCCCTCGGCCAGTCCGCGGCCCCGAGTTTTCAGGTCGACGCCTCCGCCGCCTTGCGCTATGGCTCGCTCAAGTTCGGGGTCGAGGTCACGAACCTTTTCAACCACCAGTTTGCTCTCTGGGAGTCCTTCTACGCCTCGGACTTCCATACCCGGAGTTATCCTACGCTCGCCCCAGCTGAACATTTCACCGCAGCTCCTCCACGATTGGTGCTTTTCACACTCACTGTTGCGCTTGACCGCGAGGGGGACTGAATGCACTCGCTCCGATGCCTAGCCTCCCTTTCCTTGCCGCTCGCCTTTCTGGGCTGCGGTGCCGGCACGACCGGCGGGCAGCTCGTCACCCTACCGTTTCGCGTCCAAGGAGTGGCGGGACCGCTCACCTTCCAGAATCCTCAGGGATGGACGGTGCAGCTCACGACCGCCCAGATCTCGCTCGGACCCTTCTACTTCAACGCCTTTGCACCGGTGACCGATCAGTTTCGTAGCGGCGTCGTGATCGTCGAGGCCACCGAACAGGCGCTCGTGGATGCTCTCGATTCCACCCCTCAGCAGGTCCCCGGAGGAGCGGACGGCGAGACCGGCCAAGCCGTGGCCGTCGAAATCGATCTCTTCCCCCTCGGGCAGAGCCCGGAGGGTTCCTCCGGATGCTCGTTGCTTGCCACGCCACTCGGCACCGTTGCCGGGACCGCAACAAAGGGTGGAACGACGGTCGCCTTCCAGGGGCCCATCGCGGTTCCCAACACAGCTAGCGTTCAGATCCCCTGTCTCGAGGTCGAGGCGATCCAGGGGGCTTCAGCCAACCTGAGCTTCACGAGTAGCCCGCAAGTACTGCAGCTGACCGTGGATCCCACTCACTGGTTCGACCTCGTGGATTTTGCACAGCTCCTGCAGGGGCAGCCCTCGGCTGACGTGTACAGCTGGGCGATCCAGAGCGAGTTCATGGTCCAACTCGTGCAGGGAGTGAAAGCCGAGTCGGGAGTATATTTCTTTCAGATCTTGCCTGAATGAAAAACGGGCCGCCTGCCCCCAGTCCGAGCGCTCCCCCCAAATTGGGTCTGTCCGGAACGTTTCCGGAGTCGCCGCGAGAACACGCATCTACCCCTCGCCTTTCTGTCCCGGCGTGGCGGACAATCCACACCCGTCCTCTCCGCCCGATATGCTCGGCTGCCGTTGGCCAGGAGCGCTCTTGGCTGTGGCGCATTCGGTAGGATGATCCGCGAGATGACCACCCGGACAATTGTCCCAAACCATCGGGACAACCTTGCGTCCTCTCGTTCGGTTCGGCAGCAGGAACCCGCAAGGGATGGTGCGCACTCTCGCTTCACTGCTTAGCGGACTGAGGTGCTCAGGGGCTTCACCGCCGATCCGCTCAGCCGCGCCACGGCGGCGCTCCTGATCCTAACGCTCTCCGGGGCCGTGGGTGTCGCTCCTCGCGCCCGCGCCGCCGAGCACCAGTGCCATTGCCACGGGATGATGGTGGACGGGCACCACGTATGCTCGTGCCCGATCTGTCGGTTGGCTGGGCTCCGGGCGACGGCGCGCGACAGGGCAGCCTCCCCCGAGCGTCGGTTGGCTGCGATGAAGGCACTCAACGAGGCGATGGCGCGGCCCGAGAACGGCGGCGCCCCGTGCTGTTCGTCGCGGTGTGATGACTCCGACACTATCCCGGGCGTGAGGCCTGGCACGGAGCCCTTCACGTTGCCGAAGTCTCTCACCTTGTTCCGCAGCGCCATGTTGGTGGAACACGGTGATTTCGTGGGTCATCCTGTCACACGGGATTCCCTCCCCGAGATCCCGCCTCCCAGATCACGCTGGTCGTAAAGCATCTAGGGCGCCGTCCGGTGAAGGACCGGACGCGTTCGTTTCCTTCACGACTTGTGGAAATGATCGGACTGTCCCCGAAGGGGGATGGAGGTGGGAACATGCTCGCAGAAAAGCTCTCACGAGGGCCTGGAGAGGTGCGTGGTCCGTCGGAACGGAAGGATTTTCGGCAGGAGAGTAGGTCACCGACGGACCTCGATCCGCCGCTCCCGGTACTCAACGAGTTGATGCAAAGCGTTGCGCGAACGCTACGCGACTTCGAAGCGATGCGCTATGCCATAGTCAGCCTAGTGCCGGAGGCCGAAAGAGCCCTGGCCGTTCGACTGATCCAGAAGCGATACCGGATGACCGCCCGACACGCCCGCCGCATCCTTCGGGTTACGCCTCCAACCGGAGGCGTTTCGTTGAGCCCGACTTCGACGGTGAGCAGTGCCTAATCGTCGGCGCTCCTCCGGCCGTAGTTGGGGGTTCTCGCCCTTCCCGCAAGGCACATGAAGCCTCCTGCGCGGAGGTCGCGCACTCCCGAAGGAAATGGCGTTTGCGGATGCGCCGCCTCGACGGCCTAACGCTGGGCGAGCGCGCTGCACTTCGGAAACGATCGAAACGCTGGAGACCTATCACACTCACAATATTT
>Ga0335071_10003614_pt1 | contig 16242 bp, 13 predicted proteins | sample Lox_Sample_15_FD_206724 | JGI IMG/M metagenome (GOLD analysis project Ga0335071, IMG submission 206724) | Soil microbial communities from Loxahatchee National Wildlife Refuge, Florida, United States - Lox_Sample_1.5 | ecosystem: Environmental > Terrestrial > Soil > Wetlands | place: USA... | reverse complement strand
CTGATTCCCGAGCATCCTCTTCGTGGCGAAACATCTCGCTCTGACCACTCGCCGCTATGCGAGCAGTACCCTGTACCTGACGTCTTTCTCTGACCCAGTTCACCACGACGGACAGGGAGACGATAAACACCACAATAATCAGTGATATGGGTATCCTTTTTGGCATAACTCCGTACGTCCTATGGAGTATAGCCAAAGAGTAGCTATACGTGAATCAAATAGCAATAAGTCAAGCGGATATTTCTGATGGGTCGAAGGATTTAACCCTGTCGGCTATGCCACGGTGAGTCGTATGATTCGCAGGATTACGCCCGCTGCTCAAAGATGATTGCTACAGCTCATGCACAACAGGGGGCCACGCACGCGGTGCCGATTCAGCCCTCGGCTGATTGAGAGCTTTCTTGATGGCTGCAAGAAGCTCCTGCTCGTTTATGGGCTTCAAGACTGGTCCGAATGATCCGGTATCCACGGCTCCCCGCGTTCTTAGTTGATCTGAGTTGGCGGTGACGTAGATCACCGGACAGCGGGATTGCGCCCTGATTGCTTCCGCGGCCTGGATGCCGTTCATGGGCCCTTTTAGCTGAATATCCATCAGAATAACATCGGGACCATGGGCCAGAGCGCTTGCGATGGCATCCTTGCCGGAAGCGACAGGCCCGATCGGCTCATACCCGAATTGGTAAACCATATGACGGATGCCTTCACCTGTAATGTATTCGTCCTCCACGATCAGTATACGCTCGTACCCCATTGCAACCTCCTCATACTGTGACTTGCGACAGGAGTAGTACCGCTGATGCGTCAATGAAGGAATCGATCTTGTAACGTGATTGCCGCATCTCTCGAATCCTGTCTTTCGCGTGCGCCGGAGAGATGCAAGGACCGCTGCCGTGGAATGGTGAAGCATGCCTCTGCATCACCCGGCAGCCCTGCGACCGTATCCCTTTCGGACTTAGGCCAGTGGCTTTGCGTCCCATCCTTTAGGATGGTTTGCCCTTATCAGGTATTTCATTATCGTTTCCAATGCAAACAAACTTAACGGGTCAAACGGCTATGCCCCATTAACGAAGGCGAACTATCGCATATGGCGGAACCTGCCGGATCACTGTTTCCCTCGCTGCCCCGCTCCGAGCGGTTGGAAGCGTGCTGATACCAAGCTCAATTTCGATGGATATCGAGGCGCCGAGGAGGAGTGGACCGACGGCGTACTATGAAGTACGTCGAGGTATCACGACGACGAAGGGAACGAAGATAGGCGCAAAATTCAGCCCACCTTCAGGCGAAGAATTCGTGCGAACACTTAGGGCAACTGAAGCACCCCCTACTACCCTTCGCTACCTTCATCGCTATAAAACAGTTGGGACACCAGAGGAAATCTGTTGCGGGCACGTCCTCACGTGCATCCCTTGAGCTCTCCTCGCTCAGGCCATGGCCGGCTACCAGCTTCAGGCTATTGAAATAATCACCCAGCTCCGTGTAATACGTGCTCATTACAGGCTTGAGACGGAGCGCCGAGTGGTAGTCCCGGACCGCCCGCTCGTAGTCGCCAAGTTTGTGGTAGGCTACGCCTCTTTCGGCGAATGCTGTGGCGGCTGTGGGATTGAGTTGTGTCGCGATACTGTACGCATCTATCGCTTCCTCGTAGTAGGCCGATTCTGTCATGCGACGGCCAACATCTACCCAGTCGGAAGCGCCCAAACCGCCTACCTTGGGTTGCAGGCTATATATTGCGGAGGAAACAATAAATCCGAGGATTTCGTACACAGCAGTGCACCTATATTCGGTCGCACGCTTTCCCTGGACATAATTGAAAGTCCATAGCGGGTTGATTCGAAGGTCGGGGCTGCAATTATTGACTTGAGCCCGACAAAAGAGGCAACGCCGTTGATCTTACCGCTGTTACCGCCACCGTAATCTATGAGGCAGAGTGCGCTTATCACTATGAGATACAAAATAAGGAGAACAGCTATCCTTTTCTGTAACCGGGACATCTCACCCTCTCTGCTACCCGCAAGTATAACGAGAATGAAAAAGTGTGTCAATTTTTTGATTGCGCTCCTCTGCCTGCAAAAAACAATTGTGTAAAGCTCGGAAATTGTGAAGAATATAGAAGTCCAAACAGCGCCACAGGTCGGAACGTGCGGCACTGCCTGAGCTCACTTCGCCCTATCGAAGGGGTCAAGGAGGAACTTCATTGGCGGAAAAGCGTTTTGCGTCCCTCCCTTTTTTCTACGGCTGGATTATCGTTCTGCTCGGTCTCCTCGGCATGGCTGCATGGACAGGAATCCGCACCACGTTTGCGGTCTTTTATGCGGCCCTGCTTGACGAGTTCGGATGGAGCCGCGGCGCTGCGGCCGGCGTTCAGTCGGTTTCCTACATCATCTACCTGATATTGGCGCCTATCACGGGAGGTCTTATCGACAGATTCGGACCGCGGCGCGTTATACTTCCCGGAATAGCCATCATGTGCGGCGGGCTCGTTCTTTGCCGCTCTATCGGGACTCTTTTCCAGTTCTACCTCTTCTTCGGGATTATAGTTGCCACTGGCGTCACTGCGGTCAGCATCGCCGCATACTCACCTCTCCTGGCCCACTGGTTCGAAAAGAAGCGAGGGGTCGCTGTGGGTTTTGCCGTATCAGGAATGGGACTGGGGACATTCCTGCTGGTGCCGCTGACGCAATATTTTATTTCTCTGTGGGGCTGGAGGACGTCCTTCGTGGCCCTGTCATCTCTCTTCTTCATCGTTCTCTTTCCTTCGATGCTCATTTTTCTCCGACATAGACCTGCAGATCTCGGCCTCTTTCCTGACGGATCGGTTGTCGGGCAGCCCCCAAAGAAACGAACCGTACAGGTTGTAGACCCAGTCTGGGCCGCTACCGACTGGACAGTCAAACGGATATTCAAGACCGGCCGTTACTGGGCGGTGCTTGTATTCGCCTTCCTGAGCATCACGCCTGTGTATCTCATGGTCACTCACTCGGTGAGGTTTCTCATCGACAAAGGCATCGAACGCATGGCCGCAGCCTTTTTCCTGGCGATAGTCGGCGTCGTGTCATTGATCGCCAGAATATTCTGGGGTTGGCTTTCCGATCGTATAGGACGGGAACCGACGTTCACAGCAGGCGCGATTGTTCTTACGATGGCATCATGCTCTCTTATTCTGCTCGACTCAACAGGCACCAGGAATCTCGCCTATGTCTTCAGCCTTCTGCTCGGAATCGGGTGGGGCTGCACCGCCCCGATGTTCATCTCAGTAGCAGCCGATCTTTTTCAGGGCAAACGCTTCGGCCTGATCTACGGCATACTGGAAGGAGTCATCGGTGCCGGGTGCGCATTCGGAGCCTGGTTTGGCGGCTTTATTTATGACAGGACCCACAGCTACCAACTGGCATTTCTCCTCTGTGCTGTTTTCGCGTTTGCATCAAGTATCATAGTCTGGCTGGCGGCACCGAGGAAAGTGAGAAAGATGGTGAAGGTAACGACAACTTAAGGGCACGGGTACTGACTTAAAAACAGGTTATGCGCAATGGTGCGATATTTTCAGGAGGTACGATGAAGAAGAGATCATGCAACCTGCTGTTAGCCATTCTTGTGATCGTCACGATCACCACAGGCGGTTTGTGTGCCGCCCCTGCTACGGAGATCCTGACGATACTTCATGTGAATGACTATCACGGCAGGGTAAATCCCTCGATAGACAAAACGATTGATGCGGATAATCCGGTGGGCGGAGCCGCGTATCTCGCCGCAATGATAAAAAGGGAGAGGGCTGTGAATCCCGGCGGCACAGTGCTACTGGCTGCGGGTGATATGTTCCAGGGAAGCCCTGTCTCCAACCTTGCGTACGGCGCCCCGGTGATGCACATCATGAACGAGTTGAAGTTCGACGCCATGGCCCTTGGCAACCATGAGTTTGATTGGGGAGTGGGTGTGTTGGAACGACTACGCCGCGAAGCTCACTTTCCCTTTTTGGCTGCAAACATTGTCGATCCCCATGGAAACCTGTTGCCCGGTATGAAGCGGTACGTAATCCTCCGGAAAGGGCAGACAAAAGTAGCGGTCATAGGGGTCACTACTCCGGAGACACGGTACACCACAAAACCGGATAACGTGAAAAACCTGACGTTTTTGAGTCCTGAAAATGTATTGCCCGGACTGATCAATGATGTGAAACAGCGGGGAGCGACGATCATCATTGTGCTCTCGCATCTCGGGCTGGACGCGGATAAGAAAGTTGCCTCAACCGTTCCGGGCATCGATGCCATCGTTGGCGGACACAGCCACACCGTAATCCATAAGCCACTGAAGACGGAGAACGGCACGGTCATCCTGCAGACCGGCGCCTACGGCGTGTATCTCGGCGTGCTGGAACTCATCGTTGATAAGGCGACAAGTAAAGCCGTCGGCTACACCGAGGCGAGCGGCCTCAAAGTTGTGTCTGCCGGAGCGCATGACGCATCAGACAGAAGGGCTGCGCTGATCGCGAAGAAATATAACGACCGGGTCAAGGACAAATTCTCCGCAGTCGTGGGAACAGCATCGGCCGACCTCACAACTACACGAGCCGGCGAATCCAATCTGGGCAATCTCGTAGCAGACGCGATGCGAGCAGCCGCAGGATGCCAGATTGCCTTTGAGAATAGCGGCGGTATCAGGGCAAATATTCCTGCCGGAAAAATCACGATGGAGGAAGTGTTCACCGCATTCCCGTTTGACAATGTGCTCATCTCTATGACGCTGACCGGAGAACAGGTGCGCACAGCGCTGGAGCAGGGCGGCACAGGCGATTTCGGTGTCATGCAGGTCTCCGGCATTGCAGTCACCTATGACCTCAAGAGACCGGCAGGCCAGCGTGTAGTGAAAGCGGAAGTTAACGGAAAGCCGCTCGATGCGACTGCATCGTACACAGTGGTCACGAATGATTTCCTGGCTGCGGGTGGCGACAAGATGGCTGCTCTTACTCAAGGAAAGAATATCGCGTACGGGGACACCCTCTTAGATGCCCTGGTAGAGTACCTGAAAGAACATTCTCCCGTCTCTCCTCAAGTGGAAGGAAGAATCAGTTTCGCCCAGTGACAGACCGCTTCCCTCTTCTGTCTATATCGTTATCGCGATCTTAAAAGCTTCCCAGACGGCGTCTTTTATTTTACGTGGTGCAACACAATCGCCGATGACATAGACTTCCTTGATGAACTCACGTACTGCAAGCACCAGATCGTTCACAGGTTGACGCCCGATACAAAGTACCAGAAGATCGGCCTCGCAACGTTCCTCTCCTTGAGGAGTATCGATTAATAGGGCGCTGGTCGCGACCTCTTTCACCCTGCTACCGACGTAAAGCTTCACGCCGTGGTGAGTGAGCAGGTCGAGAAGCATCATTCTGTTCGCCTCGAAAAGATCGGTGGCAACCGCGGCGAGCACTTCCACAAGCGTGACCGACCAACCCTTCTTCGCAAGGTAGAGAGCCGTCTCGCAGCCGACGGATCCGCCTCCTACCACGCAGGCGTTTCCCCCCGGTGGAACTTCATCCCGATACACGTCTTCTGGCGTGGCATAGCGTCCTGTGCTCAAGCCTTTAATGTCAGCTTCGCAGAGAGGACTTGAGCCCGTTGCAATGAAGAGAACATCCGGCTGGTCGGTTGCGAGCATCTCCGGCGTAGCCTCAGTCCGGAGTCTGACCTGTATGTTGTCCAATCTTTCAAGTTGACCTGTCTGAAACATGAACAGGCGTGCAATATCCTTTTTGAAATCAGCCTTACCTGCGATATGAAGAATGCCGCCAAGACGATCGCTCTTTTCATAGAGTGTAACGGAGTGGCCCCTCAGGGCTGCTACCCGGGCAGCCTCCATGCCGGCAATGCCTCCGCCAACAACAGCAACTCTCTTTCGAACCATTGCGGGGCGCAGCTCCAGACGTTCTTCATCCCCGCATTGCGGATTGACCGCGCAGCTCAGGGCCTTTCGGGTCCGCAGCCGTGCAAAGCATTCGTGGCAACCGATACAGGGGCGGATCTCCGTCTCTTCTCCTTTCCGCGCTTTCGAGGCGAAATCCGGGTCAGCAAGCAAAGGCCGTCCTAATGCCACAAAATCAGCCTTCCCCTCTTCGAGCACGCGGTTGGCAAGGTCCGGATAACCGAGCCGCCCCACGGTAATGACCGGAATATGCACATGCGGCCTGATCATGGCGGCCAGATCAACCATGCACCCCGGCGGCTGATATTCTGGAGGATGCGGCCAGTACCAATTCTCGAAACAACCGGCATCCACGTGAAGAGCTGACACCCCGGCCTTCTCCAATATCCTGGCGATCTCAATCCCTTCAGCAATCTTTCTTCCGCCGTGAATCTTATGCTCCAGCCCGATCCGGTGAATGATGGGAAAATCGGCGCCTGCGTTCTGATGAATTGCCTTGATAATTGAAAGAACGAAGTGCATCCTTCCCATCAGATCGCCGCCGTATTTGTCTGTTCTCTTGTTCCATAAAGCGGTGGTGAATTGATCCATCAGGTAACCTTCGTGGCCGTGAAGCTCGACCCCGTCAAAGCCGCCCTGCTTGGCGATCAATGCAGCTGTGCCGAATGCCTGTACAAGATCATCCACCTCCGTGGTTGCGAGTTCACGGGCCATGATGTTCGGCCTCCAGAAGAGCGGCCCTCCTGATACGGCTGCGAATTGCGCCCCCCTTCGCGCGAGCTGTTCTGCAAGTGTTCCCGGAAAGACCCTGCCCCAACCAGCCGTCAGCTGCACAAATATCCTGGCCCCGAAATCATGCACTCTTTCTGTCAACTGCAGATAGTTGGGTACTCGCCAGGGAGAGTTAAAAATGATGTTGGGGTTCACACCGTCGATCTCCCACGGTTCGTGCGCAGAACTCACCAGGCTCAAACCGGTGATGATGAGGCCCGTCTCGCCCTTTGCGCGCCTTTCGTAATACGTAATCAACCTGTCGGAAAAGGTGCTTCCGTAGCCTATGTGGGGGCCCATGGTCCCCATCGGCGCCATGACGATCCGATTCTTTATTTCCACATTACCAATGCGCCCGGGTTGAAAAAGGTAAGGATACTTGTTCAAGTGCCTCTCACTCCGTTTTAATTTTTGTTGTTCGTGCTCTTCGCGTCCCTCGTCCTTCGCCTGGATCCTTGAACCTTGTTCCTTGCGCCTGTCCTTAATACGGTTGCGTCGCCGATTCCTTCATCAGTCCCGTATCCTTTAAACTCTTTTCCATACGGGGCCAGTAGCTCTTCAGATGTTTGTCATAATCCTTGCCAACATAGAGAATCGGGAGCAAATCGAGCTTATCGATTATCACCCTGACTTCCTTGCTCTCCGACGCCTTGACAAAGGCGTTCTCCAGCTTCTTCTCTATATCAGGGGGCAAACCGGCAGGCCCGAGGATGCTGAAAAAAGCATCATTCGCAAAGTCATACCCCAGTTCCTTGAGCGTAGGGATGTCGGGGAACTTGGGATTTCTCCGCGACTCCGCAATTGCGAGAATCCTGACTTCTCCGCTTCGCGCGAACGGGTAAGATTCGGGTCCTACTGACGCAACATCCACATGTCCCCCCATAAGCGCTGTCAGGGCGTCGGCGTTCCCCTTGTACGGCACATGGATCCATTTAATTCCATCCTGAAGCTCCAGGTACGCCATGGCATGGTGCATGCCGGTACCAACGCCTCCTGAACTGTACTTAATTTTATTGGGATTCTTCTTTGCGTACTCGAGTAGTTCCTTCATAGTTTTCCAGGGCGCATCTTTCCTCACCACTATCGTATTGAGCGGCTGCGCATACGCAATGATAGGTGTGAAGTCCTTGAGAGGTTTATACGTCATCTTCTGCAGTTGGGGCACGCGAATGATGCCGCTGTCCGTCGCACCGCACAACGTATACCCGTCGGGTTTCGCGTTGGCGAGCAAGGCCAGCGCAACAGTGCCGCCGCCGCCGGGCTTGTTCTCGACAATCATCGGCTTTCCGAGAATCTTCTCTGCTGCAGCGCAGATTGCACGAGTGCTCATGTCCATGGAGCCGCCCGCGGCATAGGTCACCATCACTGCTATGGGCCGTTCCGGATACTCGGCATTCACTTTTGCCGAAAAGGTGCAAAGCAAGAACAGTATCGCGCATCCACACACAAAGACCAAAACACGCAAATTCTTATTCTTCATAATTCCTCCTTAAGACTTTCTCTGTATTGTCAAAATCCTCCCTGCCGGAAGAACTTTTCCTGAGTCGCGACTTCAAGGACGGATTGGGGTACCCACTAGGCGAGCAAGAACGTTCCGCATGACAATCTGCACGAACGGGCACCCTCCGGGTGGGCGTGCAGATTGAGTGATTGCGAGGCTTCAGTGGGTCAACCGCCCGGAGCGGAGCAGCGAAGGAAATAGTGTTCCGGCAGGTTCTAGTTTTCATAAGACTTTTGACAATACCACTTTCTCCGCGAGGCAGAACATCCATGTATTACTCGCTATTCCCTCCCGATCAAAACTGATTCGGCTCATACGGTGTGAGGTTTACCACTCTTCTCTCTTCGACCAGGTATGTGTCGCCCGTCCAGATAGAAAGCGCTTTCTGCCGATGAACCAGATGCGGATGAATTACTATCACCTGCCCGACCCTGACTGTGCGGTTGTTGGCAGTATTGACGAGCGGTTCCTCCACCACGTCAAGGCCCAGGGCGTGACCGAAATGGACACCGAACTCGAAACCCCTTGCATGGATGATCGCACGTATCTCCTCTGCCACTTCCGATATCTTTCTCCCCGGCCGCAAGTTCGTGTAAGCTGTCTCCTTGACCTCCATGAGCGTTTTGTACATATCCATCAGGACACCCTTCGGTTTCTGCCAGAAGAGAGTCCTTACCATCTGCGTCCAGTAACCGCCGGGGCCTGAGACTTCCGACGAGAAAAGTACCGGTGTTCTCCCATCCAGACGATGCCTGCTCGGAACATACGGAAAGAAGCCGCCAGGGCTTGACGATATCAGGTAAAACGTCCGCTCCGCGCCGTGCTCACGAAGTGTTTCTTCCACTTTTGCAACCAGTGCCTCCTCAGTAATTCCTTTCTTCATCTCACGCGCCACGACTTGCGGTGAGAGCTGAGCGATTTTGGCTGAAGCACGCACCAGCCTGAGTTCTTCTTTGCTCTTCGGGCCCCGCAGATCTTCCATGAGTTGCGTAACGTCAATCAACTCTATGCCGGGACACGCGTTGCGCAATGCCACATAATCCCTTGCAGGCATCAGCTCGTAATTGACGACTCCCCAACGTGCATTCTTTTTTCCCGCGGATGCGATGACATTACCCATCTCCCGACCAGGTTCTTTCGACAGCAGTATCCGCTCTTCCGGAATCCACGACTCCTTTTTCGCCCAATAGGTCTGCAGCGGGCTGGGAGTGTAGTAGAAAGGCTCCGCAGCGGGCGTGAAGAGCAGTGCATGCGAAAAAATAGGAATAGGGAGATCAGTAAAGAAGCGGACGAATCCTTGCTGGTTAACCTGTGCATTGGAAAAAACCAACAGGCCGGAAAGGTTGTTTGCTCGCATCATTTGGCGGATAAGCTTATAGCGCCTTGCCTTTTCCTTCTGCGACAGGTACATTACCGCCCTCCTTCTATTCAATAACGACAGGTTGTTAAAGAGCCATTCTGGCTCCGTCGCTTTTGCGCTCGGAACGGATTGAGACGAGCTGGAGCACTACCAGAATAGCAAGCAGCGCCGATCCGCCGATAAGAGACCAGTACTTAGGATAGATGAGCGCGAAGCCTCCAATTAGGAAGAGCACCCGCTCCACCCAACCGATGTTGCGAAATAAATATCCGTGGAAGGTAGCCGCCATACAACTCAGACCAACAAACGCGCTAACAATGCGCAGCACGATAACGGGCAAGGACCCCATCAAAAGCAATTCGTTTGCATAGACGTACACGTAGGGAACGAGCCAGGAGGGCAGCGAGTAGAGGAAAGCCAGATTCGTTGTCTTCACCGGATCCGTTTCTGCCACTGCTGCTGCCGCAAATGAGGTAGGTGCCACTGGAGGGCTGATGTTTCCAAGAACACCGAAGAAGAAGACGAAGAGATGAGCGGCCATAGGGTTCACGCCGGCTTTCACCAGAGCGGGTGCCGCAAGCACTGCCAGAATCAGGTAGCACGTAACGGGTGATAACGGAAGACCCAGCACCAATGATGCGAGCATGGTAAGCACGAGCAGTATAAGCATGTTGCCGCCCGCCATGATGATCATTGCGTCCGAGAAACGTAGGCCTAAGCCCGCCATGGCGATGGCACCGGTGATGATACCGGCTGAAGCACAGCATATTGCGACAATCAGGCAGCCCTTTGCCCCACGCTCAACAGCGGCTATAATTTTTTTCCAGTTCATCCTTGTTTCTTTCCTGAACATGCTGGTTGCGAGGCAGGTAACAATGGCCCAGAAACCGGCCTTTGGAGTAGAAACGCCTGCCCCGGCAATGCAGTAAACAAGGACAACGATCGGAATGAGCATGTAGCCGCGTCCCGCAAGTACGCTCAGGAATCTGGGGAGCTCCGATTTAGGAAAGCCGCGCAACCCGAACTTTGCGGCCTGCAGTTCCACAATCATGTAAACTGATACATAGAAAAGAAGCCCGGGAACTAACGCTGCCTTGCAGACGTCCCAGTATGTACCGCCGATCATCTCCGGGATGATAAAAGCCACGGCGCCCATCACAGGAGGCACGAGCATACCGCCCGTTGAAGCCAAGGCCTCGATGGAGCCCGCTACTACGGGACGGTAGCCCGCTCGCTTCATCAGCGGTATCGTGACGACGCCGACTGCGGTCACATTGGCAATCTGACTTCCGGTAATCATGCCGAAGAGACAACTGCCGAGCACTGCGGCTTTGGCAGGCCCGCCCCGGAATTTGCCGAAAAGTGAGAGGCCAAGATCGATAAAAAAGGTGCCGGCACCCGACATAAGGAGGAACGTGCCGAAGATAATAAAGACCACGATGATAGTGGCTGAAACACCGATCGGCGTTCCCAGGACGCCCTCAGTACTGAAGAGCATGAAGTTGATCACCTGCTCGAAACTGAATCCCATGTGCGCCAGAAAAGAGGGAAGATACGTACCGAACGCCAGATAGGCAAAGCCAACGAAGCAGATAATAACAATCGACCAGCCTATGGTTCGCCTGGTGGCCTCCAGGACCAAAACGATCGCGACGAAACCTACCACCGTATCAAGGATAGTCGGATCTGCCAACCGAAAAATAATGGAACTGTACTCTATAAGCACGTAGAGACCAACACCAGCACTCAGCACTACACAGAACATATCAATGACATTGAGCGGCCGGTTTTCGACGGCCGTGCCCTCAGGTTTACCGGGCGGTGCTTTGATAGGAAAGATGAGGAACATGAGAATAAGCGCAAAACTCAGGTGAACCACTCGTTGCTGAATGGCAGGGAGGGGACGCCACCCCGAGGTGTAGAGATGAAAGAAGCCCATAGCCGCTCCGAAAATAAAGATGAGCGCCCTTCGTGGATTGGTCCTCACGTAGTGAGCTAAGGTGCTTATCTTCAAGTTCTCCATACTACCCCTTCCACTGGACTCAGCCTCCGAACACGAGCAAGTGCCGTTACTTCATTGCGCCGACTTCCTTATAATATTTCTTGGCTCCCTCGTGCATGGGCACCCCGATTCCATCCATCGCGTTTTTCAGGTTAAGATTCTCCGCCACTTTGTGAATCGCCACGAGTTCATTCTTATGCTCGTAAATTGCTTTGACGACTTTGTACACCAGGTCCGGATTTGTCTTTTCGTGAGTGGCCAGAATCGAGCTGAATCCGATCACCGGCACGTCTTGATCTACACCCTTGTATGTTCCCTTCTTGACGCTAACTGGAAAGAAGTAGCGATATTTCTCCGTTATGCTTTTCGCTGCTTCAGGGTTGATAGGTATAATCGTGACGTCCTGCGTCAGTGCCAGTTCATTGTAGGATGCTACGGGAGACGAACCAGCGAGAATGCCCCCATCGATGCTATTGTCTTTGATGCCTTCCACCACCTCATTGTAGCTGAGATATACCACCTTGTAATCTTTTTCTGTCAGGCCATGGGCACCGAAGAGCAGAAGACCGGAAGCGGCTACGCTGGAGCCGGGCGGTCCCACGGCAATCCGCTTTCCCTTCGCATCTGCATACCAGCGGATCCCGGAGTTCTTCCTGACAACGAAATAGAGTTCGATGTTGTGGATAAAGGAAACGCCCCTGAGCTCCGTATATTTTTCCTTGCCTGCAAAAAGGCCAACGCCATTGTACGCGCTCCAGACGCCGTTTCCATCGCAGACGGTGAACGCCGATTGATTCTTCTTGTAGTAATCATGAATACGTCTGAGCATGGTCGTGACACCCGATTCCGCCTGTACCACGTAATCAGTCTCGGGGACGTACTTGCGGGCTATGGTGCTTATCCCCGCCCCCATGATGTACGCGGTTCCCCCTGCACCCGGCGTAACGATCGGAATAAGTTCCTTGGCGCAGACATCGCTGTTTGCAAGGCCGAAGAGAACGCCAATAGTTATCAGGAGACCTGCTGAAAAAATACGCTTCATACTGCACCCCCTTTTCATTTGTGCTACTACCAGCTGCGGCCATCGCAGCTGGATTGCCATTGGTCTAGGAAATGCGTCCGAGTTTAATGATTTCTTTTCCCGGCGTCAGATAGCGCCTCCACTTCTCCTCGACCAGTTGAACACCCAGGCCCGGGCCCTCCGGCACCCGCAGCTTTCCGTTCTTGACAACCGGCGTCTTGTCTACGATGTCGCCCTCAAAACCGACAGTGTCCAACTTGCCTGCCATTCCGATAAGGCCGGCCGCATAACCGCCCGGCCATTTCATTCCCTGCGTCGACACGCCGAAATGCGCCTGTCCTGCTACCTCTATGCCAAAACCGAGCTGTTCCGAGGCTATCACGAAGAGGCCTGCAGCCTCAATCATCTTGACTGCTATCTTGCCGGGGTAAAACCCTCCGGACCGGTCGATTTTGAAGTTGAAGAAATCAGCGGCCCCCTGTTGTATGACCCTGGAAACCTCCGGCAGAGTCAGTGCCGATTCGCACGCGCCGATAGGCACATTGACGCATTTCTTTACCAGTGCCAGCCCCTCGAGGTCGTCCCTGCGAACCGGCTGTTCTACGGTGATAGGAACATACTCGGAGACATGCTGGAGCATCCAGATGGCGTCCTTGGGTGCATATGCGCCATTAACATCTATGTTGATGATGATGTCCGCCGGCACCACAGCACGAATCGCCTTTACGCGGTCCACATCCATAATAGGCTCTAATCCCACCTTCATTTTGATGGCTTTGAAGCCCTCATCGGTGATTCTCTTTGCATTCTCGGCCATCTTTTGCGGTGTGTCTATGCCGACGCTGCCGCGCAAAGGTATCTCGTCGGTAAACTTGCCCCCCAGCAACTTGTAGAGCGGGACGTTGAGAGCTTTACCCATGATGTCGTGAAGGGCCCAATCAATGGCAGCCTTGGCAACTGTGTTTCGGTAGACGACCTTCTCCATCTGAAAGTGGATTGGGTCGATGTCAAACGGGTCTTTGCCTTCGAGCACTTTAGGGAAAAGATGATGGGCAATGATACCCATCACCGTCTCCTGGCTCTCACCGCTGTAAAAAGGGCCCAGGGTCGGGCCCTCGCCCAGACCCGTAATACCCTCGTCCGTATGTATTCTGACGACCACGTCATCTTCTCTTTTCCCAACGGTACCGAACGATTCTTCGATGACCGACTTGAAATACATGGTGAGCGGAATAAGCTCAACGCCTGTAATCTTCATGGAATGCTACCTCCTCTAAGGTTTGCCGTGTATGAATATCTTTCATGCGGTCAATACGGGCTGGTCGCGGACTCCTTGATGAGGCCTGTCTCTTTAAGGCTTTTTTCCATCCTGGACCAGTAGTTCTTCAGGTGCGTGTCGTACTCTTTTCCGACATAGAGGACCGGGACAAGGTCCAGCTTATCGATCACGGTCTTAACTTCTTTGCTTTCCGCAGCCTTGATGAACGCACTTTCCACTTTGTTCTGTACGTCAACAGAAAGGCCTGCAGGCCCCATCACTGTGAAAAAAGCGTCGTTCACAAAGTCGTAGCCCAGGTCTCTGAGGGTAGGAATGTCAGGATAGAGAGGGTGGCGCTTTGCCTCGGCGATCGCCAATATTCTTACCTTCCCTGCCCGGACAAAGGGATAGGCTTCAGGTCCAACGGATGCGACTTGCACGTGGTTCCCAAGAAGTGCTGTGACGGCATCCGCGTTACCCTTGTACGGGACATGAATCCACTTTATCCCGGTCTTCACTTCCAGCAGCACCATGGCGTGGTGCATACCGGTCCCCACCCCGCCAGAACTGTACTTGATCTTATTCGGGTTGTTTCGTGCGTACTCGATCAGCTCTTTTAAATTTTTCCACGGCGCATCCTCACGAACGATAATAGGGTTGACGACTTGCGCGTAGGCTACAAGCGGCGTGAAGTCTTTGAGCGGTTTATAGGTGACCTTCTGGAGCTGAGGAGCACGTACTATACCGCTGTCGGTTGCGGACGCTAACGTATAACCGTCCGGCTTCATGTTGGCGAGCAACGCAAGCGCCACGGTTCCCCCGCCACCCGGCTTGTTTTCCACCACGATCGGCTTTCCCAGGACCTTCTCTGCCGCAGCGCAGATTGCCCGTGTACTCATGTCGAGGGACCCGCCGACCGCGTAACTCACGTACATATTGACGGGCCTTTCAGGGTATTCAGCACGGACGCTGCCGGGAGACAGAGAGATGATAAGCGTCAGACACACACCCATTAACAGCCAAAGTTTTAGCCTGTTCGTCGTCCTCATACACACCTCGTCTTGTCGGTTATTATCCTATTGTCTGCACCTTTAACGGATGGACACTGGTTAGCACCTGCGCATCCCTTTCCGTTACAAGGAAGGTGTCAGCGAGCCACACCGTGGCTGTCTTGTTCTTCGAGACCAGTTGTGGATGAACGGTGATAACCATGCCCGGTTGCAGCACTGTTTCATCCGCGACGTGAACCATCGGACGCTCCACCACGTCCAATCCAAGGCAGTGGCCGAAGTGCACACCCTGGTCGTAGCCAGCATTGATTATTTCGTTGCGCACCCATGTTGCAACATCAGAGACCTTTCGCCCCGGACGTAGCTGTGACGGTGTTTCGGCGGCAATCCTTATCAGAATGTCGTACATCCGCTCAACCTCATCGCCGGGCTTGCCTCCGACAAAAGACATCCTGACCATTTGCACCCAGTACCCACCCGGGCCGGAAAGCTCGGTATTGAGAATGATCACGTCCCCTTTCTCGATTGGCCGTTCAGATGGCGCGTAAGGGAAGAGGTTTCCCGGTTTCGAGGAGAATAGATGGAAAATATCTTCAGCGCCACCGATCGCGAGCTCGCGATCGATCTCCGCCACAACCTGCCTCTCGGTCATCCCGGTTTTAAGGATTCGCGCCATGACCTCGAATGAAAGGTCGGCAAGCGCCGCGGCCTTCTTAACCAATTCCTGTTCACCTGCAGACTTGATCATTCTCAGCTCTTCGACAATCGAACTTGCGTCAACAAACGAAGCTTCGGGAAAATTCCTTGTCAGGAAAAGATAGGTGTTGGCCGGCATGATCCGGTCATTGATAAGCCCGAAGCGTGCCTTTGACAAACCCATGTCGTTGAGCTGGCTGGCCAGCGTCTCATTAAGCCCCGGCACCTGATTTTCAATGTGACTGATCCAGGAAAGGAGACCTGCCCAATACTTCTGCACCGGGCTCGGCACCAAAAGCCTCGGCTCACCCTTGATCGGGAAAATCACTACAAGGTTATAGAGAATGCTCCTGTAGTTGGTGAAGTACTTTACAAACCCTTTCTGATTGATCTGAGAATCGCAGATCACGACGAGGGCGTCCAATCCCTCGGCCGCCATCTTTTCTCTGACAAGCGCGTACCGCCTGTCTCGTTCTGTCAGGTCAAGTGTCATTTCTCCCTCACTTCACGCCTTTATGTTTCCATTCACACGATTTTATCTTCACACTGCTGACTGCTTACTCTTGGCCGATCTACTCCACCACGATCGTGGCCACGTCAGACGGTGCGTACCGCTTGATCATCTCCTGATTAAGCTCAACACCCAATCCCGGCCCTTTTGGCGGATACAGGTAGCCTTTTTCAACTTTGCCGCTTATTTCTTTGGTGAC
>Ga0335071_10003613_pt1 | contig 16243 bp, 10 predicted proteins | sample Lox_Sample_15_FD_206724 | JGI IMG/M metagenome (GOLD analysis project Ga0335071, IMG submission 206724) | Soil microbial communities from Loxahatchee National Wildlife Refuge, Florida, United States - Lox_Sample_1.5 | ecosystem: Environmental > Terrestrial > Soil > Wetlands | place: USA... | reverse complement strand
ATGAGATTTGCCGAAGGAGTTTTGGCATGCATTGGGATGTTCGACCGGATCCTACGGGATGCGCAGTTCCATTCCGAGGCGCAGCGTCTCGTTTTCGCTCTTCAGGATATCGCGATTGGCGTTGTAGATGTCGTGCCTCTTGGCGGAGTCACCGTAGTATTGTCGCGCAAGGCTGGAAAGCGTGTCGCCCCGCTGCACCGTGTGGCGTTTGCCGGCGGGGGGTTGGTTTGCCGTGGTGCCTGGTCCGGCCCGGGGATTCGGCGCCGGACGGACGACGGACTCGGCGGCATTACGCGATCCCACTGCCGGCTCGGGTTTGAGCGGCGCGCGCAGGATGGGCGAGGTCTCTGGCGCCGGCTCCACCTGCACGGCGCGCGGTGTCGGGTAGGCCGTTTCCGGAATCTCGAATCCGGACCGCGGGCGCGCGGCGATCCCGGCGGGAAGAGCGCCGCGGAGCGCGGCCAGCTCGGCCTTGAGTTGTTCGTTCTCGCGCTGCAAGCGGTCGAGCTGGTCGTTGTACTCGAGTTTCACACTCGCGTCCTCCAGTGGATGCGCCGGCAGGGTGCGGGCGAATTCGCGTTTGGCGGCGTCAATCTGCTGCCGGACCAGCTCGGCCTGCTTGGAATTGGGCTGCAGTTCGCGGTACTTGCTGAAATGATAGATGGCGAAGATGGGATCCTTGATGTGCTGCTGGTACAATAGACCGGCCTCGAGGTGCGACTCGGGTGCATCGTCGCCGCGCTTGGCGATGACCTTGAGGAAGGCGGCGAGCGCTTCCTGATTGCGGCCCTGGCGGATGAGCTGCTTGCCCCGCTGGAAGTCGGAGTCGGATTCCTCGGAGGCAAAAGGCAGGCTGCCACCGCGTTCGCAGCCGGCGGCGAACAGCAGTGCGCAGAGCGCGAGCAGACCGAAAAAATGAAATCGGGAGGTCATCGCGGCGGAAAAGGGATTGAACGGTGTCGAGTTGACCCTAAGTTCCGCATCCAGCCCCAGCGACTCAATTCTAAATGGCACTCGATACCGCATCGATTCTCGACCGCGCCCGCGCCTGCATCCGCCTGGAAACCGAGGCCCTGGCCGCGACGGCGGACGCCCTCGGGGAGGAGTTTGTCGCCACGGTCCGCGCGGTGGAAACCACCGTGGCGGCGGGGCGCAAACTGATTTTTAGCGGCGTGGGCAAGTCGGCCAACATCGCCCAAAAGCTCACCGGCACCTTCAACAGTACGGGCGTCTCGTCGTGTTTTCTCGACGCAACGCAGGCCCTCCATGGCGATCTCGGCCTGTGCGACGAGGGCGACCTGGCGGTTCTGCTCAGCAACAGCGGCCAGTCGCAGGAAATTCTCCGGCTGGTGCCGATTCTGCGGCGCTTCGGCCTGACGATCGTGGCGCTCACGGGCAATGCCGGATCTGATCTCGCGCACGAAGCCCACCATCGCCTCCTCTACCGCGTACCCCGCGAGGCCTGCCCGCTTGACCTGGCGCCCACCGCCAGCACCACCGCGGCGCTCGCCCTGGGCGATGCGCTGGCCATGGTCCTGCTCGAACGTTGCGGTTTTACGCGCGAGGATTTCGCGCGGCTGCACCCCGCCGGCAACCTCGGCACGGTCCTGCTGTTGAAGGTGCGGGACATCATGCGCACGGGCGACCGGCTCCCCGTGCTGCCCGACACCTGCACCGTGCAGGATGCGATCCTCGGCATGACACAGGCCAAGGCCGGTTGCGCCGCCCTCATCGACGGGGCCACCGGCCGGCTGACCGGCATTCTGACCGACGGCGATTTCCGCCGCGGCATTCTTTCCGGCCCCGATTTCCTCTCCCGCCCCGTGTCCGGATTCATGACCCGGAATCCGAAGACCGTGCGGGCCGAGGCTCTCGGCGTGGAAGCCCTGCGCCTGTTCGACCGCTACAAGATCGACGACATCATCGTGGTGGACGAGGCGGACCGGCCGGTGGGACTCGTCGATGTGCAGGATCTGCCCAAGATGAAACTCTTGTAAGGTCGCGCGCCGGCGATGGCCGGCGCTAATACCCGCCGGGAGTACCGGCCCGGCCTTTACTCGCGCCGACGGCGCCATCTAACATCGCCCGCCATGCCGACACCGCCCTTTCTCTATCAGGAACCGTTTCCGCTGGGCGCCGATGGAACCGAATACCGCCTGCTCTCCCGGGAAGGCGTGAGTACCGCCACCTTCGCGGGTCGCGAAATCCTTCAGGTCGAGCCCGAAGCCATCGCCCACCTGGTCCAGACCGCCCTGCGCGATTGCGCGTTTCTGCTGCGCCATAAGCATCTCCAACAGGTGGCGGCCATCCTCACCGATCCCGCCGCCAGCGCCAACGACCGCTATGTGGCGCTCACCCTGCTCCGCAACGCCGAGGTTTCCGCCGAGGGCATCCTGCCCTTCTGTCAGGACACCGGCACGGCCACGATCATCGCCAAAAAAGGCCAGCAGGTCTGGACCGGAGCCAACGACGCCGAGTGGATCGCCCGGGGTGTTTATGAATGCTACACCCGGGAGAACCTCCGTTATTCGCAGACCGCCGCGCTCGACATGTACCGGGAGGTCAACACGGGCACCAACCTCCCCGCGCAGATCGACATCTTCGCCACCGAGGGTGCGCAGTATGAATTCCTCTGCGTCGCCAAAGGCGGCGGCTCAGCCAACAAGACTTATCTCTTTCAGGAAACGAAGGCGCTGCTCAACCCGAAGAGCCTCGAGGCGTTTTTTGCCGACAAGATGAAGCTCCTCGGCACCGCGGCGTGCCCGCCCTACCATCTCGTGTTCGTGATCGGCGGCACCAGCGCCGAGGCCTGCCTCAAGACGGTGAAGATCGCCTCGTCGAAATATTACGATTCGCTTCCGACCAGCGGCAACGAGCACGGCCGGGCCTTTCGCGACGTGGCCCTTGAGCAAAAAGTGCTGGAGCTCGCACAGCAAAGCGGCATCGGCGCGCAGTTCGGCGGCAAGTATTTCGCGCTCGACGTGCGCATCGTGCGGCTGCCGCGGCACGGCGCGAGCTGCCCCGTCGGTATGGGAGTTTCCTGCAGCGCCGACCGCAACATCAAGGGCAAGATCACCCGGGACGGCATCTTCGTCGAGAAACTCGAAGCCAATCCCGGCCAGTTCATCCCGGCGCACCTGCGCACGCTCAAGGACGACAACATCGTCCGGATCGACCTCAACCGCCCGATGGCGGAGATCCGCACCGAGCTGTCCAAATATCCGGTGACGACGCGCGTGCTGCTCACCGGCCCCATGATCGTCGCCCGCGACATCGCCCACGCCAAGCTCAAGGAGCGCATCGACGCCGGCCAGGGCCTCCCCGATTACCTGCGGAAACACCCGGTCTATTACGCCGGACCGGCCAAGACGCCCAAAGGCTATGCCGCCGGTTCGTTCGGCCCAACGACCGCCGGCCGCATGGACAGCTACGTCGACCTCTTCCAGTCGCTGGGCGGTTCGATGGTGATGATCGCCAAGGGCAATCGCAGCAAGCAGGTGACTGATGCCTGCCAGAAATACGGCGGCTTTTACCTTGGTTCCATCGGCGGCCCGGCCGCAATCCTCGCCAAGGAAAACATCAAAAAAGTGGAAACCCTCGAATATCCCGAGCTCGGCATGGAGGCCATCTGGAAGATCGAGGTGGAGGACTTCCCGGCGTTCATTCTCGTGGACGACAAGGGCAATGATTTCTTCGTCAACGCCTGCGCCCACTGCGTGCCGGCGAGGACGTAATATCAATCGCCTGCAGTCCCCGATCTTTTGCAGATCTGCCGCTCGTCGGCAGACGGCGAATGCTCCTACGACCCGGTGCCAAGCACCGGCCCTGATAAAATCTAAGAATCAGGGGGTATTGCTGGAGCCATCCAGACCTGAGGTGTTCTGGCTGCTCTTCGGATTCTTCAGCATGAGTTCGATCACGCTGATGGCGTTTTCGGGCACGATCAATTGCCAGCCATTGGGACCGAGTTGCATCGGAAACTTGTCGTCTTTGCCGCGGTCGGTCCGAAGCCGCACCGTCGCGTGACGGGCATCGGCGTAATCCTGACCCACGATTTGAAAACCGTCCGCGTCGATCAGAACTCCAGCGGAGAAAAACAAGCCGACCAATTTCTCGGGTGACGCATATTTGGCGCGCGCCGTGTCTGGTAATTCCGCCAGCAACCCGTCGGCCTTTTTGCGCGCGGCATCCGTCAACGCGATCACATCCGCGAGCATGTCGTCATCGCCATCCACGATCGCCCAAATCGCAGTCTGAAACGCCGTGTCCGGTGACGCGCGCCCAATGTTTCTAAAATTCTCGAGCGCCACCAACCCCTTTTCCGGATCGTGGTTTGCCGTTCCCATCGCTCGTGCCTCGCTCCCGGTTTCGCGCGCCGCTTCGGCACGGGCCGCAGCGGCGCGCAAGCGGCAGTTCTCTTCGCGCATTGGCGCGAGCTCCCGGTTTCGTGTGCGCCACCCGGCGGCCTCGGACCGCAGCCGGGCATTGTCCTGCTTCAACCATATGATTCCCGCGGCGCCGGCGATAACCAGTACTGCGAAAATTCCGCTCCTCCAAATCTTCATGACCGGAGCACCGCGAGTACCGCCGTGGCGAACTTACTTTTTCTCACTGCGCGGTTGGCCGGTTGTGGGATCAAAGTAGGCGAGAATTTTCTGCCATTGGGATTCCGGATCGTTGGTTGGTGTTTTCCACCCTTCGCTCGTGCGCTCAAACTTTTTCGCGCCCTTACTTTCGCGGTCCGCCGTGTTACGCGTAACTGTGTAGACCCAGCCCTCGCCCTCGGTTTTCGTGCCGGTAACGCCCGCCTCATCCTTTTCGATCGTTCGAAACGCCACGATATCCGGGGATTTCGCCTTCGTGTTCCAGGGCGCGAACGAATGGAGATAGGCCGATAATTTCTCCGGTGTACCGAAGTATGCCCGCGCCGACTCAGACATTGCCGCAAAGAACGCTTCAACTCTGGCCTTGGTCGGTCCGCCCATCGTATAAGTCGTCGCCAGCACATCGAGGTCGCCATGGGCCTTCGCCCACAATTGGGTCTCGTAAGCGGCCGCCGGTGTGGCGATTCCGACGTTGCGCCACGCCGCGGCGGGTTTCAGTTCCGTGGCGGCCGGGTGGTCCGTCGGCGACTTGACCTGCGCGATTTGCATCGGTCGTGGCGGCAGCTTGCGAGCCGCGGAAATTTTCCCGACGGCGCTCGTCGTCGCGGCGGCGAGCCGCAGGTTTTCCGTCTGCAATCGAACGACCTCTTCGTTTTCGGCCCGGAGACTGCCAATCTCAGCGCTCAAGGCCCGGCTGGTCTGCAGTTCCACGATCGCCATCGTCATTCCGGCAACGACCATGGTACTCACAATTCCGATTTTAACGTTTGTCATGGTGAAAATTCTGGCCCACGCGATCGCGCTCCCGACGTCAGCCGCCGCATTCGCTAGCGCCGTACCGGTGATCGCAGTCGCAAGACCCTCCGGCGCAGCCCCGATGGTGTGGCTGGCGAGCGCCGCCGACAGCGCCACGGCCGTGGATGTAATGCCGCGTTTCGCGAGCTGCGCGCGTAATCGGCCGAGTGCCCGGTCAACGCGCATCCGCGCGGCGTCTTCGCTGACCTGAAACACGGCCCCGATCTGGGCAAATGGGCGATTCTCGAAAAACCGCAACAGCACGGCGGTGCGATCGCTCTCAGCGAGTTCGTCCATCGCGGCGTCGAGCACAGGGCGCAGGTGCTCCCATTCGGCGTCGGGGGGCGCGGCAAAAAGGTCTTGCATGATGGAGGCCTCCTGCTCGTGCGCGCGGTGGCGTTGCTCGGAGCGGATGAGGTCGATGGCGGCGTTGCGAGTCGCGGCGTAAAGCCACGCGGTCAGCACTTCGTGACGCGAGAGTTTTGCCGCGTCGCGCGCCAGCCTGGTGAAAACCCTTTGGGCCACGTCGGCGGCGCGATGCGTGTCGCCGCCGAGCCGGCGGAGCGCGGCTGAATAAACGAGATCGAGATGCCGGCGGACGAACTCAGCGAAGGCGGCCTCGGATTTTTCGTCGGCATAGCGGCGGAGCAACGCGGCATCATCGTTCATAACGGTTCACTCCATTAACGCCGCTGTGGCAGAAACCGAACAGATTTTTACCGGCCCTCCTGTTTCACCAACCCGACGCCGCTGCGGTCCGCAAGGGCTCACCCTCGGTTTGTTCGGCCCGACGACAACCGGGTGCGTGGCCAGCTACGCCGAGTTTTCCGGTCGTCCGGCGGTTATTCCCGCGGGCCTATTCGCCGAGCACGGTCACGATCAACCGCCGGGTGTGCGGTGCGCGGCGGTGTTCCCAGAGAAACAGGCCCTGCCACGTGCCGAGCAGCAGGCGCCCGTCGGCGACCGGCACCGTCTCGCTCGTGCGCGTGAGGGCCATCTTGATGTGGCCCGGCATGTCGTCAGCTCCTTCCAGCGTGTGCACAAAGCGGGGATCGCCCTCCGGCACGAGCCGGTTGAGCCAGGCCTCGAGGTCGGTGCGCGCGGTCGGGTCGGCGTTTTCCATCAACACCAGGCTGCAACTCGTATGCGGGCAGAACACGTGCGCCACGCCGCGCGCCACGCCGCTGCGCGCGACGATCTGTGCCACCTCGTCGGTGATTTCCACCGTACCCTGCCGGCAGGTACGAACGGTGAAGGAGTCTTGAAAAACGGCCATGGCGGAAAAGGGCGGCCCGGCTCTGCGGGCGCGCCAACCCAGCTAGATCGAAAATCCCGTACAAGACAACGACCGGCCGGCGACTGGACTTGTAACGTATTACGTTACAAATTAACGGGCGCCAAATTTTCGTATTTTCCGATGATAAACGGCAAGTTTGTCACGTATTATGTGACAAATTTCACGTCGGAAAATTTCTCATTTTTTCGAGGAGAATCTACAAGTTTGTCACGTATTATGTGACAAATAGACGGGAGGTTAATATCCTGATTTTTCGGAGACTAACGGCAAGTTTGTAACGTATTATGTGACAAATTTACGAGCGGGAGAGTGCGCATAGAAAAGGCCGGACGCGGCTGAGGGCGCTGGCTGAAGAGATCTTCTGCGACCAAGGGCGTCGGCTGATGGCGGGCGTCAGCCGCCGCCCAGGCCGGGGGCGCGGGCGCCCGGCCGGGTCATGGCCAGCGGATCGAGGGCACGGTCGAGTTCGGCGGCGTCCATCAGTCCGCGGGCCAGCACGATGGCGCGGAGCGACTGGCCCGTCGCGTAGGCTTCCTTGGCCACCTCCGCCGCGACGTCGTAGCCCAGGCGGGGCGCGAGGGCGGTCACCAGCATGAGCGAGCGCTCCATGAGTTCGCGGCAACGCGCGGCGTCGGCCTCCAGGCCGGCCACGCAACGCTGCGCGAAGACATTGGCGCCGCGGGCGAGGCAGCGGATGGATTCGTGCAGCGCATAGGCGATGAGCGGCAGCGTGACGTTGAGTTCGAACTGCCCGTCGCGTCCACACATGACAACCGTGTGCGTCAGCCCCTGGGCATACAGGCAGACCTGCACGAGCATTTCGCTCATCACGGGGTTAACCTTGCCCGGCATGATCGACGACCCCGGCTGGGTGGCGGGCAGGCGCAATTCGGCGAGGCCGGCGCGCGGCCCGGAGCCGAGCAGGCGGATATCGTTGGCGATCTTGGTGAGGCTGGCGGAGATGGTGGCAAGCTGGCCGGCGACTTCCACGCAATCGTCGCGGGCGCCCTGCGCCTCGAAGTGGTTGCGCGCTTCGCGAAACGCGAGGCCCGTCTCGGTGTTGAGGATGCGGCAGACGCGGCCGGCAAACTCCGGATGGGCATTGAGACCGGTGCCGACGGCGGTGCCGCCGATGGCCAGCTCGCCGAGCGCGGCGATAGCCTGGTGCACACGGCGCCCTCCCTTGTGCACCTGGGCCGCATAACCGGAGAATTCCTGGCCCAGCGTGAGCGGGGTGGCATCCATGAGGTGCGTGCGGCCGATCTTCACGATGGCCGCAAATTCCTCCGCCTTCCGCTCGAGCGCCATCGCCAGCCCGGCGAGCGCCGGCGCGAGTTCCTGGTGCAGCGCCACCGCCACGCTTACGTGCAGCGCGGTCGGGATGACATCGTTGGACGACTGGCCCAGATTCACGTCGTCGTTCGGATGCAAGGGAGGCTTCGCGCCGGGCGGCCCGCCGGCCAGCTGCGCCGCGCGGTGGGCGACCACCTCGTTGGCATTCATGTTGGTCGAGGTGGCCGAGCCGGTCTGGAAAATGTCGATGGGAAAATGGGCGGTGAGCCGGCCTTCGGCGATCTCGCGCGCGGCCTGCTGGATGAGCCGGCTCTTCTCCGGCGACAGCCGGCCGAGCTCCTCGTTGGCCCGCGCACAGGCGAGCTTCACCAGGCCGAGACCACGGAGGAACGCTTCCGGGAGCGGCCGGCCGGCGATCGGAAAATTGGCGACCGCCCGTTGGGTGCCGGCGCCGTAGAGGGCCTCGTCGGGGACGAATACTTCGCCCATCGAATCGCGTTCGCTGCGCATGTGGCAGTGTATCGGGCGGCGGGGAAAAAGCAAAAAGCCCCGCGGAGGGCGGGGCCCGGGGACCGATACAACGGTCAATCTCGGATGCTCGCCGGCCTCAGAATTTCACCCAGGCGCGATCGCCGGCCGCACCGATCCGGCGGGCCGCGGCCTCGTAAAGCTGGTCTTCGCTCAAGTGGCTGACCTGGCGGTCGTGAAAACGCGAAATCGCGGAATTGCTGTCCGTGGCGTCCGGCGTGTAGGCCGCATTGGTCGCATAGACCTGCAAACGCCCCTGGCGGATGTCGTGCAATGCCGCCACGCGGGCAAGCGGCTCCTCGGCCCGTGCCCGGGGAGCGGACAGATCATAAGCGACGGCCGATTTCAGAATCCGGGCGAGTCCGGGATCGGTGGCACGAGCGACCGCCAGATTGGCGGCAATTTCACGAGCCGCCGGCCGCGACATCGCGTCCATGATGCTGTCGCGCGTCGTGGGCAACAGGGAAACGGTGTGAGCGGTCTTCTGCGGCTGGGTGGATTCGTCCGCAGTTTCGTCACTCGCCACGGTGGCGGCGGGCTGGCGCAGCTCGGCGAGACTGCCGGCATCGGCTCCGTCGAGTTTGGCGGATGGTGCGCCCACCCGTGCGACCGGAGCCGCCGCGGGAACGGAAAGCTCCGTGTTCACCGAGCGATATTCGCGCACCGTCACAATCGTCAGCGCGAGAATCGCGGTTGCCCCGAGCGGCAAATGATAACGTCCGAGCGCGAGACCGAGCCGCGGCAGCGCATCGCGCCACCATGGGCGCTTGTCGAGGATGGCGGCCAGCTGCTTGGTCCGGAGTTGCCGGTCCCATTCCGTCCAGAATTCGGCGGGCGGGCGCTCGGCGCGCTTGAGGCGCACAAGATCCTCGATCGTGACGGGGCGGCGTTGGGGAGCGGAACTCATCGGCGGATGTAAGGTTGGAGTTCAGCTTGCAGAAGTTGCTTCGCGTAATGCAGACGCGAACGAACCGTACCTACCGAGCAGTCCATGATTTCGGCAATCTCTTGATGGCTTAATCCGTCGATTTCGAATAAAGTTAACACCGTGCGATGCTTGATAGACAATTTTTGCAGGGCCTCGTTCAATTTTTCCTGTAATTCGTTGACGAACGCATCGCGATCGGCGCCGCGATGGTCGGTCAGGGCGGCGATCACCTCGGCTGCCGGTCGGTCCTCCTCGTCGAGCCGGTCGAGGCTGAAAAACTGGCGCAGCCGGTTCTTGCGCAGGTGGCCGAGGGTGGAATTGATCGCGATGCGATACAGCCAGGTGAAAAACGAGGCGTGGCCGGCAAACCGGTTGATCGACTGGAAGGCCTTGATGAAGGCATCCTGCGCGAGATCCGCCGCATCCTCGCGATTGCCGGTCAGGTTATAGATGATGGCATAAAGCCGCTCGCGGTATTTCAGGATCAGCTGGTCGAATGCGCCCACCTCGCCCGCCTGGACGCGCTGCACGATGGCCCAGTCGGAGTTGGCCTCCAACTGGCGCTCGGGAGACGCAACCAGCGTTTTTCCGAGAGCCTTCGTGACGTTCATGCGGGGAGCAATAAAGGCGACGCAGGCGGGGCAGGCAAACGGGAAATGAAAAAGGACGGATTTCAGCCCGCCGCGATGGCCGGCTGAAGGCTCCGAACCTGACCGCGCAACCCCTCGCACAATTGGAGCAGCAACGGGGTCGGCGGCGGGAACGGCCAGGGAGCCAGCGCGGCCAGGGCGCGGGCCAGCTCGGCATCGATCGCCTCAGCCACCGTGGCAAAAACCCCGTGCGCATGCATTTGCCGCAGGTGCAAGGCGAGTTGCGGCGGTTGCTCGCCGCGAATCTCCGCCACCAGTTCCGTGCGCTCGGCGGCGGGCAGACAGTCGAGCAGCACAAACAGCGGCAGCGTGAGCTTGCCGCTCGCGAGGTCGGTGCCGAGGGTTTTTCCGATGCGTTGTTCCTGTCCGTAAAAATCGGCCAGATCGTCGTAAATCTGATAGGCGATGCCGAGGTGCCGGCCAAACGTGGCGGCGGCTTCCACAAAACCGGGTTCATATCCGGCGAGACGCGAGCCGAGCTGACACGAGACCCGGAAAAGTTCGGCCGTTTTCAGGTCGATGATACGGTCGTAGTCGACGCGCGCGATGTCGGTGGCGCCACGACGCAGGGTCTGGACCGTTTCCCCGGCGCAAACCCGCCGGGTGGATTCGGACACCGCGAGGCAGACCTCGGTCGTGGGGAACTGCGCGGCCAGATGTAACGCATGGGCGAAAAGCGCATCGCCAATGAGGACCGCGGCGCTGGCGCCATAAACGCGGGCGGCGGTGCGCCGGCTGCGTCGCACGTCGGCTTCGTCCATGATGTCGTCGTGCACGAGGGTGGCCAGGTGCACGAGTTCGACGACGGCTGCGGCGCGCACCAACTCGGGGGCGATGAGGTCGGCTCCCCGCCAGCCGCCCAGGAAAACCAAGGCCGGCCGGATGCGCTTGCCCGAGGTGTCGATGCAGTAATCCGCCATGGTGCGAATCTCCGGCTCGAACGAAGTGATTTGTTCGCGCAGGAAGCGATCGAGCGCCGCCATATGCGGTCGCACCTGGTTGAAGACTTCGGCAAACGCGGGGACTGGTGTCGGGAGCGCCTCTGGGCGTGGGCTGGCGGCAGGCATGAAGAAGGAAACGTTAGGCGCCTTTGGCAAAATGGCCACAGGGAAAATACCATGGCCGGTTTCGCCCGATCAGCGGCCGGGAGCGCGTCGCGGCCGGGGCAGTTGAAATAATACTGTGGCCGTTCAAGCATTTGTGGCCGCGAGCGTGAACGCGTGGAACGACCATCCACTCGCTCACGCTCGCGGCCACAGTTTTTCGGCAACCGCTCTACGGCACTTCGTAGGCTTCCACCAGGGCGACGCCCGTGGTCCCGTTGGCACTGCTGACCACGGCCGTGTAGAGGCCGGGGGGCAGGGTCATCAGGATAGCCGAATCCTTGGATCCGCTGGGTAATGGGAAAGTGCCGATTTGAGAGGTGGCCGTGGCGACGAGCGTGGGATCGTTGCCGTTTTCCCAATTGTCGTTTTGCCGCACGACGGTGTTGCCGTTGTAGATCGTCAAAACCGGGTCGGCCAGCACATTGCTCACGTTAAAGCTCGTCAGCGTGGGGCCGACCGCGCGCACCAACACTTTCTTGGGAATGCTGCCAGTGACATTGAGGCCTGCGATCAGCACCTGGTCGCCGGCACCCACCAGACCGCGGGTCGAAACACTGGTGACTTTCTGCGAGGAGAACGGGTCGCTCGCATCCAGGTCGTAGACTTCTACGAGCGCGACCCCCGTCGTGTTGCCGACGCCGCTCACTTGGGCCGAGTATAGTCCGGGCGAGAGGGTGGCCACCATGGCGGAGTCGAGGCTTCCGGCCGGCAGGGCAAACGCCTTTGCCGTCGTCTCCGCGTTGATCACCGCCGGGTCGCCGCCCCAATTGTCGTTGGAAGCGATCAAAGTGCTCCCCTGGTAGAGTTGCAGGAACGGGTTGGCCAGCGGACTGGAGATGCCGTAGTTGCTCAGCGTGGGGCCAATCGCACGGATCAGCACCTGCTTGGGGGTGGCGCCATTGACCACAAAACCGGCGATCAGGATGTTACCGCCCGTGCCCACCTGACCGCGCGTCGAAATGCTCTTCAGGACGCCATCGCTGAACGATACGCCGGAGCTGATCGCACCGACCAGGTTGCCGCTGTCACCACCACTGATCGTGCCCGTGAGAAAATTGGTCGCCGGGTCGATCTTGCCCCTGAGGACCGAGTGGGTCGCAGCCGTGGTGATGGTGAAACTGCCGTCTTTCGCGAGGGTGCTGCTGCCGGCGTCGTGGAACGAACCGTCCGACACATAAACCGCGATGGAGCCGTCGTTCCCCACGATGCCTGCCAGCGAACTGGCGTTGCTGCCACTGATGCTGCCGGCGTAGTAGCCGGAAGCAACGGGACTGGTGTACGCGAGAGCGAGGGGACTGCTGAAGGGCAGCGAGGAAGTGCTGGAGCCCAGCGTGCCGCTGACACCCGTATCGGAGAGACTGCCACTGATGAGGGAGTGGTTGGTGGCATCGCTGAGACTGAAGCCGCCGGCCGCGTCGACCGCGAGCCCCGGGTAATAGTAGAGCTTGGTCGGCTGAGTCGTGGAATAACCAATGAAGGTGGCGCTCGCCCCATGCAGGTTGATGAGGGCAAAGTGACCGGATTCGGCCAACCAGGAGTATGCGCCCGCGTAAACGGTGTCGACGGAGCCGAGATCCGCACCGACGACCAGCACATATACCGTGGAAGACGTGATGGAGGCGCCCGCATTGTCGGTCGCCACGGCGGTGAGCCGGTAAATGCCTTGCGATGCGGGTGTCCAAACCGCGGTGTAGCCCAGGGTCGTCACCAAGCTGGTGGTGCCGACCGTGACGCCGTTGGCGACGAACTGCACCTGGCTGACGGTGCCATCGGGATCCGAGGCGCTGGCGCGCAGCGTGACTCCGCTGCTGACCCGCAAAACTCCGCCGTTGAGCGGGGCGGTCAGGGCGACGATGGGCGGCAGATTGGCAATGACGGTAATGACCACCGGGGCGGTGGAGGCATCGTTGCCGACGGCATCGATCGCCTCGGCCACAATGTTGTAGGTACCCGCCGCGCTCGGGGTCCAGGAGGCGGTATAAGGAGCGGCGGTGGCCGTGCCGATGATAAAGCCGTTGGCGAGGAAGCGCACGCTGGCCACGGTGCTGCTGAAACTGGCGGCGTTGGCCGCCAGCGAGACCGCCGTGCCCGCAGTGATCTTCATCGCCGCGGCAGGATTGGTGAGGGTGACCGTGGGCGCGTTGACACCGGAGATCGTGACGGCGAGCACGGTGGAAGTCGTGGAAACGCCGGCACTGTCGGTTGCGACGGCGACGAGGCTATAGGTACCGGCGGCGACCGGCGTCCAGATGGCGCTGTAGGGTGCGGTCGTATCGACGAACAAACTGGCGCCGTTGACGAAGAACTGCACCTGGGCGATCGGCCCGTTGCCGGCACCGGCCGTGGCATTGAGCGTGATCGGTGTGCCGACCCCGAACACGCTGCCGACCGCAGGACTGGTGAACGCCACCAAGGGTGCGCCGTTGGAATTGATCGTGACGTTGACGGGTGCCGAGGTCGTAACGTTGCCAAAGTCGTCGGTGGCCACGGCAGTGATCACAAAATTACCGGCGGCATGGGGCACCCAGCTCACCAAATAAGGAGCAGCCGCCGCCGTGCCCACAGACTGCCCGTTGGCAAAGAACTGCACCGATTTCACCGTGCCGTCGACATCCGCGGCTTGTGCCGCCAGGATCACGGCCGAGCCGAGCCCGAAGCTGAGGCCCGGGGCGGGGCTGGTGATGCTGATCGTGGGCGGGGCATTGACGCCGATCGAAACGCTGACGGCCGTGGAAATGGTCTGGTTGCCGGAATTGTCCGTCGCGATGGCGGTAAGAACGTAGGTGCCGGGCGAGGCGGGCGTCCAATCCGTGGTATAGGGCGACACGGCCACGGCCGCGCCTTGCGCGATGCCGTTGGCCAGGAATTGCACCGAGGCGATCGTGCCGTCGGGATCGGCGGCATTGGCCGTGATCTTGAGCGGCGTGCCCACGCCATAAGCCGAACCATTGAGCGGGTTGGTAATGGACACGGTCGGCGGCAACCCACTTCCGACTGTCACGACGACCGGCGCCGAAGTGACCTTGTTGCCGACATTGTCCGTCGCCACGGCCGTCAGTGAATAGGTGCCGAGCGCGGACGGCGTCCAGGGCAGGGTGTACGGGAAGGTGGGATCCAGGCCGAGGGACAGGTTGTTGGCGAAAAATTCCACCGAGGCGATCACCCCGGTCGTGGAAGTGGCGGTGGCCGTGAGCGTCTGGGGTACATTCACGCCAATGTTGCCGGCGAGAGGACTGGTGATGGTCACCGTCGGCGCGGTGCCGGATCCCACGGTGACAGTGACCGGCGGCGACATGCCGGTATTGCCGGAATTATCCGTGGCAATCGCCGTAAGCACAAACGTGCCTGGCGTCGTCGGCAACCAGGCGGACGTGAAGGGGAAGACGGAACTGGTGCCGAGCGAGACGTTGTTCACGAGGAACTGCACCTGCGTCACCGTGCCGCCCGGCGCATTGGCGGTGGCCGCAATCGTCTGCGGCAGGTTTACTTGGAGAGTGGCGCCAGCCGCTGGGCTCGTGATGTTAACGGTCGGCGGTGTACCGCTGCTCGCGCTGATCGTGACGGTCAAAGGAGCCGAAGTCGTGGTATTCGCCGCACTGTCGGTGGCGAGGGCCGTGATCGAATAGGTACCGGGGACCAGCGGGGTCCAGGCCGCCGTATAGGGAGCGGCCAATACCGTGGCCAATGACGCACCATTGACGAAGAACTGCACGCTTGCCATCGTGTTGGGCGCCAGCGCAAACGCGTTGGCCGAGATCGTCTGCACCGTGCCGGTTTTGAGCGTTCCGGTGATCGTGGGAACCGATACCGTGGGCGCCGCCAGATTTACCGGCGCGACCGTGACCGCCACCGCGGCGCTCGTGGTCTTCGTATTGAGATTGTTGGTGGCAATGGCCGTCAGGTTATAGGGACCGGTGACAGTCGGAGTCCACGCCACCGTGTAGGGCGCAGCCACGGCGGTGCCGATCGGGACGCCATTCGCCAGAAATTGAACGCCTTGCAGGAATCCATTGGGCCCCGCGGCCGCGGTGATGGTCTGGGTCGTGTTGACCGTGATCGAAGTGGCCGCCGGGGGGCTGCTGATGACCACGGTGGGAGCCTGATCGACGGAGATGTTGGACACCGCGGTAGCCGTGATATTGTTGCTGTCGGTGGCGACGGCCGTGATCGTATAATTGCCGGGCGCAGCCGGCGTCCACGAAAAGTTATAGGGCGGAGAAACGATGGCGCCGCTGGCGGAGCCATCGCTCACGGTGATTTTCACGTTACTGATGACCGCGCCGGGGGTGGCTGCCGCCGCGCTGGTGGCGATGATCTGCGCTCCCGGGAGTGCGGTCGGCGTCACCAGATTCTTGATCACCGTTCCATCCGCCGGACTGGTGATGCTGATATTGGGCAGGGCGTAGACGGAAACCGTGATATAGGAGGAGATGCCCTGGTTGCCGAAGGTGTCGGTCACGATCGCGCTCAACGTGTAGGTGCCGACCGCAGTCGGCGTCCATGTGGTCGTATACGGGAAAGCGGTGATAGCTCCGCCCTGAGCGGTGCCATTCACGTAAAACTGGACATTGGCCACCACGCCCACGACGGCGACCGCGCTGGCCGTGAGGGTCGTGGCCGTATTGACGAGTGCGGTACCGCCATTGCCGGGGTTGGTGATGGTCACCGTGGGATTGTTGCCATTGCCCGGGGAAAGGGTGTTCGTGCGGCGGTCGTGAATGAATATGTCGCGGAATCCATTGGTATCGAGCACGGCCTCGTTGTTCGCCCCGAAGGCCAGACCGGCAGTGTTCTCAGCGTCGGACGGGAAGGCCACGAAGCGGCCATCGGCGCTGAGCACAGGATAGATGTTGCTGGCCGCAGTGCTCGGGATGCCGAGCAGCGCGCCGGTCTGATAGCCCCACTGGTTGACGCTGACGAGCGTGGTGGCCACGTCGACGTCCAGCGTGCCGGTGACGCCCGCCGTATTGCGGTCGTGCACGAAGATATCGAGCGCAAAATTGGCATCGCCCCCCGAGTCGATCGTGACTGCGGGAACGGAA
>Ga0335071_10003612_pt1 | contig 16244 bp, 10 predicted proteins | sample Lox_Sample_15_FD_206724 | JGI IMG/M metagenome (GOLD analysis project Ga0335071, IMG submission 206724) | Soil microbial communities from Loxahatchee National Wildlife Refuge, Florida, United States - Lox_Sample_1.5 | ecosystem: Environmental > Terrestrial > Soil > Wetlands | place: USA... | reverse complement strand
TGGCCGAGCCGCTTGAATTTTTCGTCCGGCGTGTGCAGGGCGATCTCGCCGGCGGTGGCAGGGCATTCGGCACGCAACACAGCGGTCGCCCGGTCGCGGAGGATGCCCCCGCCTTCGCCGGAGGTCACGCGGCCCAAGACAAGCACGTGCCGGATCGCATAGAAGTCGGCATAGTGGGCGATCGCGTAGCCCAAAAACGTGCCGATCGTCTCGTAGATGGCGCGGGCCCGACGATCCCCACCCTGCAGCGCCTGCTGTACGGCCACGAGTCGCTCGGGCAATGGCAGGCTCGGAGGGAATTCAAAGCCGGCCCGGGCTGCGAGCCGCCCCACGGCCTGCTGCGATAGATACTGCACACCACACCCGACGTCTCCCGACCACTCGTCACGTGGTGCATCGGGCCGGTAGTCGATCGGCGCAAATGCGAGCTCATTGAGCCAGGGAGTGATGCTGCCCTCCGGCGTCACGTAGCCGCCGGCCTGGCTTGTCCCCATCGAGATGCCGAGCACAGCGTTGTCATTCAACGCCATCGAGCCTGCGAGGGCCGTGACCTCGCCGTCGTTGACGACCACGAAGGGCACGCCGCCCCACCGGGCCTGCAGGGTGAAGAACATCCGGCGGATCTTTCGCTCAAAGAGGTCCGGCGGCACACCGCGGAAGAGGGAGGCGACGCGGACTTCGTTGCCTACGTACACACCGGCCGCACTGCCACCAATCGCGTCGACCCGCGGCAGATGCGCCGCTGCGCGGGCCAGCGAATCATGGACTCCATCAAGATGATAAGCCGGATCCTTCTCGAAATATGGACTCCACGCGACCTCCTCGGAAAACACCACGCGTCCGTCGATCAGCGCCGCCGCCTTGCGGTCGCTCCCGCCGAGGTCAAAGCCGATGCGGCATCCGTCCAGCTGACATCCGAGCGACAGCTGGCCGTCGGACACCGCCGGCAGTCGCGCAAACTCGGCAGCTTCGACCGAGAACACCCGCCCATAGATGCGCTCGCCCAGCAGCTCCGCGTCAAACGCCCGCGCCCCCGCCGGGCCATAGGCCTGCGCGAGCTGCGGCACGATCTCGCCCGCGCCCGCCATCAACACACGGCAGCCGCCTTTTTGCCAGAGGAGGAACTTTAGCAGTCGTTCCACGTAGGTGCGGGTCAGGGCGGCGGCCGGGTGTCCGGCCGAAAGCACGCGCCCCTCGAATCGGGACACCCCGCCGTCGCCGCGGATCAACGCCACAACGAAAGGCCGCGCGCCGAAGTCATGGGCAACGAGGTCGCGGTACGCGCGATTCCACAGGACGGCCGGCAGGAACTCCGGATCCAGGGCTGGGATAATCTTCAGTCTAATCAATGGTCGGGGTGGTCCAAATAGTGCTCACTCCTTGCAGGCTGACGGCCGCCAGGAACCAAATCCGGCGGCCGGTCGCCCCCCAAGCCTTCGGGCCGTTCCCCGGCCCGGCCGCTCCGGTCCCAGAGGCGGCTGATCACCACCAGCAACACCGCCCCGCTGACCACGAACACGCCGGTGAGCAGCAGGGCCGCGGGAGTGCGGCCATAGAGGAAATCGCCAATGGCGAAGAGCGACGACCAGATCGTCGCGCAACCGGCGATCCAGCCCAGGGTCGCCCGGCCCATGTGATCCCCGTGGAGCGCCACCTCGGCTTCGGTTACCTCTGCCTCCCGGCGGATTTTCGCCCATCCCGGCCCGGCAGGGTGCACCTTCCGATAGAATGCGATCAGGCGATCGCGGCTGGTGGGCGCTCCCAAAAACGCGGTCACCAGCCAACAGATCGTGGTGCATGCGACCGAATACAACACGGTGTGCGCGAATGGCAGGACATGGCCGGTCCGCTTCAACAGCAGAAATGTCACCGAGATCGCGAACGAGCTGATCATCGCCACGATTTCGCACCACGCGTTGATGCGCCACCAGAACCAGCGCAGCAGATAGAGCAAGCCCGTGCCGGCCCCAATCGAGATCAGCGCCTCGAAGCCGTCCTGCGCCGAGGTCAGCATCCGGCTCAGCAGCGCAGCCACGAGATAGAGGCCGCCGGTGCAGATGCGGCCTGCGGTTACGTAGTGGCGCTCGGGCGCCTGCTTGACGAGGAACCGCCGATAGAAGTCGTGGACGAGGTAGGAGGACCCCCAGTTGAGGTGGGTGAGGATGGTCGAGGAATTGGCCGCGATCAGCCCGCCCACCATAAGACCCGCGAAGCCAACCGGCAGGAACTTAAGCATGGCCGGGAACGCACTGTCGTGGCCGATCAGGGTCGGGTCGGCCCCTGGAAACGCCGCCTGAATGTCCTGCAGCCGCGGGAAGATGATCACCGAGCAGAGAGCGGTGATGATCCACGGCCACGGGCGCACTACGTAGTGTGCGACGTTGAAGAACAGCGTCGCCCCGAGCGCGTCCTTCTCGGACTTCGAGGCGAGCATGCGTTGCGCGATGTAGCTGCCACCGCCCGGCTCGGCCCCCGGATACCAATTGGCCCACCAGCCAATCGCGAGCGGCACGATGAAGATCATCAACACCAGCTCGCCGGTGGAGAAATTCGGCAGCAGGTCGAGCATCGGCTGGCCGCGGCCGTCGATCGCCGACAGTACCGGCTGCGCGCCGGGGTGAAAGATGACTTGCCGGGTGCCAAGCAGGGCGACCAGCTGGTGCAGCCCCGCCAGCGCGCCGTCTCCAACCCCGGTGTGCCGCGCCACCTCCTTGAGGCCGAAATACGCCGCCGCGACGACCGCCGTCATCTTGATGAAGAACTGCACCATGTCGATGACGAGCACACCCCACAAACCCGAGTGCGCCGCGAAGATAACGTTGAGCACGCCGCAGACCAAAATGGTCTGCCACGGTGAGAGGCCGAAGAGGATGTTGGCGATCTTGCACGCCGCGAGCGTGACCATGCCCATGATGAAGCAGTTAAAGAACAGGCCGAGGTACACCGCGCGGAAGCCGCGGACCACCGAGGCCGCCCGGCCGGAATAGCGCAGCTCGTAGTACTCCAAGTCGGTCATCACCCCGGAGCGCCGCCAGAGGCGGGCGAAGAAGAACACCGTGGACACGCCGGTGAGAACGAACGCCCACCACTGCCAATTGCCCGCCACGCCGTACTGGCGCACCTGCTGGGTAACCCAGTTCGGGGTATCGCTGCTGAAGGTCGTCGCGACCATCGATAATCCCGCCAGCCACCACGGAACGGAGCGGCCGGAGGCGAAGAACTCGGAGGTATTTCGTCCCGCGCGCCGGCCGAAGAACAGCGCAGGGACAAAACAGATGAACAGCGAGCAAACGACGATGACCCAGTCGATGGCGACGAGCTTCATGGCCTTTCGCGATCGGTGGGTTTACAGGGCGAGGCGCAGGAATGCCTCGAGCGCCTCGTATTCGGCCAGACCCAGACGGTCGTAAATGCGGGCGGTCTCCCGGTTGCAGTTTTCGGCCTGCTGCCAAGGCTCGCGCAGGTCCGATTCGATCGGACTCTGGCTGCTTTGGCTGCGGTGGTGGAAGATTGCCTGGATCTTCGTCGCCAGCTCACGCGGGCTTAACGGAACGGCCATTTCGATTTCGGACGTCTCCCAGAGCTTGTCCGGACTGTGATAGAGCCAGACGCGGCAGTCGCGGGTCCACGGTTCTGTACGGACCAAGGCAAAGGCGCGCCGAACGATCTCGAAACAGACCGCCGCCACGGAACTGGGATCGTCCCTCTGACCGGTGGCAAACACCTGGTGCGGCTTTATCTGCTGCAACAGGTCGGCCACCAGAGCGGCATCGGTGTCGGCCATTTGGAACTGGCGGTACCGTCCGCTCTCGTAGAACGGCAGGTCGAGGAAGCGGGCGTGCCCGGCGTCAATTCCGCAGACCTTGAGCGCGGCGCGGGCCTCGGCGCGGCGGACGAAGCCCTTGAGGCGGCGGAGTTCAGGCGGATCTACCTCGAACGCGGACTTCGCCGCCAGTTGCTGGCGGGCCTGCTGTAGCAGGCCGCCTTCGGGGTTGCCGTTCGCCCGGTCGGCATTCGTCAGCTCGCCGACGAATTCCGTCGCCATGGCAACGTCGTCGTCGGGCACGGCAAGGTTGCCGGAGGTCTGGTACACCACCCACACCTCGTGGTCCTGTTCCACCAGTCGCCGTAGCGTGCCTCCCATCCCCAGCACATCGTCGGAAGGCTCAGGGCTGAAGACCACGACCCGCTTCGGGAACGGTCGCGCGCGTTCCGGGCGATGGGTGTCGTCCGCCTCGGGCTTGCCGCCTGGCCAGCCGGTTATCGTGTGCTGGAGCTCGTTGAAGATCCGGATGTTAAGCCCGTAGGCCGGACCGTGCTCGGTGAGCAGATCGGCCATGCCGTGCTCGCTGTAATGCTCGTCCAGCAGCTTGAGCACCGGCTTGTCCACGGTGCGCGCCAACCACACGACCGCTCGGCGCGCCAAAGCCGGAGACCATGACACCGTGCCGGCGAGCCAGGGGTGTTTCGCGCGCGTGAGCTCAGCGGCCGCCGCCTCGTCGACGAGAAAGCGCGCATCGGGATGGCCCTGCAGGAAACTGGCGGGCAGCGCGTCGCTCGCGGGTCGTTCGACGGCGTCCGCCACCACGCGGGCCTTGGCCTGGCCCCAGGCGAGGAGGACGATCCGTCGCGCCTCCCAAATGGTGCCCACGCCCATCGTGAGGGCATGCCGCGGCACGTTGGCCTCACCGAGAAAATCGCGGGCCGCATCGCGGCGGGTGAGCCGGTCAAGGGTGACCAGCCTCGTGCGGGACTCGCGGGCCGAGCCCGGTTCGTTGAAGCCGACGTGGCCGGTGCGGCCGATGCCGAGAACCTGCAAGTCGAGCCCGCCGGCATCGCGGATTTGCTGCTCGTAGTGCTGGCACCAGGCGAAGACCTCCGGGCGCGGTACCAGGCCGTCGGGCACGTGGACGTGATTCGCGGGGATGTCGATATGGGCGAAGAGCTGTTCGTGCATGAAGCGCCAGTAGCTCTCCGGATGCGAGCGCGGCAGGCCGTAGTACTCGTCGAGATTAAAGGTGATGACGTTCCGGAAACTGAGCCCAGCTTCGCGGTGCAGCCGGATGAGCTGGCGGTAGAGGCGCACGGGCGTGGAGCCCGTGGCGAGGCCGAGCACAGTCGGCCGGTGCGCGCCGTCGTTGCCACGGATCAACCCGGCGATTTCGTCGGCGAGCAGGCGCGCAGCCTCATCCGCCGTCGCAAAGATCTCCGTCCGGATGCGCTCGCGCTGTCGGCTTTCCAGGTTTGGAGTGTCCATGGTGACGGGGAGTCAAGGGCGCAGGGACGCGATCATCGCGGCCAGCCCGGATTCGAGGGAGCCTGAGGGCAGGAAGCCCGCGGCGCGCAGCTTGTCCACCGCCGCCCGCGAATGGCGCACGTCGCCCGGCCGCTCCGGCGCGTGCTGGATGACTGAGCGCGACCCGGTGAGCGCGATGATCCGCCGCGCTAAATCGAGCACGGTGACGGCGCTGCCATAGCCGGCATTGAAGACACCCGTGAGCCCCGGTGTCTCGGCGACGAAGCGACACGCCGCCGCGATGTCCTGCACGGCGATGAAATCGCGCGTCTGCCGGCCGTCACCAAATATCGTCAGCGGCTCGCTGGCCAGCGCCTGGCGGAGGAAAATCGGCACGGCGGCGGCGTACGGGCTCTCCGGATCCTGACGCGAGCCGAAGACGTTGAAGAAGCGCAGGGCGACAGTTTCGAGCCGGCCGGCCTCGGTGAACTGGCGACAGTAGCACTCTCCGTCGAATTTCGTCACCGCGTAGGGGCTGCGGGGCTCCGGCACCATATCCTCGGTCTTCGGCACGGTCGGATTGTCGCCATAAACCGCCGCCGAACTGGCGAAGCAGAGTTTCCTGACGCCGGCGTCCGCGGCAGCTTGGAGCACGTTGAGCAGGCCAAGCACGTTGATCTCGACGCAGGCGCGTGGCTCGCGCACGGACTCCGGCACGCTTACCAGCGCCGCAAGGTGAAACACCTGGTCGATGCCGCGCATGGCCTGGCACACCGTGTCGCGGTCCAGAATCGAGCCCTCGATGAACTCAACCTCCAGACCGTTCAAGTTCCGCCGCCGGCCCGTCCGCAGGTTATCGAGCACGCGCACAGCGGCCCGCCCCTGCAATTGCGCGGCGAGGTGACTGCCGATGAACCCTGCCCCTCCGGTGATAAGGGCTTTCACGGCGGGGCGTTCCGGGCGAAGCGTTCGACCACCGCCTGCATCGCCGGCTCCTGTTGTTCGATGCTCCGCACGAGGGCGAACTGGTTGCGCGCCCGGTCCAGGTTGTGGCCCGGCCGCTTGGTTTTGAAGTAGACGTCGCCCTCCAGGTAATCCGTGAGAAACCGGAGTCCGATTTCAAAGGTAATCAGCTTCCCCGAAAAGGCGAGGTGGGCGCGCTCGGCGGCGTTGAGGAAGCGGCCGGCCGAAGCGAGGTAGCCGGCCACGAGCGCCTCGTAGATCGGCATCCGCATCGCCACTCGGCCGAGGTCGCGATCGTCCTCGGCGGCGACGCTGGTGGCGGAGCGCACCATGTCTCCAAAGTCATAGAGGGCGAGACCCGGCATCACGGTGTCAAGATCGATGACACAGATTCCCTCCTGAGTGGCGTCGTCCAGCATCACGTTGTTGAGCTTGGTGTCGTTGTGGGTGACGCGCTCCGGAATCTCGCCGCACTCCTGCAGGTCGAGCAGGACATCCACCAGGCCCTCGCGGGCAAACGCAAACTCCAACTCGGACGCCGCGGCGGGCCGGCGCCCGCGCCGATCGGCCGCGACTGCGGCGCGCAGGGCTTCAAAACGCTGCCGCGTATGGTGAAAAAACGGGATTGTCTCGTGCAGGCGGTTGCCCGGCAGGTCAACCAGCATCTGCTGGAACGCCCCGAACGCGCGGGCCGCCTCGTAAGCCTGCTTTGGGTTCTCGATCACGTCGTAGGTGCGCGCTTTCTCGATGAAAAGATAACAACGCCAATAAGAGCCATGCGGATCTTGATGAAACGGCCGGCCGTCACGCGCAGGAACGAGGGTGAGGACGCGCCGTGACACGTCCGCCCCGCTGGCGGCGTGAGCTTTCGTCGCAGCGTGGGCGGTCACGCGCTGGATGTTGTCCATCAACGCCGGCACGTCCTTGAATATGCGGTGGTTGATTCTCTGGAAGATGTAACGTGTCAGCGTGCCGGCTCGGTCAAAAATGACCGCAAACGTGTCGTTGATGTGACCGCTTCCATAAGGTCCGCCGCCTTGGAAGCGGCCCAGCGATGGGAACCCCTGTGCAATCGCGCCGAGGTCCACGCGGTGGGCAATTGGTCCAGAGGTACTCATCGAACACCCGCGAGCCCGGCTGTCTTCGTCAATGCCGCCGGATCTCCGCCGGCGCGCTCCCGTTCCGCGAGCGCCGCCATCACGCGTGGCCGGTCTTCGCGGTAGGTGATTCCCAGCCACATCGCGTTCGTGGGCAAGAGCCGCACCCGGGCCTCGCCAGCCGCAATCATGTCAGACACCGCAGCCGGAAGATAGAATTCCGCCTTGGGATCGGCACTGTGTTTCCGCAGGAAGTCCTCCAACCGACGGCCCAGCGCCGGGAAGAGTGCTGGTGTAAAACCCCAGCAATTCATTGAGACGATCTCCTGGCCCGAAAAGGCCAGCCCCGGCCCAACGTCTTCGCTCCGGATGCCAGTATGCTCGGTCACGCTCTCAAGCGAACCATCGCTCCTGACGCCACAAAGACCACGCGAAACTGCACCGTTTTCCGAGAGGGTGTTGGTCAGCCGAAAACCGACGCTGGCAAACAACGGCTGGGCGGCGGCGCCATTCGCATTGGAACGAAAAAAAGACGCGAGTTGGGCGAACGAATCCTGGCCGTAGAAATCGTCGGCATTGATGACTGCGAACGGCCCATTGATGGCGGTTCGTGCACACCAAGTGGCATGGCCCGTCCCCCATGGCTTGGTCCGCCCCGCCGGGGGCGTGAATCCACCTGGGAGGGCATCAAGCGTTTGGAACGCGTAGTCGATCCGGACCACATCGGCATATTTCGCACCAATCCGGGCCCGAAATTTTGCCTCAAGATCCCGCCGAATCACGAACACCACGCGGTCAAAACCCGCCCGCACCGCATCCAAGACGGAGTAGTCGAGCATGGTCTCGCCCCGGGGGCCGACCTCATCGAGCTGCTTCAACCCGCTATAGCGGCTGCCAAGCCCAGCCGCTAGGACAACTAGGGTGCAAATCACGTCGCCAGCTAAACACTTGACGTTTGATGCTGCAACAAATATTTCTTGTTTCTCATGACTGAGTGGTGTGGCTCGTATTCTCCGGACCAGATGACGGGATCGTGCCCTCGTGAGGCAGAGGCCCAGACCATGAAGAGCAAACGTTTCGCGGCGGAGGAGGAGCGGACCCTCCGTTACGCCGAGGGGCGCGGCATCCGCGACATCCCTTTCCAGAGGTTTCCTGTGGCGCTCTTGCCACTGTCCCCTCCTAACGACGAGGACCTTATTTTCGGCATCATGGCCTCTTCCTATTCCCCCACCCGGAATCGATCCCTCCAGTAGTTGGGAGAACCGGGATCATGTCATGAGGACTATCCGTGATATACGTAACAGCATCCGCGAGCAAATCCGACGCGTGGCCGCCCCACGCCCCCGGCCCTGTAGGAAACGCATCCAATTCTGCGTCGGTCTGGCCGCCGGCATACTGCTCTTGGGAATCTTGGCATTAGTTGCGCTCCGCCACGGACGGGAGCAAGTCGTGTCCACCGACGTACTGGTTGTAGGGGGCGGCGTCAGCGGTCTGAGTACTGCCTGGGAAGCCGCCCACGGCGGCAGGAGTGTCATCGTGGCGGAGAGAAGTTCGGTGTTCGGCGGCAACGGTGTCGTTTCGACCGGGGGCCTTTGGATCGTCGGCACTCCGTTGCAGCGCAGCCACGGCATCCAGGACTCCTCCGCGCTTGCGGAGGACGACATGTTGAAATGGGGCGAGGACGCGGATCCTGCCTGGGTCCACATCTACGTGCGCGATTCGCGCCGGGAAATCTACGATTGGCTGACGGATTTAGGCGTCCGTTTCACGGCCCTCAATCAGGCCGGGGGAAATCATCTCCCACGCTTCCATCGAAATCCGCAAGAGGGACTCGGCGTTGTGCTCCCAATCTACCGCGACTGTCTGAGAAGCGAGCGGATCCAGTTCTCCTGGAACACCAGGATTGATAAATTACTGTCCCGCAACGACATTGTCATTGGTGCGGTTGGCACAAACCTGCGCACGGGCGCGAAGGTTCGATTCGAGGCGCGCGCGGTCGTCCTTGCCACCGGCGGTTTTCAGGGCAACGAGCAACTCGTGCGCACCAATTGGCCGGGCGCTTTACCAAAGCCAGATCGCCTGCTGCTCGGCGCCAGCACAAATTCCGACGGCTCCGGCATCGCAATGGGAACCGCTGTCGGAGGCGCCACCCACCGGTTGGACCACCAATGGCATTACGCGTGCGGCGTTCCCGATCCCCGCTTTCCCCACGAGACCCGGGGAGTCAAGGTCACGAACATAAACGCCGTCTGGATCAACGCGCAGGGCAAGCGATTTGTGAATGAATGGCTTGCTGCCCAACTTGCCTTGGCCGCCTTGATGCAGCAAAAGCCGGCGAGCTATTGGATGATCTTTGACGCAAAGAGCGTCAATTCTCTGGATTGCTCCGGCACCGATTGGGCCGACCCCAAAGCGGTACGGACGCTCCTCGTCGACAATTCTGCGGTGACGAAGCAGGGCCAAACCTGGGCCGAACTGGCGCAAAAAACGGGGCTCCCGGCGGAGCAATTGGAAGCTTCAATAGTTCGCTACAATCGGCTCGTCCAGGATCGCGATGATACCGAGTTCCTGCGGTTCGGACGGCATGCGCAGGACTCTTTGCTGATGGATTTTGCACTCGTGCGTCCCTCCGTGCCGCCGCCGCTGGATACGCCGCCCTATTACGCGATGCAACTGTTTCCGATGACCCGCAAGAACATGGGCGGACTGAAGATCGACGTTAATTGCCGAGTGCTGGGTGCCGACGACAAGCCAATTGCCGGTCTTTTTGCAGTCGGGGAAGCATCCGGACTAGGCGGCGTCAACGGCAAAGCCGGCCTGGAAGGAACGTTTCTCGGGCCGTCCCTCCTGCAAGGGCGCAGGGCAGGCCGCTTTATCGCCACCGGCGTTGCCGACCCAAGCTCCACTGCGCTTCCAGAGGCCCGCGCACCCCTGTCAGCCTCCGTTATCACGGCATCGGAAAATCCGCGCAGCAGCTTTGTCTGCAAGATCTGCCACCGACTTCCGATGATGTTTTTCGCCTCCCAATCCGGCTACTGGCATTTTGGGCGGGTTCACAATAAGGCGACCGAGCGGGACTACGACTGCCGCAAGTGTCACCGGGAGATCGAATTGCTCCGACCATGGCGGCACCACATCGACGATCTCGTCCAAACCTCCACCTGCAGCCTGTGTCATCTACCAGAGCCGTGAAGCCGGAAACCAACCTGTTGCCGTTCTGTCTCGCGGTCTGCCCATCGTCCGTCGCAGGCGCTCCGGTTGATCGCTTGGCAATGGGTTCAGCGAGCTGTAAGTCGTGGGTTCAATGATCCGTCGCAAGATGCGCCGCGCTGTCCACCGATTTTTGAGAGCCAAGCGAGCGGGTCTTGGGGCGCCGTCGACTGCAATACGTCGGTTCCTTGGTTTTGCCCTATTGGCACTTCCTGCAACGAGCCAATCGGTGCACCTTGCGAACAACTGGTGGGACGTGTCTCTCGACGAGCAAGGTCGCTTCATCAAGCTGGCAACCCAGGAGGCAAGCGGGTGGAGCTCAATACCTCTGGCTTCCGAAGGATTCCAAGGCGTCGCCTGGTTCTGTATCCGAAACACAACGTCGACTCCGGTGGCAATGAAAGCCAGCGGTGATGGTGGTTTTCAGGGGCGGCTGGATGATGTCGATTTGAATCTGCAGTACACGCTTGAACAGGACCGGATGGTCATAACCGCCACTGCGACCAATCGAGGCCGGGGCGCCTTTGCGCCCCAGAAACTCGGTTTGCGTGTCGGCTTGAGCAACTACATGGCGAAATACCCCCAGTGGAACGGAGTGTATTTTCCGACCATGCTGCGCTGTGAGCGGACCCACTTCGTGGGCTACCTGATGACGCCCGCGGGCCGGATTCTGGGTCTTGCCTCGCCTGACCCGATCGCCTCATGGAGCCTGGTGTACAACTACGGCTACGGGCCGAAGAATGCGCCGTTTTGGGGGCATCGGATAATCAGCATCAATCTCGATCTCCTGGATTCCGCTCCATTGCCATTGCGGCACCCGCAGCATCTTTCCGGGCTCGAGGCCGGCGAGACGAGGACATGGAGGATTTTTCTTGCCCCGATCGCGGCGCTGTCCGCTGTGCCAAAACAACTGGCCGCGCTCGCCCAGGCGCCCATGTTCGAGATAAATCGGACGACTCTGGCGCCGGGCGAACCATTCTCTCTGTTGGTCCACTCTGGAGAGCTCAGAGCGGTGCAGATCCGCGCGCCGAGCAATGCAATCCATCCTCTCGATGTGACGGCAGAGAAAACCTTCACCTACCTGCCGACAGATGGGGTTGGCGCGTACAGCCTTACGGCCGAGGATGCCGCGGGCCATGTGTCGGAAGCGACGATCACGGTCCGGAAACCGTGGAGTTGGTACCTGCAACAGGCGAGGCTCGCCTCTTTCCAATTTCGTCAAAAGGCGAGCTGGTGCTGCGAGAGCTGGTATGGGCTCTATTCGGCGTATCTCGCCGAGGTCCATTTTCCCGACCCGGAATTGCTGCGGCAGACCAATGAGCGATTCGATCTGTTGATGCGACTAATGTATGACCGCGACTGGCAGCCGGTGCGTCACCCCCAGCGTATTCAGAACGAAGCCGCCACCATCGGCATTCTCGTCGCAAAATACCGCGCCACCGGCAACGAGAAGGATCTGGAAGCAGCCGCCGCGCTCGCCGATTGGCTTATCACGCACACGCAGGGAGACGACGGAGCATATCACAGAGGAATAACTGACCCGCAAGGAAACGACACAACCTATCGCAGAGGAAAAACCAATTACACTTGTGTGGCCTACCCCGCAAAAAGCTTGATGGAGCTTTTCGACGAGGAGAAAAGACGGCCGGAGAAGGTTTGGCAGGAGCGGTACGAGCGGCATTACCAGTCTGTTCAGGGGGCGATCGACCAGTTGATGCGTGGCGGTATGGGGTCCCTTGAGACGGAAGGCGAACCCACCTTCGAAGACGGGATGATTTCGTGCGCGGCGTTGCAGATATTGGATTTTGCGTTGCACCAAAAGGAGGCGGCAACACGTGAGCGTTATGCGGCCAAAGGGCGCGAATTACTGCAAGCGCACGACTGTCTGACCCAACTCGCGATACCGGACAGCCGCCAACGGGGGGGAACCCTCCGCTTCTGGGAAGCGCAGTTCGACGTGATGATGGGAAATAACATGATCAGCTCCCCGCACGGTTGGTCCGCTTGGCGCATTTATGCGACCTACTACGCCTACCTGCTCGACGGCAACGAAGACTGGCTGGTCCAGACGATGAACGCCCTCGGAAGCTGCGTGCAACTGATCGACGACCGGACCGGGAAGCTGCGCTGGGCGTTTGTGGTCGATCCTTCTGTCAAGACCGTTCAGTCGAGCGAGAACTTCCCCGGCACAAGCGCCGATACCTACAATGCGAACCAATTCAATGTTCGGCAGGGCAAATTCTGCGATGTCTCTGTTGGCGAACAGTATGTCGATATGGTCTCGGACTGGTTCACGGCCAACTCGAGCGACAACGACGTCCACGAGATCTTCAAGTGCCTTGAAGAGGTCGCGCTCACCTCCGCCTTTGTTCTTGAGCACGCTGACGGCACCCTCCTGGCCTACAACTGCACCGCGGTTCGGGATGGCGGGTGGATCGTGATCAAGCCAGCCGAGGCCGTGGTGAAGAAAGTCCACGTCAACTTGCGCGGACCTTCCTCACTTCGGGTTCAATGGGCCGACGCCAAGGCAACGGAAACAAACGTAAACGGAGGCATGACATGGATCAAAAAATCGTAACGGCTGCACTTGCCGCCACCCATCCACTTCTCACCTGCGTCCGGCAGGTTGAACCCGAGGCGTTGCGAAACGATCTTCTGATGACTGGCGAAAACGTTGCACCAAAAATGAGACCCACCGAAAACGGCGGTGAGATGAGTGGGAGCCGCGTACACCGCTGGAGCGCGCTGGGGCTCCTGAGTGTGGGAATGCTGATGACCACAGGGGTCCAAGCTACGGAGAAGCCCAATATCATCTTTATTCTGGTCGACGATCTTGGGTACGGAGATCTTGGCTGCTACGGGCAGGATAAGATTCTGACCCCGAGAATCGACCAGATGGCCGCGCAGGGAATGAGATTCACCCAGGCGTACGCCGGCTCGGCCGTTTGTGCGCCCTCCCGTTGCAGCCTGCTGACGGGCATGCACAACGGACACAACCGAATCCGCGACAATGTTCCCCACGGCGTCGCGCTGCGCCCGGACGACGTGACCGTTGCGGAGGTCCTCAAGAAGGCGGGCTACCGGACCGCCGCCATCGGCAAATGGTCCCTTGGCGACACTGGCACATGGGGAGTCCCGAACGCCCAAGGCTTTGATTACTGGTATGGGGAATTGGATCAGGATCTCGCGATCAATTACTACCCTGAGACATTGTGGGAAAATGAGCGCATGGTAATCCTTCAGCACCTGACCATGATGAACGATGTGGGAATCATGGTCGGCAATCGGGCCGGAGCCCGCGAGGAATATGCGCCGGACCTGTTTGTACAGAAGGCTAAGGCATTCATCCGGCAAAATTCGCAACATCCCTTTTTCCTATATCTTGCGACGACATTGCCGCATTATTCCGAGTATCCTCCAGACTCTCCGGATCATTTCGAGGTTCCCAACGACAAGCCCTACTCAAACCGGGACTGGCCGCAGAGTGCGAAGAACTATGCCGCGATGGTCTCGCGGATTGATCACTCGGTTGGGGAAGTGCTGGATCTGCTGCGGGACATGGGCATCGATCGCAACACCATCGTGCTGTTCTCCAGCGACAACGGGCCGTATGATCATCCCGTCACGCAGTTCTTTAAGAGCAGCGGCGGGCTGCGTGGCGGAAAACGCGACCTCTATGAAGGTGGCATCCGAATTCCCTTGATTGTGCGCTGGCCGGGCACTGTCGCACCAGGCCAAGTCAGCGAGCTCGTCTGGGCATTCTGGGATTTCCTGCCCACGGCGGCGGAACTTGCGGGTTTGCCCCAACCCCATGGCATCGACGGAATATCCGTGGCACCGACGTTGTTAGGATCACCGAACGGGCAAAAGCACCACGAGTTCCTTTACTGGGATTATGGCCACGTGCGGCAGACTTATATGCAAGCAGTGCGGCTCGGAGACTGGAAGGGAGTCCGCAACCGTGTTGACGCTCCGATCGAGCTCTACGATCTGGAGAAGGATGCAGGGGAGACCCGCAACGTCGCACAGGGACATCCTGACATTGTCGAACAGATTGCAGGAATCATGGCCACGGCGGCCACAAACAGCGAGGATTACCCAATCCTCTCGCGAGGTTCCGCCAAAATCCCGCCCGGCGTGGATTAGGCCGTCCTAGCGGAACACGCCTAGCGCCACTCGCTCTTGGGAAACTGGTTTTTCTCCACCATGTCCCAGCCCAGCAGACGGCAGCTCTTTCTCGACGCGCTCGCGGGTAAACCGGTCCCGCGCTCTCCCGTCGCTCCGCTCGCGGTGCATTTCTGCGCGCGGGTGGCCGGCATCTCGCTGAATCGGTACACCAGCGATCCCGTGGCGCTGGCCGACGCGGTCATCTGTTACTACGATCGGTTCCGGCCAGACGCCGTGGTGATTTCAGCCGACACGTGGGTCAGTGCCGAGGCCATGGGCGCCCGGGTCGGCCCGCTGGCCGAGGATCAACCCTGGGGCGGATTGGGCGGGCCGCGGGTCTGTTCCCCGGCCGACGTGCGCGCACTGCCGCCACCCGATCCGGAGCGACAGGGTCGGTGTCCGCTAATGCTGGAGGCAACCCGCCGGGTCGCGGCCCAAATCGGAGGCGAGACCGCGGTGATCGCCTGCTTCGATCAATTTCCCTTCTCACTCGCTGCGGCAATGATGGGTCTCACCGAGCTGATGCTCGCAATAGACGAGGCCCCGGCCTTAGTCGATGCGCTGATGGAACGCTGTCTCGCCCAAGCCCTGGCCTACGGACGGGCGCTCGCAGGCGCCGGGGCCGATGTCTTGACCGGTGGCGACTCTCCAGCCGGCCTGATCGGTCCACGGCGCTACCGTGAGCAGGTGTTACCGTTTGAGCAGCGTTTGATCGCGGAACTTCGGGCAACCACTCGCAAGCCGGTCTCGCTGCACATCTGCGGAGATGCCCACGCCATCGTTGCCGACATGGCCCGTAGCGGGGCGGACATGCTTGAGATCGACCACCGTACGGACTTGGCCGACGCTTGCCGCGTCGCCGGGGCCGACACCGCAATCTGGGGAAACCTCGATCCCGTGGCCATGCTTTCGCAGGGTGATCCCGCCGATGTGGCCGCCGCCGCCCAGCAGGCGCTGACCGCTGCCGTGGGCAAGCGGCGTTTCATCCTGGGCTCCGGTTGCACGCTACCTGTGGAAACACCGTTTGCGAATGTGGATGCGCTCATCGTTGCGCCGCAGCTTTCATGGTGCACCCCGCCGTAGCGCCCAACGCCGGCCGACAAGGCACGTGACCCTAACCACAGAATCAAGGTACGCGACGAAGTCGCCCTCGGAAAAGAGATCCGATGGTGCGGCGCGCCGCGCTGTTACCCGCGCCTCCTTCCGCGAAGGAACCGCTCGTTGATCGCAGCATCCGCCACAACATGTCGCCCCTGACATCCTTCTCTGTCGAAAGATCTTTCTAATCCGCCATCCCAAAAACCCGCCCCATCCCAATTCCCGTTCCCGCCTAATTTATGAAAACTCGCCACGCGCTCCCCTTGTCTCCGGCGCTGCTAATCGCGGCGCTCGTCCTGATTAAGTGTCCGGCACCGGCCCGGGCGGCCGACTCCGCTCCGCTTCCACCGCCGGGCGCTGTTGAGTTTGCCGGCCGCGTGGCGCGCAACTACTGGTATCTCTTCGGTCCCGACAAGCGCGCTGATATTGAAGCCCTTAATCGCGATTTGCGTGACTCCCTGCAGCAGAAATTA
>Ga0335071_10003611_pt1 | contig 16244 bp, 15 predicted proteins | sample Lox_Sample_15_FD_206724 | JGI IMG/M metagenome (GOLD analysis project Ga0335071, IMG submission 206724) | Soil microbial communities from Loxahatchee National Wildlife Refuge, Florida, United States - Lox_Sample_1.5 | ecosystem: Environmental > Terrestrial > Soil > Wetlands | place: USA... | reverse complement strand
GCGCCCAGCACCTCGCGGGTGAGCGCGACGACGCGGTCGGCGGTGGCGGGGTCGCCGGGACCGTTGGACAGGAACACGCCGTCGGGCTTGAGGTCGGCGAGCTGCTCGAAGGTCGCCGACGACGGCAGCACGTGGCTGCGGACGCCGCGCCGGGCGAAATTGCGCGGGGTGTTGGTCTTGATCCCGAGGTCCAGCGCGGCGACGGTAAATCGGTGCGGGCCTTCGGGTTCCACGACGTAGGCGTCCTCGGTGCTGACCTCCCCGGCCAGGTCGGCGCCCAGCATCGACTGCTGGCCCCGCACCCGGTCGACCAACTCTGCCGGCTCGGCCAGCGACTCGCCGGAGAACACCCCGGCCTTCATCGAGCCGCGGCTGCGCAGGTGCCGCACCACCGCCCGGGTGTCGATGCCGGCGATCCCGACGATGCCCTGGCGGACCAGCTCGTCCTGAAGCGTGCCGGTGGCGCGCCAGCTGGAGGCGCGCGGCGACGGGTCGCGCACCGCGTAGCCGGCGACCCAGATCTTGTCGCCGCGGCTTTCGCCGTCCTCATCGTTCCAGCCGGTGTTGCCAATCTGCGGCGCGGTGGCCACCACGATCTGCCGGTGATAGCTGGGGTCGGTAAGCGTCTCCTGGTAGCCGGACATACCGGTGGAAAAGACTGCCTCGCCGAGCGTTTGGCCGACCTTGCCGAACGGCGTGCCGGTGAAGACACGGCCGTCCTCGAGGACCAGTAGCGCCTTACTCATGAGCGCCGCTCCTCCCACTTGTGGGGGCGTGCCCCCACATCACTTCGTTCTGCATCGTCGTCGGCGCGACTCACGCGGCTCCCTCCTGCGAATCGTGCACCCACGCGTCGTACTCGCTGCGGTTGTTCGCGCGAAACCCGGTGTCGATCTCGGGGCCCGACGGCAGCCGCCAGCGGATCGCCAGAACGCCGATGCGCGCCACCACCTTGCCCGCCATGCCGCGCTCCATGCGGATGGCCGTGACCGCCTCCCGCGGGATCCAAATCGGTTTCGCGCGAATGCGTTCCAGCAGGATGCCCTCGGGGTAGCGGGTGAGCACCGCTTTGCTGCGGTACCCCAGGTCGCCGGCCGTGATGCGCTCGTTCCAGGCGGGCGCCATCGTGCAGCCGCAGTAGAGCCCCCGGGTGGTGACGCTCGCCGTACCCAGCTTGTCGGGCAGGCCGGGCAGGTCGCCGATCAGCTCCGTCTGGCGCTGCGAGCGGCGCTGCCAGCCGCGCATCATCAGCTGGATGAGCACCGCGATCACCACCACCAGCACGGCCGCGAATATCAGCGATCCCACCAGCGTGGCGGAGTTCATGCGCGCCGCTCCTTCTCATCGCTTCGTCCCCCGCAAGCGGGCGGTACCCCCACTGCATCGTCGCCGGCGCGGTTCATGCCGGGCTCTTCCCATCCCGTGCGGTGACCCGTCCGCGCAGCAGGGTCGCGGTGACGGTGGCGGGCAGCGTCATCGACTCGTACGGCGTGTTGGCCGACCGGCTGGCCAGCTCCGGCCCGGCGACCGTCCAGGTGGCGTCGGGGTCCACCACGGTCAGGTTGGCCGGCTCCCCCACCTCCAGCGGCCGGCCGTGGTCGGGCAACCCGACGATGCGCGCCGGATTCTCGCTCATCACCCGCGCGACGTCGCGCCAGGTCAACAGGCCGGGCGCCACCATCGTCTGCACCACCACCGACAGCGCCGTCTGCAGACCCAGCATGCCGGGCCGCGCCGCGCAGAACTCGACGCACTTCTCGTGCTCGGCGTGCGGGGCATGGTCGGTGGCCACACAGTCGATCACCCCGTCGGCCAGCGCTTGACGGAGCGCGACCGCGTCGGCGGCCTCGCGCAGCGGCGGGTTGACGCGGTTCACCCCTTGGTAGCTGGCCAGCCGGCTGTCGTCGAGCAGCAGGTGGTGCGGGGTGACCTCGGCGGTGATCGCGATGCCTTGCCCCTTGGCCCATTTCAGGATCTCGACCGTGCCGGCGGTGGAGGCGTGGCAGATGTGCACCCGGGCGCCGGCGTCGCGGGCGAGCAACGCGTCGCGCGCCACGATCGATTCCTCGGCGGCCCGCGGCCATCCGGCCAGCCCCAGCCGGGCGGCCGTCGGCCCCTCGTGGGCGACGGCGCCGACGGTCAGCCTCGGCTCCTCGGCGTGTTGGGCGATCAGCACCCCCAGGCCGGTGGCGTACTCCAGGGCGCGGCGCATCATCAGCGGGTCGTGCACGCAGACCCCGTCGTCGGAGAACATCCGCACCTGCGCGGCGCCGGCGGCCATCATGCCCATCTCGGTCAGCTCGGCCCCGGCCAGCCCGACGGTGACCGCGCCGACGGGGTGCACGTCGACCAGGCCGACCTGCCGGCCGCGGTGCCAGACGTGGTCGGTGACCACCGGGCTGTCGGCGACGGGATTGGTGTTGGCCATCGCGAACACCGCGGTGTAGCCGCCCAAAGCTGCTGCGGCCGAGCCGGTTTCGATGTCCTCGGCATATTCGCGGCCGGGTTCGCGCAGGTGGGTGTGCAGGTCGACGAACCCGGGCAGCAGGATCTGTCCGGTGGCGTCGATGACGTCGGCGGTGTCGGGGATCGTCAGCTTAGGCCCGATTTCGGCGATCTGGCCGTCATCGACCAGGACGTCGACCCGGTCGCCTTCGCCGTAGGGGCGCACACCGCGGATCAGCACGCTCATGCCGCAATCTCCTCCGCTCCCACGAGGACGTGGAACAGCACCGCCATCCGCACGTGCACCCCGTTCGAAACCTGTTGCAGCACGGCAGATTGCGATGAGTCGGCCACCGAAGAGGAGATCTCCATGCCGCGCACCATCGGCCCCGGATGCAGCACCACGGCGTGGCCCGGCAGCATCGCCTGGCGCCGCTCGGACAGCCCGTAGCGCACCGAGTACTCGCGGACCGACGGGAAGAAGCCGCCGTTCATCCGCTCGGCCTGCACCCGCAGCATCAGCACGGCGTCCGCGGCGGGCAGCTCGGCGTCGAAGTCGTAGGAGACGGTGGCAGGCCACCCGTCGACCCCGACCGGCAACAGCGTCGGCGGCGCGACCAGCACCACCTCGGCGCCCAGGGTGGCCAGCAGCATGACGTTGGACCGGGCGACCCGGCTGTGCAGGATGTCGCCGACGATCACGACGCGCCGGCCCTCGATGCCGCCGAGGCGCTGGCGGACGGTCAACGCGTCCAGCAGCGCCTGGGTCGGGTGCTCGTGGGTGCCGTCGCCGGCGTTGATCACCGAGGGGCCGTCACCGTTGCCGCATGTCCAGTCGGCGAGCAGGTGCGCGGCCCCCGACGCCGGGTGCCGGATGATCAGCGCGTCGGCGCCGGCGGCGCGCAGGGTCAGCGCGGTGTCGCGCAGCGACTCGCCCTTGCCCACCGACGATCCGGCCGCGCTGACGTTGATCACGTCGGCGCTCATCCACTTGCCGGCCACCTCGAAGGACACCCGGGTGCGGGTCGAGTTCTCGTAGAACATCGTGACGACGGTGCGGCCGCGCAGCGTCGGCAGCTTCTTGATGTCGCGGCCCACCAGCGCCTGGGCGAACCGGTCGGCGTCGTCGAGGATGGCGACGGCCGCGTCGCGGCTGAGGTCGCCGGCGGCCAGCAGGTGGCGCGTCATCGCGAGATCACCACCCCGTCGCGGCCGTCGTGCTCGCTCAGCAGCACGTGGACGCTCTCGCCGCGCGCGGTCGGCACGTTCTTGCCGACGTAGTCGGCGCGCAGCGGCAGTTCGCGGTGGCCGCGGTCGACCAGCACCGCCAGTTGCACCGCCCGCGGCCGGCCGACGTCGCGCAGCGCGTCCAGCGCGGCGCGGACCGAGCGGCCGGAGTACAGCACGTCGTCGACGAGGATCACCAGCGCGTCGTCGACACCGCCGGCCGGGATCGACGTGGCCTCCAGCGGCCGGGGCGGCTTTTGCATCAGGTCGTCGCGGTACAGGGTGATGTCCAGGGCGCCGTGCGCGACGTCCACGCCGCTGTATTCGCCGATGTTGGCGGCCAGCCGCTTGGCGAGGGTGACGCCGCGGGTCGGGATGCCCAGCAGCACCACCCGGGGCGCGTCGGGAGCATCCAGCGCGGTCTTTTCGATGATCTGATGCGCGATGCGGGAAATGGTGCGACCCACGTCGGCCGCCGACATCAATTCGCGGCCGGCGCCACTCACGGCAGCCATGCGAGACTTGACCTCCTTCTCCGCCTCTCTGGACGGATCGTTAAAGGATGTCGACTGCCCGGCAGCGTAGCACTTCGGACTATCCTGGCTGAAATGACAGGCTCGAGTTCCTCCGGTTTTCCCTCCGGATTGCAGCGCATGGACTTCGATGCGCTTTACCGCGGCGAGAGCCCCGGCGAAGGCATCCCCGCGATGACCACACCACCGTGGGATACCAAGGCCCCCAAGGAGAATGTCATCGCGTGGCACACCAATGGCTGGGTGCACGGTGACGTCCTCGACATCGGGTGCGGGCTCGGCGACAACGCCATCTACCTGGCCAAGAACGGCTACCGCGTGACGGGGCTGGACATCTCCCCCACCGCGCTGATCACCGCGGAGCGGCGCGCCGGCGACGCCGGCGTCGACGTGCGGTTCGCAGTGACCGACTCCACCAAGCTCGAGGGCTACACCGACGCGTTCGACACCATCGTCGACAGCGGCATGTTCCACTGCCTCGACGACGACGGCAAGCGCAGCTACGCCGCCGCGGCGCACCGGGCGACCAGGCCGGGCGCCACCCTCCTCATCAGTTGCTTTTCCGACGCCAACCCGACCGACACCGAATGGCCGCGACCGGCGGTGTCCGAGCAGACGCTGCGGGAGGTCCTCGGCGGCGCCGGCTGGGATATCGAATCGCTGGACCCGGCCACCGTGCGGCGCGAAGTGGACGGGACCGAGATCGAAATGGCGTTCTGGTACGTCCGCGCGCAGCGGCGCTAGTCGACTTCGCCGACGTGTCGGTGCCCCGTGTAGTATCGAAAGCATGTTCGAATTGGGGGCGCTCGCGGTCGTGGATCCGCATGCCGACGAAGCCGCGCTGATCGCGCGGATCGCCGAGTTGGAGGCGGTCAAAGCGGCGGCCGCCGCGGGCCAGGCGCGCGCGGCGGCGGCGATGGATGCGCTGCGTCGCACCAACGAAGCCGACGCCGGAGTCCCGGCTGCCCAGCGTGGCCGCGGGGTGGCCAGCGAGATCGCGCTGGCACGACGGGATTCCCCGGCCCGCGGTGGGCGCCATCTCGGATTCGCCAAGGCGCTGGTGCACGAGATGCCGCACACACTCGCCGCGCTGGAGGCCGGGCGGTTGTCGGAGTGGCGGGCGACGCTGATCGTGCGGGAATCGGCCTGCCTGGACGTCAACGACCGTCGCGCGCTCGACGCCGAGATGTGCGCCGCCAGGTCGAAGCTGGAAGGGATGGGTGATGCGCGGATCGCGGCGGCGGCCAAGGCAATCGCCTACCGCCTCGATGCGCAGGCGGTGGTCGACTGCGCCGCGAAGGCCGAATCCGAACGCACGGTGACGATTCGCCCGGCCCCCGACACCATGACGTGGGTGACGGCGCTCCTCCCGGTAGCCAAGGGCGTCGCGATTTACGCGGCGCTCAGGCGCGCCGCCGACACGACGTTCGATGACCGCACCCGCGGCCAGGTGATGGCCGACACGTTGGTCGAGCGGGTCACGGGTCGGCCGGCCGAGGTGGCCCAACCGGTCGGGGTCAACCTCGTCATCTCCGACGAGACGCTGCTGGGTCACGACGACACGGCGGCGGTGGTCGACGGGTACGGCCCGATACCGGCCGCCGTGGCGCGCCATCTTGTGCGAGATGCGGTCATCGATGACCGGTCGCGGGCCACACTGCGCAGGCTCTACCGCCATCCCCGCTCGGGCGCTTTGGTGAGCATGGAGTCGCGGTCGCGCTGCTTCCCCAAGGGGCTAGCGGCGTTCATCGGGCTGCGTGACGAGCGTTGTCGCACCCCCTATTGCGATGCCCCGATCCGCCACCGCGATCACGCCCGGCCGCATCATCGCGGCGGACCGACCAGCGCGGCGAATGGGCTCGGTTCGTGCGAACGCTGCAACTACGCCAAGGAAGCGCCCGGCTGGCGCGTCACCACCGCAGTTGACGAAAATGGTTGTCATACTGCGGAATTCACTACGCCTACCGGAACGCAGTACCAGTCCGGCGCGCCGCCGTTGCCGGGACCGCCCACGGTGGATGTCAGTGAACTGGCAACCCGGATCGGAATCGCACTCGCCCGACTTCACGCCGCCTGAGCGGGCGCCGTGCCCGGTCGGCACAGTTCACCGGCCCGCCCGCTACCCTGAACCGGGTGAATCTGGACGTCAATCAGGCCTCCGTCCGCGAGGTGTGCGACGCGGGCCTGCTCGCCGGTGCGGTGACGATGGTCTGGCGGCGCGGAGAACTCCTGCAGGTCAACGAGATCGGCTACCGGGACATCGATGCGGGCCTGCCGATGCAGCGCGACACGCTGTTCCGCATCGCGTCGATGACCAAGCCGGTCACGGTCGCGGCGGTGATGAGCCTGGTCGACGAGGGCAGGCTGGCGCTGAAAGACCCGGTCGTGCGCTGGGCTCCCGAGCTGGCCGACGTGCGGGTGCTCGACGACCCGCACGGCCCGCTGGACCGGACGCACCCGCTGAGTCGCGCCATCCTGATCGAGGACCTGCTCACCCACACCGGCGGCCTGGCCTACGCGTTCTCGGTGTCCGGGCCGATCTCGAAGGCCTACATGCGGCTGCCCTTCCACGACGGCCCCGATGCCTGGCTGAGCGAGCTGGCCAGGCTGCCACTGGTGCATCAGCCCGGCGAGAAGGTCACCTACAGCCACGCCATAGACCTGTTGGGCGTCATCGCTTCCCGCGTCGACGGCAAGCCGTTCCACCAGGTGCTCGACGAACGCGTGCTGGGTCCGGCGGGCATGCCCGACACCGGGTTCTTCGTCTCCCCCGAAGCGCGCCGGCGCGCCGCCACCATGTACCGGCTCACCGACGACCACGAGCTGCAGCACGGCGTGATGGGGCCGCCGCACATCAAGCCGCCCTCGTTCTGCAACGCCGGCGGCGGGCTGTGGTCGACGGCCGACGACTACCTGCGGTTCGTGCGGATGCTGCTCGACGACGGCACGGTCGACGGCGTGCGCGTGTTGTCCCCCGAGTCGGCCCGCCTCATGCGGACCGACCGGCTCACCGACGAACAGAAGCGCCACAACTTCCTCGGGGCGCCGTACTGGGTCGGGCGCGGGTTCGGGTTGAACCTGTCGGTGGTGACCGATCCGGCGAAGTCCGCCCCGCTGTTCGGCCCGGGCGGCCCGGGGACCTTCAGCTGGCCCGGCGCTTACGGGACGTGGTGGCAGGCCGACCCGAGCGCGGACGACCTGATCCTGCTGTACCTGATCCAGAACCTGCCCGACCTGACCGTGGACGCGGCGACGGCCGTCGCGGGCAACACGTCGCTGGCGAAACTCCGCACCGCGCAACCGAAGTTCGTCCGCCGCACCTATCAGGCGCTTGGCCTGTAGCGCCATGGTCGACTACCCGCCCGACCGCATGACCGGCCCGCGGCTGATGCTGCGCCCGCCGGCGCTCGACGACGCGGGGGCGCTCTTTCAGCGGGTCGCCCGCGATCCCGAGGTCACCAAGTACCTGCTGTGGGCGCCTCATCGCGACGTGGCGGCGACGCGACGCGTCATCACCGAAAAGCTCAACATCAGCGGCGAGGAGCGGACCTGGGCCATCACGCTGAAGCACAGCGGCGAGGTCGTCGGGCTGACCAGCTGCCGGCGTGCCGCGCCGCACTCGGTCGAGATCGGCTACTGCCTCGGCCGGCGCTGGTGGGGCAAGGGCTACATGTCCGAGGTGCTCGACCTGCTGCTCGCCGCGCTGGAAGCCGATCGCCAGGTATACCGCGTCTGGGCGACCTGCAGCCCGGACAACGAGCGCTCGGCGCGGTCGCTGGAGCGCGCCGGTTTCGCGTTGGAGGGACGGCTGGCCCGCCACGCCGTCTACCCCACCATCGGGCCCGAGCCCCAGGACGCCCTGCTGTACGCGAAGATCCTGCGCTGAGCGCACTTTGGAAGTCGTCAGCGCATACTTAACCGGACCGCGGGGCTGTCACGGCGTTCACGAAATCGCGAAGACTGGGTTTCCAGGCCGGGCGGGCGCAGATCGGCCGGAACCAACGGCACCGCCGCCATCGGGAACAGCGCGCACAGCGCCCAGGCCGCCGGGTAGTGGGCCGCCATGATCAATGCGCCGAAGAGCGGCGGGCCGCAGGCGGCCACCAGCCGCTGGGTGGTGTTCTGCAGGCCCAGGGCGCGTCCGCTCCAATACGGCCCGGCCAACTCGGTGATCGCGGTGGCCTCCAGCCCGTTGTCGAGCACCGCGAGCACCGAAACGGCGACCATGAGCAACACGTCGTAACCCGAACCGGTGCCGTCGGTGAGGGCGAGCAGGAACAGGGCCAGCGCGGCGGCGATCGCGATGGTGCGGACCGGACGCATCCGCAAGCCGACGCGATCGGACCAGCGGCCGACCGCGATTCGCCCCACGGCGCCCAATAGTTGGGCGAAGGTGACCAAAGCGCCCGCGGCCGCCACCGACCAGCCGTGGTGGTTCATCAGCCACACGAGCACGAAGGTGACGGTCACGGTCTGGGGCATCATCAGCAGGCCGGCCACCGCGTGGATTCGCCACAACACGAACGAACCGCGATACGGGCTGGCCAGTTCCCCCCGTGCAGCCGCCGCGCGGGGTTTCCGCGGCGGATCGGCGATTCCGATCGCGCTTGCCACCGCCGCCACCGTGCACATCACCGCGAGGAACATCAGCCCGCGGTGCGGGCCGCTCTCGGAGAGCTCCGGAATGATCAACGCGCCCAAAGCGATTCCCAACGGTTGCGCGGTCTGGCGGATCCCCATCGCCAGGCCGCGTCGCCGCGGCGGGAACCAGGCGGACACCAGCCGTCCGCCGGCCGCGTTGCAACTCGCCGCGGCCATCCCGCCGATGAACAGAAAGGCGGCGATCATCAGCAGTGAATGGGCCGACGCCGCGGCGTAAGCCGCGGCCGCGGTGAGTGCCGAGCCCGCCGTGAGCACGATCCGCTCGCCGACACGGTCCAGCACGTAGCCCCACATGACGAGCGTGACCACCATGCCCCAACTGGGCATCGACGACAGCAGGCCCGCTTCGGCCAGTGGGACGCCACGGCGAGCCTGCAGCGAAGGGATAAGGAACGCAACGCCATTGATGAAAAGGAAGGAGCTTGCCGTCACCCCCAACGAGATGGCCATGATCGACCACCGCGCCCCCGCGCCGAGTTCGAACGTGGTGTCTGCCCCCATCAGCATGCACCCATATTGGCACAGCGTTTTGCGGCCACTGGGCGTCTCGGCAACCGCACTGACGGCGAAACTTATTGAACGCTAAGGTAATTCTTAACCAGCCACCAGCATCGCCGTCACGGCCGGCTCTCGCGTGAGCCGTGAAATGTGTTGAGCGCCTCGCAGTTTGGTAGCATGATGGAATTCGCCCATCATCTGCTGCCCGCAACCGGTGTCGGGGCGAAATTCAAAGGCGATGCACAGGCAATTCGTGGCCGATCCGTTACCGGACACCTCATTGACCGGTCTCAGCGATTTCTCAGCGTGGCTACCGTAGACATGCACAACAACGACACCGGAAGGTCACTGTGTGATGACTGACGCTGCAAGCCACGCTCTGACCAAAGTGCCCGCGGTGACGCTGGGCTTTTGGGTGATCAAAATCTTGGCGACGACGCTGGGCGAGACGGGTGGCGACGCCCTCACGATGAACGTCTTCCACGCTGATACACACAAGAATTGGGGATATCTGGTTGGCGTGGCGCTTTTCGGCGTCGCGCTGATAGCGCTGGTTGCCGCGCAGATCCGCGCCAAGCGTTTCCATGCGGGGCTGTACTGGGCGACGATCGTGGCCTCGACGACGTTCGGCACCACGCTGGCCGATTTCGCCGACCGGCAGCTGGGGATCGGCTACACGGGCGGTTCGCTGCTGCTTCTGGCCTGCCTCCTGGCCACCCTGGGCCTGTGGCGCTGGTCGGAGGGAACGGTATCGGTCAACACCGTCTCCACGCCCAGGGTGGAAACCTTCTACTGGGCGACGATCACGTTCTCGCAGACGCTGGGCACCGCGCTCGGCGATTGGCTCGCCGACACCCGCGGCTTCGGTTACGAGCGCGGCGCGCTGGTGTTCACCGCAGCCCTCGCCGCCGTGGTGGCCCTGTACTACTGGACCTCGGTGTCGCGGGTCACCCTGTTCTGGGTCGCGTTCATCCTGACACGCCCCCTGGGCGCGACCGTGGGCGACTTCCTCGACAAGCCCGTCGCCGACGGCGGCCTGGCCCTGAGCCGCCCGCTGGCCTCGGCCGTCATCGCGGCGATCATCGTCGCGTTGCTCATCGTCCTGCCGCAGCGGCCGGGACGTCACCCCGGTCGGCCGGAAGCCGCGCACGACGTAGCGTAGCGACATGCGAGTCCTGATCGTCGAGGACGAGCCGCGGTTGTCCGCGACGCTGGCCATGGGGCTGAAGGCCGAGGGCTTCGTCGTCGTGGCCGTCGGCACGGGCGTCGAGGGCCTGCAGCGGGCGACCGAGAACAGCTTCGACGTCGTGGTCCTCGACATCATGCTGCCCGGTTACAACGGATACGAGGTGCTGCGCCGGATGCGGGCGCGGGACGTGTGGACACCGGTGCTGATGCTGACAGCCAAAGACGGCGAGTTCGACGAGACCGATGCGTTCGATCTCGGGGCCGATGACTATCTGACGAAACCGTTTTCGTTCCGGGTGCTGGTGGCGCGCCTGCGCGCGCTGGTGCGTCGCGGCGCGCCCGAGCGGCCGGCGGTGCTGACAGCGGGATCGCTGTCGCTGGATCCCGCCCGGCACACCGTCCGGCGCGGCTCGACCCCGATCACGCTGACTCCCCGCGAGTACGGGGTGCTGGAGTTCCTGATGCGCAACAAGGACGTGGTGGTGACGAAGGCCGAGATCTTGCGCAACGTGTGGGACGCGCACCATCAGGGCCCGGACAACGTCGTCGAGGTGTACGTGGGGTACGTGCGCCGCAAGATCGACGTTCCGTTCGGTACCCACACCATCGAGACGGTCCGGGGCGTCGGTTACCGGTTGGTGTGCTGAGGCAACTGGACGATCATTCTGGTTCCGCCGCCGGGCCGGTCGTCGATGGTGATCGTGCCGCCGTGGGCGGCGACGATCTCGGCGACGATCGCCAGGCCCAGGCCGGCCCCGCCGCCGCCGCGGGAGCGGTCGGAATCCAGGCGCACGAAGCGCTCGAACACCCGGGCCCGCTCGGCCGGGGGGATGCCGGGGCCGTCGTCGCTGACGGTGAGCGTGGCGGTTCCGTTCCGGCCGGCGACGTCGATGGCCACGCTCGAATTGGCATGGCGGACGGCGTTGTCCACGAGGTTGCGGATCATCCGGGACACGGCCGCCGGGTCGCCGGTCAGACGCGCCGGGCGGATGTCGGTGTCGACCGCGCATCCCGATTCGCGCCGCGCGCGGGCGGCCTCGACCTGCGCGAGGCCGTCGAGGGCCATCTCCTCCTTGTGGCGCACCAGGCTTTGCTCGTCCGCCCGTGCCAGCAGGAACAGGTCCTCGATGAGCGCGCGCATGCGGTGCGCCTCGGGAAGCAGGGTGTCGACGGTCAGCTCCGCATTGAGCAGCTCGGGGTGGGCCTCGCCGACCTCCAGCCCGGAGATGATGGTGGCCAGCGGGCTGCGCAGTTCATGGGAGGCGTCGCCGAGGAACCGTTGTTGCGCGCGGTGGCCGGCTTCCAATCGCGACAGCATTTCGTTCATGGTGACCGCCAGGGCCGCGATCTCGTCGCGGCTGCCGGGCACGGGTACCCGCTCGGCCAGATCGGAGGTGGAGATTTCGGCCACCCGGCTGCGGATCGCGTCCACCGACTGCAGGGACCGGTGGACGAGCCAGTAGCTCGCGGCCGCCGCCACCGCGATGACGATCGGGGCGCCGCACGCCAGCAGCAGCGCGACGGCCCACGCGGTCGCCTCGATCGCCTCGCTGCCCCCTCCGACGATCACCGTGTAGTCACCGGACGAAGTCGCGACCCGTTGGCCGCTGACCCGCATGTCGTCACCCGCCACCGCGTCATCGGACATGCCGCGGCGCAAACGAAAGTCGAACTCGCTCAGGGGGACCAGCGGCGTTTTCGGCGCGGAGCCGGACCGCACCACCACCTTGCCATCGGGGGCGATCACTTGAATCGCGACGATGCGCTGGCCGGTGGTCAACTGCGTGCTGTCGATGTCGCTGACAGGATCCGATCGCAGGGCCGCCGCGAGGCTGCGCACCCGGGCCGCGGCGGCATCGTCGACGCCGCTCAACAACGTCCGGTACAGCAGCGCGTCCAGCCCGGCGCCGGCGAGGCTCAGCGCCAACAGCACGACGACCGCGGACACCGCGGCCGAGCGGGCGGAGATGCCCAAGCTTCGCCGAACCGGCCAGACGGCAGACCACCGCACACGTCCGATTCTTCCAAGCCCGCGGGCGGGCCGGAAACACCGCAGCTCAGCGTGTTTCTCAGCGGCTTCTCAGCGACCCGCTCCTAGGCTGACGTTGCCATGAACGTCGAGGAATTGCGCCGGGTACTCGCCGACCTTCCGGGCGAACTGCCCATCGCTGTCGAGGATTCCACGATGGGCTGGATGGAGAACGCCGCGCTCTATCTGGCGCCCGCGCACATCGACCGACGTGTCTCCGGCAGCTATCTCTACGCCTGTCATCGCGACGGCGCCGACAATTGTCATGCGCTGTTGATCAGCAGCCTTCATCAATCCGACGACAGCGTTGTCGGCATCAGTCCCGAGCCGGCTTGGCCGACAGTGATCGACGCGGACGATGTGGAAGCCGCACCAAGGAGAGGCCGTGATGCCTAGATTGCCGAATTCGACCGCCAAAATACTGATCGGCGTGACCATTGCCGTCGGCGCCGGTGTCGTCGGATCGGCGACGGCGGCGGCCGACCCGGGCGCGTTCAGCACGCTGAGCTGCAGCTGCCAGCAGGCGGCGCCGGCCGGCAGCCCCGCCCGAAAGGACGCGATCGCCCGGGGAATCCGGCAGGGCCTGTCGGATTGGCCGGTCGTAACCGGATAGCACCGCTCAGGCGCGTTCGTTCACCGGCTGCGCGACGCTGTCGCCGTTGCGCGCCGCGGCGGCGGGGCCGTTTGGGGGCAGCTCGAAGGCCGGGAACGCCGAACCGACCGCGGCCGTCGCCGCATTGCGTTGGGCCTCCATTCGCGCCAGCGCGGCGTCGGTGAAGACCGAAAGGCCGAGGTCGGGGTTGTAGCCGTGGATTTCCTTGACGTCCAGCTGGGCCAGGAAGTAGACGATCTCCTTCGAGACCACCTGGCCCGGGACCAGCACCGGGAAGCCGGGCGGGTAGGGCACCACGAACGTCGTGGACACCAGGGTCCTGCCCTCGGCCAGCCGCCGCCCCGCCATGCCGATCAGGACATGCTCGCGGTCCGACTCTTCGTAGCCGGCGTAGAACGCCGACCGCATGTCGCCGAACTTGCACACGTCCACGGGGCGGAAGGCGACGTCGAACTCGCTGAAATCGGGTAGGTGCGGCAGGTCCTCGGTGATCTCCTCCACCCGGCGCCGCTGCAGGGCGCGGTCCTCCTTGCCGCCGGCGCTCTCGCTGCGCTCGAAGTCGGTGGCGATGCGCCGCAGCACGTCCAGCAGGTAATGCACGCTCGACCAGGTGACCCCGATGGTGAAGATCAGCAAAACGCTGTTGATAGAAGTTTTGTTGATCTGGATGCCGAACCGGTCCATCAGGATCTTCTCGCGGAAGTCGTAGCCGTTCATGCCGGTCTTGCCGATGAACAGGGTGACCCGCGTGGCGTCGAGCACGAACTGGTCGGAGCGCCACGCCTCGTTCCACTCGGCCAGCGCGCCCTGCCTGACCTGACGGTACGAGCTGACCGACGACGCCCGGAACTCGTCGGGCACCAAGTCGGACTCGTCGAGGATGCGGAACCACTTGCCGATCAGCCGGTCCTTGCGGACCCGGTGCCGGAACACCAGCGCCATGTTGTAGGTGTTGCGGACCAGCTCGAAGCCCTCGATGTCGACCTGCCGGCGTGCCAGGTCCAGCGACGCCAGCAATTGCTGGTTCGGCGACGTCGAGGTGTGGGTCAGAAACGCCTCGGCGAACACGTCGCGGGTCAGCGCCTTGAAGTCCTGGTCACGGACGTGCACCATCGACGCCTGCCGGAACGCCGACAGCGACTTGTGCGTGGAGTGTGTGGCGTACACGCGCACCCGCGCGCGGGCGGGGTCGGGAAGCAGTCGGCGATCGACCCACTCGGACCGCTCCACCCCGTCCATCTCCGCGGCCCAATCCCGGTATTCCGCAGCGTATTCCGGCGACGCCAGCATCTGCTCGAGGCGTTCGGCGGACACCATCGCGGTGCGCTGCCGGGCCCACGGCACGGCGGTGGCGAACGCGTACCACGCCTCGTCCCACAGGAAGCAGATGTCCGGCTTGATGGCCAGCACCTCCTCCATGACCCGGCGGGGGTTGTAGACGACGCCGTCGAAGGTGCAGTTGGTCAGCAGCAGCATGCGCACCCGGTGCAGCTGGCCGGCGGCCTCGAGGTCCAGCAGCGCCTTCTTGATCGTGTGCAGCGACACGGCCCCGTAGATCGCGTACTCCGGCAGCGGATAGGCATCCAGGTACAGCGGGTAGGCGCCGGCGAGCACCAGGCCGTAGTGGTGCGACTTGTGGCAGTTGCGGTCGATGAGCACGATGTCGCCCGGGCGCGTCAGCGCCTGCACGACGATCTTGTTCGCGGTCGAGGTGCCGTTGGTGACGAAGTAGGTGTGGTCGGAGTTCCAGGTCAGGGCCGCCTTGTCCATCGCGGCCTTGATGTTGCCGTGCGGGTCCAGCAGCGAGTCCAATCCGCCGGACGTGGTCGACGTCTCGGCCATGAAGATGTTGCGGCCGTAGAACTCGCCCATGTCTTGCAGGGATTTGGAGTTGAAGATGCTGGCGCCGCGCGCGACCGGAAGCGCGTGGAACTGGCCGACCGGCGCGGCCGCGTAGGCGCACAGGGCGTCGAAAAACGGTGTGGCGAAACGGTTTCGCAGGCCCGCGAGCACGGTGCTGTTCAGGTCCGTGACGTCGTTGAGCCGGTAGAACGTGCGATCGTAGACGTCGGGTTCGTCCTCGGTCTCCGCGGCGATCGACTCGTCGGTGAGCAGATAGAGGTCGATGTGTGGCCGCAGCTCCCTGATCCATTCGGCGCATTCGACCCAGTCCTGGTGATCGGTCGACGCCAGGTCCCCGGCGTCTTGGCCGGCGGCGCCCAGCAGGGTGTTCATCAACGGCACCCGGTCGCGGGACCGCAGCGGCAGGTCGTGGCGGATGATCGCGGCCTGAATCTCGCCGTTCAGCGCGACCGCGGTGATGGCGTCCTCGATGCTGGGAACCAGCAGCAGCTCGTACTGCACGTCGTCGGACGGTTTGCGTAGCGCCCGCAGGCACTCGGCCAGGCTGTCGGGCGCCGTGGCCGGGGCGTCGTCGGCGAGCAGCACCGTGTAGAACTGCTGCTGCTTGGCCTGGGCGACCAGCTCCTGCTCGGCCAGGGGCGCGGAGGTATCGAAAAGCCCTGCGCGGTCGCCGTATTCGGACAGCAGGCGAACCGCCAGCGACACCTCCTCGGTGAGCCGTACCGTCGACAGCGACTCGAGGTGGGCCCGGAAGGTGGCCAGGTTGGCCGCGCCGGGGTACAGCCAGTACCGCTCGTAGGCCGCGAGCCGGTCCATCAGCCGCCGCACCCGGCACACGTCGTGCGTCTTGTCCAGGCCGGCCAGGTCGACCTCGGCGAGGTGGCGGCACGCGTCGTCCAGCAGGTTCCATGTGTCCAGGCGCGTGTACGACGGGTTGGCCACTGCCGCCAGCGCCGACACACGAAGCCGGCGCGGGCGGGCGCTGTCGCGATCCATCTGGCCTATTGTGCCCGCTCGTCCTCGCCGTCGTCGCCGTTCAGGGCCCGCCGGTTGGCCCGCGTGCCGTCCATCCACCGCAGCACCGGAAGCTCCCGGCTGCGCGCCGGCAGGTCGGTGACGTCACCCAGCGACCGCACCACGGCCTGAGTCAGGCCCATGAGGGCGGCCATCACCGGCAGCAGCGGCT
>Ga0335071_10003610_pt1 | contig 16244 bp, 12 predicted proteins | sample Lox_Sample_15_FD_206724 | JGI IMG/M metagenome (GOLD analysis project Ga0335071, IMG submission 206724) | Soil microbial communities from Loxahatchee National Wildlife Refuge, Florida, United States - Lox_Sample_1.5 | ecosystem: Environmental > Terrestrial > Soil > Wetlands | place: USA... | reverse complement strand
GCGCCGACGTGGCCGCCTTGGTGATGCCGACCCGGCGGGCGAAGTCATCGAACCGGGTGGTGCCGTAATAGGCCTCGCGCATGATCAGCATCGCGGACTTGGTGCCGACCACCGCCATCGTCTTCTCAATCGCGCATTCACCGACCGCCGACCACTTCTCGCGGTCCGCGAGCGCGCCCTGAAGAAATGTCACGCAGATCACCTCCCGGTCTGGGTTGATTTTAGTGTACCTAGATGTTTACCTGGGTACAGCTAGTGATACCTAGCATTGGACTCAAGGAGGAGCCATGGTTCAAGGTCGCGACGCCGTCATCGTCGGTGCCGTCCGCACCCCGATCGGCAAGGGCAAGGCCAGCGGCGCGCTGCACGGCGTGCTGCCCGCCGACCTGCTGGCGCACAGCCTGCGCGAACTGGTGGCCCGGGCCGGCGTCGACCCGGCGCAGATCGACGACGTCATCGCCGGAGCCGTCACCCAGGTCGGCGACCAAGCCGTCAACATCGCGCGCAACGCGTTGTTGGGAGCGGGATTCCCCGAGTCCGTTCCCGGGACCACCGTCGACCGGCAGTGTGGCAGCAGCCAGCAGGCGATCAGCTTCGCCGCCCAGGGGGTCCTCGCCGGCGCCTACGACCTGGTCATCGCCGGTGGCGTGGAGTCGATGAGCCGGGTCCCGATGGGCACCTCGGTGCTGCCGGGCTCCAACCCGTTCGGCGAGGACATGACGCGGCGCTACCCCGAAGGCCTGGTGCCGCAGGGCATCAGCGCCGAACTGATCGCCGCCAGGTGGGGCTTTTCGCGCACCCAGCTCGACGAGTTCTCGGCCGGCAGCCACGACAAGGCCGCCCGCGCCACCAAGGACGGCCTGTTCGACAACGAGCTGATCCCGATCGCCGGGCTGGCCGCCGACGAGATCATCCGACCGGGCACGACGGTGGAGACGCTGGCGGGGTTGCAGCCCTCGTTTTACAGCGAGGCGGCCAAAGAGCGCTTCCCGCAGATCAATTGGTCGATCACCGCCGGCAACTCCTCGCCGCTGTCCGACGGCAGCGCCGCGGTCCTGATCACCACGAGCGAGACCGCCAAGAGGCTGGGCCTGCGCCCGCTGGCGCGGATTCACACGACGACGGTGGTAGGCTCCGACCCGCTCTACATGCTGACCGGGGTCATCCCCGCGACCGAGAAGGTGCTGCGTCGCGCCGGGCTGACGCTGGCCGACATCGACCTGTTCGAGGTGAACGAGGCGTTCGCGCCCGTCGTCCTCGCCTGGGCGCACGACACCGGCGCCGATTTGGCCAAGACCAACGTCAACGGCGGCGCCATCGCGATCGGACATCCGTTGGGAGCCAGTGGCGCCCGCATCATGACGACGCTGGTCAATGCACTGGAGCAGCGGGGTGGCCGCTATGGGCTGCAGACGATATGCGAGGGCGGCGGGATGGCCAACGCCACCATCATCGAGCGACTCAGCTAAGCACTTTCCCACTGATCGAGGCTTGATTGAACCGCCGCTTAGCCGTCTAGCGCCCTATGCTGGTGAACTGGGGCCTCGGGGGCCCGCAAGGGCGGAGGTCGGGTGACCGCAGCGACTGAGTGCAGCACGTGTGGCACTGCGTCCCTGGAACACGCCCGGTTTTGTCATGGCTGTGGCGCATCAGTCGACAACGGCGACACCCGCGCGGAATACAAGCAGGTCACGGTCCTGTTCGCCGACGTGGTGCATTCGATGGACATCGCGGCTGCCGTAGGGTCGGAGCGGCTGCGCGAGATCATGATTGAGCTGGCCGACTGCTGTGCGACGGTGGCGCGCCGGTATGGCAGCACGGTCGCCCAGTTCACCGGCGACGGGATCATGGCGGTGTTCGGCGCGCCGGTGGCGTTGGAGGACCACGCGATCCGTGCTTGTCGTGCGGCGCTGGGCATTCACGAGGCGACCGTCAGACTGGCTGGTGAGGTCAAAGACCGCGATGGTGTGGATCTGCAGTTGCGGGTGGGACTGAACTCCGGTGAGGTGATCGCCGGGGAGATCGGTTCGCGGCCATTCGGTTACACCGCCATGGGCGAGCAAGTCGGCATGGCCCAGCGGATGGAATCGGTGGCCCCGCCGGGTGGGGTGATGCTCAGCGCCTCGACAGCGCGACTGGTTGAGGGCGCGGCAAGTCTCGGCGAATCTGAGCTGGTTGAGATCAAGGGTGCCGCCGCGCCCGTGCCCGCCCGGCGGCTGTTGGGCATGAACGACGAGCGTCGCACTACCGGGCGTGCTGAGTCGATTCTGGTCGGTCGGCAATGGGAAATGTCTGCGGTTGAGGGCTTGTTGGACCGTGCCATCCATGGGCATGGTGCGGTGGTGGGCGTGGTGGGCTCACCTGGCATCGGCAAGAGCCGCCTGGTGCGCGAGGTGGCGGCAATGGCAGCGGCCAAGGGGGTCGAGGTGTTCAGCGCCTTCTGCGAGTCGCACACCAGCCAGGTCCCCTTTCATACCGTGGCGCGGCTGCTGCGTGCGATCACCGGCATCAAGGGTCTTGACCCGCAGGCCGCCCGAGCCCGGATACGGGCGCAGTTTCCTCGCGCAGAACCAGAGGACTTGGTGCTCTTTGACGACCTCTTGGGCGCGGCCGATCCCGAAGTAGAGTTGCCCAAGGTCGACCCGGACGCCCGGCGGCGGCGGTTGACCGCACTGGTCAACGCCGCCTCCTTGGCCCGCGAAACCCCGAGGGTCTACGTCATCGAGGACGCCCATTGGATCGATGATGTCAGCGAGTCGATGCTGGCCGACTTCGTCACGGTGATCCCGCAGACCCCCTCGCTGGTGCTGGTCAGCTACCGACCGGAGTACGACGGGGCGTTGGCTCGGGTGCATGGTGCTCAAACCCTCGCCCTTGCGCCGCTAAATGATTCAGAAACCGCCGCACTGGTCACCGAACTGCTCGGCCCCGACGCCTCGGTTGGTCCGCTGGGTCAGACCATCGCTGAGCGGGCCGCCGGGAATCCCTTTTTCGCCGAGGAGATAGTCCGCGAACTGGCCGAGCGTGGCGTACTGCGCGGGCACCGCAGCGCATACTCCCCGACAGCCGATCTGGCCGAGGTCAGCATCCCCGCCACCGTGCAAGCGACCATCGCCGCCCGCATCGACCGCCTAGACCCGGCGGCCAAACGCACCTTGTGCGCAGCAGCGGTCATCGGCTCGAAGTTCAGCCGGGACCTGTTGAAAAGGCTGGGTATTGATCCCGTCTTGGACGACCTGGTAAGCGGTGAGTTGGTCGAGCCGATCATGTTCACCGACGATCCCGCGTATGTGTTCCACCACCCGCTCATTCTCACGGTGGCCTACGAATCCCAGCTCAAATCGGATCGTACCGAGCTGCACCGGCGCGTTGCGGCCGCGATCGAGTCACATGACCCGGCAGCGGTCGAGGAGAACGCCGCACTGATCGCCGAACATCTAGAGGCCGCCGTTGACTTGGACGCCGCCTACGGCTGGCACATGCGCGCCGCAGCGTGGGCGAGAACCCGCGACCTCGGCGCGGCACGGCTGAGTTGGGAGCGAGCGTCAGAGATCGCCGACGCATTATTCGCCGATGACCCCAGTCGAGCGGCCCTGCGCATCGCGCCGCGCACCATGCTGTGCGTGACCGCCTATCGAGTCAATGACCGTACGGCAAGGGACCGCTTTGAGGAACTGCAGCAGCTGTGCGCCGCCGCCGATGACAAGCCGTCAATGGCCATCGCCATGGCAGGGCTGGTAATTTACCAGGCGTTTCAGGGCAGGGTGCGCGAGGCGTCGCAGCTGGCATCGGAATCATGGACCCTCGCCGAGTCGATCGGCGATCCGACCTTGACGGTGGGACTGTGCTTCCCCCTGATCTATGCCAAGACTCAGAGCGCCGAGTGGTCTGAGGGGCTTCGCTTGACGCAGAAGGTCATCGACCTGGCCGACGGCGACCCGGCCAAGGGCAACTTCATCATCGGATCTCCATTGGCAATTGCGCTGGCGGCGCGTGGGACCCATCGCTATGTGCTGGGTCGTGCGGGCTGGCGCGACGACCTGTGGCATGGCCTGGCCATGGCCCGCAGCGCCGACCCGATGTCCTACATCTCGGTCGTCACCTACGTCTACCTCCCAGGAATAATCTCTGGCGCGTTGAGGCCCGACGAGTCCGCGGTGTGCGAGATCGAGGACGCCCTCCAGATTGCCGAACGATCCGGCGACGACCCCGCGTTGCGCAACGCCAAGTTGGCGCTGGGCGTTGCGCTGGTGCACCGCCCAGCGGCTGCGGATCGTGACCGCGGACACAAGCTGCTGGCCGAGATGAGCGACGCCCTCGTGCGCCGGGGATACTTGCTGGCCGAGTTACCCATCGTCAACGTGTACTTGGCACGTGAGAGGGCCAGGCATGGAGATCGTAATAGCGCCATACCGGTCATGCACGCCGCCGTCGACGACCTGGCCCGCGAGGGACGGATGCTGCAGTGGGGCATTCCAGCGACGGGTGTTCTCGTGGAGACACTGCTGGACCGCGGCGACGACGGTGACCTGGCCGAAGCCGAGGCGGCGATCGAGCGGTTAGCGGCCGCGCCAGCCGATGATGATCTGGCGATGCGTGACATCTGGCTGCTGCGATCACGCGCTCTACTAGCGAGGGCTCACGGCGATGACGCGGCTTACGCGGACTGGCGTGACCGCTACCGCGACATGGCGAAAACGCTTGGCTTCGAAGGGCATATCGCGTGGGCCGAGGCCATGTCATGACGACATTCGCGCCCGTCGTACTCGTCTGGGCGCACGACACTGGCGCCGATTTGGCCAAGACCAACGTCAACGGCGGCGCCATCGCCATCGGTCACCCGCTGGGCGCCAGCGGTGCCCGCATCATGACCACTCTGGTCAACGCGCTCGAACAGCGGGGTGGTCGGTACGGGTTGCAGACGATGTGCGAGGGCGGCGGCATGGCCAACGCCACCATCATCGAGCGAATTGGCTAGCCGTCTTCAATAGCGAAAGGTCCCCCACTCCCAACGGGTGTGGGGGACCTGCTACTTGCTGGGGCGATCTCCTGGTTCACTTGCTGCGAGCCGTGCTTTCGCACTGGCACTGCATGATGGAGGCGTCTGACACATGGACCTGCTCATCGAACGCGCATCGCTGCTCGACCTCGATACCGGAGAGCTCCACGAAGGATCTTCCATCCGCGTGGAGGGCGATCGGATCGTGGATACCGCCCGTGGAAACGGGCTTGCCGCAACCGGCGAAGTCGTACGGATCGACGCCGGGGGCCGTGTGCTACTCCCCGGTTTCATCGATGCGCACGTACATGCGGCGTTCACCACCTTGAACCTGAGTGAATTGTGGACCCGCCCGCCCTCGCGCCGCGCTATAGAGACCAAGAACGTCTTGGAGGCCATGCTGCGGCGCGGCTTCACCACCGTCCGCGATGCCGGCGGCTTGGACAAAGGCGTTTCCGAATCACTCGATGCCGGCCTGATCAATGGTCCTCGGGTCTATAGATCGGGCCGGGTGCTCAGCCAGACCGGTGGGCACGGCGACGGCCCGAGCACCGGTGAGCCACTGTGCGCTTGCCAGATCAAAACGAACGACTTTTCGCATGTCGCGGACGGGGCCGACGCAGTCCGCCGGGCGGCGCGCGAGGAACTCAAGAACGGTGCCCACCAGATCAAAGTCATGGCCGGTGGCGGTGTGGCGAGTCCCACCGACCCCATCGACATGGTGCAGTACACCGCCGAGGAAATTCGCGCCGCCGTCACCGAGGCCAGCGCCCGACGCACCTACGTTCTCGCTCACGCCTACATTCCAGAAGCGATCATTCAGGCGGTCGAGGCAGGTGTCCGTTCCATTGAGCACGGCAACCTCATCGACGAATCGGCGGCGCGGGTCATGGCAAAACACGGCTGTTTCCTCGTTCCCACCCTCGCCACATACGACGCCCTCGCCAGCCTCGGGAACCAATTCAATTTCCCGCCCGAAAGCTTGCGCAAACTGACTGACGTGCTTGAGGCCGGTGCGAGTGCAATCGAGATCGCCGTGGCTGCGGGAGTGAGCATCGGCTTCGGAACCGACCTGCTCGGCGAAGCCCATGACCAGCAGTCCCGAGAGTTCGAGTTACGTGCGGAAGTTCAGTCGCCCCTTGACGTTTTGCGGTCGGCAACGATCACGAATGCCGAGCTGATCGGAAAGGCCGGCGAACTCGGCGTCGTAGCCCCCGGAGCATTCGCCGACGTTGTTCTGGTCGACGGGAACCCGCTTGAGGACATTTCCATACTTGGTGGCCAGGGCGACCGATTAGATCTCATTGTTCGCGGCGGTGAGGTCATCCAGAACCGGCTCCACTGAGCCCGTTCGGAGAGACTGGGTGATGGACGATTCGAGGCCGCGAGGTAGCGAGGTAAGCGCGAGCGGCATGGAAACCCGCACCACTCAGCGCAGCGACTTGTTGGCTGTCCAGTGCATCGGCAAGTGTCGAAGATAAGTCACTGGATGAGCGCCTGATGGCCCGGACCACGTCAACGGCGGCGCAATCGCGATTGGCCGCCCGCTCGGCGCTCGCGGAGCCGGCATCATGACCACGCTGGTCAACGCGCTGCAGCAGACTGGCGGTCGCTACGGCCTGCAGACCATGTGCGAGGGCGGGGGCATGGCCAACGCCACCATTATCGAGCGGCTGGGGTGGGCGGCTCAGCCAGCTGGCCCGATCGGGTATCAGCCGCGCGTTTCGATCTTGAGGTCGCCTGCGGTCACATTACGAATGTGGTCACTGGCGAGTATGTCGTGCGGGAAGCCGAGCGCGATCGCGCTGGCATCGTCGAGGCGGGCCAGCTGTGCGGCGGTGAAGTCGACCTCCAGAGCGCCCAGGTTCTCCTCGAGCTGAGCGGCGGTGCGCGCGCCGATGATCGGCGCCGTCACGCCCGGGTTCCGCAGGATCCAGGCCAGGCCGACCTGGGCGGGCGTGTGGCCCAGCTCGGCGGCGACCTCCTTCACGACGTCAGCGATGGCAAGGTTGCGCTCGGTCAGCGTGCCCAGCGCGAGGTTGAAGCTTTTGCGGCTGCCGTCGCCGGAAGCGACGTTCGTCGCGGTCAGGTCGTCGAGGCTGTACTTGCCGCTGAGCACCCCGCCGGCCAGCGGTGAATACGGGATCACACCCAACCCCATCTCACGTGCCATGGGGATCAAGTCCCGTTCGCCGGTGCGCTCGATCAGGTTGTATTCGATCTGCAGCGCGACCAGCGGGGACCAGCCGCGCAGATCGGTGATCGCCTGCATGCGCGACACCTGCCAGGCCGGGGCGTTGCAGATCGCCACGTACAAGACCTTGCCCTGGCGGACCAGATCGTCCATGCCGCGCAATATTTCCTCGACCGGCGTCGTGAAATCCCACACGTGCAGGTAGAGCAGATCGATGTAGTCCGTATTCAGCCGCCGCAGGCTGGCTTCCACCGACGCGAACAGGCTCTTTCGGTGAGCGCCCCCGGAATTCGGATCGCGGGGCCGTCGCAGCGTCGTGTATTTCGTTGCCAGCACCAGGCTTTCGCGATTGCATGCGGCAAATTCGCCCAGCAGGCGCTCGGAGCTGCCGTCCGTGTAGGTGTAGGTGTTGGCGGTGTCGATGAAGTTGCCGCCGCGCTCGACATAGAGATCGAACAGCTTGTGCGCCTCGTCCTGCTCGGCGCCCCAGCCCCACTCGGTGCCGAAGGTCGCCGCCCCCAGCGCCAGCGGCGAGACCCGCAGGCCGGAGCGACCCAGCAGCCGATAGGTGTCCAGGGTGAGCGACATCGTGTCCTCCTGTGCTCGTGATCACGCTCTCGACAAGAACTCTGTCACCGCAACCAGCAGGGGGTAAGGGAAAGAAGTTCCTGGGAACACGAGTCCCACCATGGCCGTTGGACCGCACGTGACAACCCGCACCGTGGACACGACACAGGAGCTGGCCGCGTTCCTTCGGGCCCGACGTGAACGGCTGGATCCGCACGACTTTGGCCTGCCGTCGCGTCGGCAGTCCGGGCGGACGCCGGGACTGCGCCGCGAAGAGATCGCCGAACTGGCCGGGGTCAGCGTCGACTACATCGTGCGGCTGGAACAGGGGCGCGGACTGCGGCCTTCCGCGGACGTGGTGGAGGCGCTGGCCCGCGCGTTGCGCCTGGCCCCCGACGAACGCGCCTACCTCTTCGACCTGGCCCGGCAGCGCCCACGCAACACCGACAGGCCCGCGACCGCTGCGGCGCCAGCATTGGCGCAGCTGGTCACCGACCTGTCGCCGCTGCCGGCCATGCTGATGAACCACCGCTTCGACATCCTGGCCTGGAACGGCGAGATGGCGAGGCTGCTGCTGGATTTCGACACCCTGCCGCCGTCGCGGCGCAATGCGATGTGGCTGTGCCTGATGCATCCGGAGATCCGCGACTTCTATGTCGACCGCGACCGCGTCGTGCGGGAGGGGGTCGCCCACCTGCGCGCCGCGTGGGCCGCCCATCCGGAGGATCGGGCCCTGACCGACCTCATCGCCGAATTCATCACTCGCGACGATGAATTCGCGCGATTGTGGGACGAGCGGGAGGTCAAGGTCAACGGCCGCGGACGCAAGGCGATGCGACATCCCGACGTCGGCGCGCTCGCGATTCACTTCGAAGTGCTCACGCCACTTGAAGATACGGATCAGCGGTTGATGATCTGCCGCGCCGCGGACGACGAGAGCCGGGCGGCATTGGACCGGTTGTGCGCACGCTGACCGTCGATACCGACGCCGAATGCGATGCCACGACGGCGGTCAGTGCTTACCGACTCCGTCTCAGGTGGTCGGTACGTGGTCGAGCGGTGCCCCGGCGGGGATTGAGACCGTTTCCGTTTTGCCTTCGCGGACAAGGCGCGTGATGGTCAGCAGGTGGACGGTCTCACTCATGGTCGGGACGCTACGGCGCAGCGGTCATACAATGCCAGCCTGAAGTTCGCCCCGCGCCCGGGTCGGATCAGAGCCAGCCGGTGCGGGCGGCCGCAACCGGCTCGGCGGGCGCCGGCGCCAACGTGCCGTCCCGCACCTCGTCGAGCATCCGTTTCACCGCGGCGACGATCTCCGGCGCCGCCGCGGCGAGCCCGGCCAGGTCGGCTTCGCTGACCTCATCGGCGTCGACGCCCGCGCGGGCCAGCACGGCGGCCGGGTCGGCCAGCTGCCCGGCCAGCCAGGACAGCGGGTCGGCTGACAGCTCGGGGACGAAGTTCCGGCGTCCGGGTTCCCAACCGTCGAAACGGGGGTGGTGATGGGCGCGGTCCAGCGTCCCCGGCGGGCTCTCCGTGGACCCGAAAAGGTCCACCCGCCACACCGGCCGCGTGAAGGCGATCGGGACGCCGGCGTAGATGGATCCCTGGGGCTCGCCCCGCTCGATGAGGCGGAGTTCCAGCCTGACTCCCCGCTCCGGGGTTTCCTGACCGGCGAGCGGGCGCGGGTCGACGAAGTACATGTCCCCCACGACCACACCGAGGGCTTCGAATCCGAACGCTGCGAGCATCGCGTACTACCTTTCCTTGCCTCCCTTAGAGGGTAGATCCGGCCGGTCTCTCATTCCATGCGCTCGACCCATTGAGCGCGTGAGGGACCCGGCTCGAACGGATCGGCGAAGTACTGGGTCTCGCGGACCACCTCGCCATCCTCGAATTCCATGATGCTGACCGCGTAATAGGGTTGCCCGTCATAGGTCAGGACGAGTTCGCTGATCCACAGGTCGCCGCCGCCAAGCATGCGTCGCACGGTGAAGCGCTTCGCGTTCGGCTGGGCGACGCGCGACGCCTCGATGTTGGCTCGACCCCGGATCCGCTCGCCCGATTGGGGATACTCGAGAACCGCGTCGGCTCGGTAGATTTGGTGCTCCGCCGCGAAGTCGTTGGCGTCGGAGGCCGCCCAGTGGCGCCGCAGCGCGGCGCGCACATCGTCATCACCCATGGCGATCTCTCCTCCCAGCGGATGACCTGCCGATGCTGCACCATAACCCGCCCGGAGGCGGCGTGCAGGACGGGCATGATGGGAGAAACCGCCGTTCAGCGGTCGAGCTTCAGGCCGCCAGATCGTCCGTATCTGCCTGTGCCCCTTGCTTTTTGGCGCGCTGGGCGCCCCGCCAGGCCCGCACAGTGGCGATGGCGGTCTTCAGACCGCGCCGTCGGCCCGTCGCCGGATCGGTGCCCGCGAAACCGGGCTCCAATGCGGCGAACATCCGCTCGCTGCGCGTCTCCGGCGCGTCGTCGGCGTCGTCGCGCAGGTACTTGTTCGGCAACGACAGCTTGGCCAGCGTGCGCCACGTCTTGGCGTACTGCACCAGGAACGAGCCGGTCGTGTAGGGCAAGTCGTACTTGTCGCAGATCGCACGGACCCGCACCGAGATCTCGTGCAGCCGGTTGCTCGGCAGATCGGGGTACAGGTGGTGCTCGATCTGGTGACAAAGGTTGCCACTCATGAACCGCAGCGCCGGGCCGCCCTCGAAGTTGGCGCTGCCCAGCATCTGGCGCAGGTACCACTGGCCCTTGGTTTCGCCGATCATGTCGGTCTTGGTGAATTTCTCTGCGCCGTCGGGGAAATGCCCGCAGAAGATGACGGCGTTGGCCCACACGTTGCGGATCACGTTGGCGGTCGCGTTGGCCGTCAGCGTGGACCGGTAGCTCGCCCCGGGCGACAGCGAGGTCAGCGCCGGGAACGCGACGTAGTCCTTGAGCACCTGCCGGCCCGCCTTGGCCAGGAACTCGTCGGCCCGCTGCCGGGCGTCGTCGTTGTCCATCCGCTTCTTGACGATCTTGCCGAGCTCCACGTGCTGCAGGCCCACGCCCCATTCGAACCCGAGCGCCAGCATGGTGTTGTAGAGCAGATTGAACAGGTTGAAGCGCTTCCAGCGCTGGTCGCGGGTGACGCGCAGCAAGCCGTAGCCGACGTCGTCGTCCATCCCGAGGATGTTGGTGTACTTGTGGTGCACGAAGTTGTGGGTGTACCGCCAGTGCTTGGACGACCCGCTCATGTCCCACTCCCACGTCGAGGAGTGAATCTCGGGGTCGTTCATCCAGTCCCACTGGCCGTGCATGACGTTGTGGCCGATCTCCATGTTCTCGATGATCTTGGCCACGCCCAACGTGACGGTCCCGGCCCACCAGGCAGAACGGCGCGAACTGGCGGTCAGCAGCAGCCGGGCGGCCACCTCGAGCGCGCGCTGCGCGGCGATGGTGCGGCGGATGTAGCGGGCGTCGCGCGCCCCGCGTGAGTCTTCGATGTCCTGGCGGATGGCGTCCAGCTCAACGGCCAGGCTTTCGATGTCGGCGTCCGTCAGATGGGCGAATACGTCGACGTCGGTGATCGCCATCGTCTTCTTCTCCCTGCGGTCGTTGTCCGGTCAGTTACCTACGTTATCGTAACCTACGAATCCGTAGGTTACCTGTGAGTAGCCTTTAGATGTCGAGCACACAATCGCCGGAGGCGGCCGAAACACAGGTCTGGATCCGCGTTCCGGGATCGTGCTCGGCGCCGGTGCGCAGGTCGCGGACGTGGCCGTCCACCAGGCTGACGACGCAGGACTGGCAGATGCCCATCCGGCAGCCGAACGGCATCTGCACACCGGCGCCTTCCCCGGCGTCCATCAACGACGTCGCCGCGTCCGCCGCAACGGTGCGCGCGCTGCGGGCGAAGGTGACCGTCCCGCCGGCTCCGGCGGGTGCGGCCTTGGACACCGCGAATCGCTCCAGGTGCAGCCGGTCGCCGATGCCCGCCGACGACCACACCCTCTGCGCCTGGGCCAGCATGCCCTCCGGCCCGCACGCCCAGGTCTGACGTTCGCGCCAGTCTGGGACTTCGTCGCCCAGCGTATCGAGATCGAGCCGACCCTGCCTGCGAGTCTCCCGCACCTGCAGGCGATAGCCCGGCTGGTTGGCGGCCAGGGCGGCCAGCTCGGAGCGGAACATCACGTCGGATTCGGTGGGCGCCGAATGCAGGTGGGCGATATCACCAATCTGGTTGCGCCGCAACAATGTTCGCAGCATCGACATCACCGGGGTGATCCCGGACCCCGCCGTGAGAAACAGGATCGACGGCGGCGCCGGATCCGGCAGGACGAAGTTGCCCTGCGGCGCCGCCAGCCGCACGATGGTCCCCGGCTCGACACCGGCCACCAGGTGGGTGGACAGGAACCCCTCGGGCATCGCCTTGACGGTGATGGTCACCGTGCGCGGTGCGCCGGAGGTCTCGGCCGGGCTCGAAGTCAGCGAATAGGACCGCCAGCGCCAGCGCCCGTCGACCAGCAACCCGATCCCGATGTACTGCCCCGGTTGGTAGTCGAAGCTGAAGCCCCAGCCCGGCTTGATCACCAGGGTCGCCGAATCTTCGGTCTCCCGGCGAACGTCGAGGATGCGGCCCCGCAATTCCCGGGCGGACCACAGGGGGTTGGCCAGGTGCAGGTAGTCGTCGGGCAGCAGCGGCGTGGTGATGCGCGCGGCCAATCTGCGCAGCGCGTGCCAGCCGGGATGCCGGTCGGCCCCGGCGACGACCGGGCGCTTGGTGTCGACGACATTGGCGGTGACCGGCGCGTATTTCTTGCTCATACGAAACTCCTGCTCACGACGCCCCTCACAAAGGCTACGGTACCGTAGGTTACGTCGGCGCGCCCAGACGCGCCGGCCAGGACTGCGTCACATTGGGCGCGTCACAGCAGGTCAAGCAGGAACGGCAGCTCCTGGTTCGCGTACCAGGCGAGGTCGTGGTCCATGGCGTCGCCGACGACCAGCTCGGCATCCTCGTCGCCCAGGTCGGCATCGTCGATCACCTCGATCGCTCTGGCGACATCGGGCTCGGCGGCGGCGTTGTCGACGTAAGCCGCGACCACCTGATCGATCGTCACCGGCGCGCCCAGCCTGACGACGGCGTCGTCGAGGTCGGGGCGGTACTTGGCCCCGGATTCGCCCAAGTCGACCTCGGCGGCCAGCACCGCGCGCCGGGGCGGCGGACCGGCCTGCCCTTCCGGTGCGCGGTCCTCTTCGGAGGCCAGCAGGCGCAGCGACGCCAGCGCCGCCTCGCGCAGCGCCACGTCGGCGAGCTCGTCGTCGTCGCCCTCCGCGTAGGCCTCGCGCAAAGTCGGCGTCACCGCGAACGCGGTGCCGTTGACCGGCCACAGGGAGCCGTCGGTGACGAGCTGCTGCAACATCTCCAGGGTGGCCGGGATGTAGACCTGGATCATCGCTTCCCGATCAAGGTGGCCGCATAGTCGTCGACGTACTTCGACAGCTCACGCGGCGGGCGCTGGTAGTTCGCGCTGACCACCGGATGTTTGGGCAGTTTGACCTTGGGACGCTCGACGTCGTGGTAGTCGATCGTCGACAGCAAGTGGGCCATCATGTTCAGCCGCGCGTGCTTCTTGATGTCGGATTCCACGACATACCAAGGGCTTACCGGGGTGTTGGTGTGCACCATCATCTCGTCCTTGGCGCGCGAATAGTCCTCCCACCGGTACAGCGATTCCATGTCCATCGGGCTGAGTTTCCATTGCCGGACAGGATCATGCAGCCGCGCCCGGAAGCGGCGCAGCTGTTCGTCCTCGGACACGGAAAACCAGTACTTGCGCAACAGGATCCCGTCGTCGATCAGCATCTGCTCGAAGATCGGCGTCTGCCGCAGAAACAGCACATACTCTTGCGCCGTGCAGAATCCCATCACCCTTTCGACGCCGGCGCGGTTGTACCAGGACCGGTCGAAGAGCACGATCTCGCCCGTGGCGGGCAGGTGCGCGATATAGCGCTGGTAGTACCACTGACCGCGCTCGCGGTCGCTCGGTGCGGGCAAGGCCGCGATGCGGGCGACCCGGGGGTTCAGGTATTCGGTGATCCTTTTGATGGTTCCGCCCTTGCCCGCCCCGTCGCGGCCTTCGAAAATGATCACCAGACGCGCACCGGTATGCCGCAGCCACTCCTGCATCTTCACCAATTCCGTTTGCAGACGGAATAATTCGGCTTCGTAGACAGCGTTGCTGACGATGTGTGCGGGCGGCGTGGCCGAACGCTTGCCGCTCGGCTTGGCCGACGAGCCGTCGTTTGTCGCGGTGCTCACAACAACGGATGATAGAACCAGGCAGCGATTTTCACCCCGGCTAACTAACGGGAAGCTTCCAGAAGTTCCTCGAGGGCCTGCTTCAACAGCCCTGGCAGCAGGTCGACATCGCTCATCGCCTCGCGGTCGGCGTTGATTCCGAAATAGAGCATGCCGTTGTAGGACGTCACGCTGATCGCCAGGGCCTGGTTGGGCAGCAGCGGCGGGACGGCGTACGTCTCCAGCAGTTTCGTGCCGGCGATGTACATCTGCGACTGGGCGCCCGGCGCATTGGTGATCAAGAGGTTGAAGGTGAGCTTGGAAAAGCTCGGGAAGTCGGTGGCGACCCGGATGCCCATGGCGTGCAGGGTCGGTGGCGCGAAACCCGAGAGGGTGACGATGGTCCTCGCGTCGACCAGGCTAACGGACGCCGCGTTCGATTCGGTGGCATGGGCGATCTGCGACAGCCGCACCACCGGGTTCGCCTCCCCCACCGGCAGGTCGACCAGGAAAGGCGTGACCTGACTCATCGTCTGGCCGGGCCCGGACGCGTCGAGGTGGTCGTCGGCATAAACCGAGAGCGGCGCCATCGCGCGGACCGTCGCGGTGGGCGACACCGCCACCCCCCGGGACAGCAGCCAGTTGCCCAGTGCGCCGGCTATGACGGCGAGCACGACGTCGTTGATGTCGCAGTCGTAGCGCTCGCGGACGGCGCGGTAGTCCTCGAGGCTGCCACGAGCCACCGTGAACCGCCGATGCCGCGAAACGGTGGCGTTGAGCGGGCTGCTGGGCGGGTTGCCCCGCGCCACCGCGCGCGCGATGTCGACGACGCGGCGTCCGGCATCCAGCAGCTCGCCATAGTTCGTCACCGCGCCGGCCACCGCGGAACCTACGGCCTGCAGCTGCGTGCCCGGCCCCGCCAGCCAGTCACCGATCGCGCCCAGGACCAATCGGGTGTTGCCGGGGTCGCGTTCCGGTATCCAGATGTCTTCGGGGAAGGGCGGCGGGCGCCGCGTCCGGTCGGCGATGACATGGCCGATCTCCAGCGCGGCCATGCCGTTGATCAGGGCCTGGTGGGACTTGGTGTACAGGGCGATCCGGTTTTTCGCCAGGCCCTCGACCAGGTACATCTCCCACAACGGCCGCGACTTGTCCAGCGGCCGGGCGGCCAGCCGCGCGACGAGCTCGTGCAGCTGCGCATCGCTGCCCGGCGACGGCAGCGCCGACCGCCGCACGTGATAGGTGATGTCGAAGTCATTGTCGTCGATCCACACCGGGCGGGCCCCGGGGACGCGCACCTCCCGGACCTTCTGCCGGTAGCGCGGTATCTGGGGCAGCCGCTTCTCCACGGTCGCCAGCAGCGTCTCGTAGCTCAACCCGGCGCGCGGCCGCTGCAGGATGGAGAGCGATCCGACGTACATCGGGGTGGCCGTGTTCTCCAGCCGATAGAAGGAGGCGTCCGCCGGGGACAACCGAGCCACCATTACGGCGCTGTCCTCCTGATCAATTCGTCCTCGGTTCGTTTAGTGGACTGATGTACCCGCCCACCGTAATCGTCCCAACGGGCCGGAGCTCGGCGTGGGTGCGCGTCGGCTCGATCGGCGCGGATACGCGCCGGCCCGGCCTGTGCCATGATGACCACTGACCAACCGATGTCTGCCACTCTCCAGCAGGCTCTGACGCAACCGTTCGAGTGGGAGAGTGCGCGTTGACCGTATTCGCCGTGACGCCCGTCGTCGACTACGAGCCGCCCAGACGGGACGTGCGGCCTGACGTCCCCCCGTGCCGGCCGTCTTCCCACGCAACCCCGCGCCGCCGTGCGCCTGCGCCCCGCCGGGCTTGCACCGGACAACCGGGGAGACCACCGCAGGCACCGACGTCCGCGCCGATGCGTGCCGCGGCCGTCTTCGCCGACGCCGCCCTGCGCCGGGTGCTGGAAGTCATCGACCGTCGCCGTCCCGCCGCCCAGCTGCGGCCCATGCTGGCGCCCGGCCTGCTCGACTCCGTGCTCTCGATCGGCCGCGCCGCGGCCGGCCGACACCCACCCGCACAGCCGGGCGCCGCGGTGCTGCGCCGGTTGCGGCTGCAGCCGTCCGGACAGCGCCTCCCCGACACCGCGGCCGAGGTTTTCGGGTCCTACAGCCGCGGGGACCGGATCCACGCCATCGCCTGTCGGGTGGAGCAGGTGCCCACCGGCG
>Ga0335071_10003609_pt1 | contig 16245 bp, 12 predicted proteins | sample Lox_Sample_15_FD_206724 | JGI IMG/M metagenome (GOLD analysis project Ga0335071, IMG submission 206724) | Soil microbial communities from Loxahatchee National Wildlife Refuge, Florida, United States - Lox_Sample_1.5 | ecosystem: Environmental > Terrestrial > Soil > Wetlands | place: USA... | reverse complement strand
AAAAACAGGGGTATCAAACTTTTCACCGATATCGAAAGCAATTTTAATGTAATTCTTCGCCTCTTGGCTGTCTGCAGGCTCAATCATGGGTATCTTTGCAAACTTGGCATAATTTCTATTATCCTGTTCATTTTGTGAACTATGCAGAGATGGGTCATCCGCAGTAATGATGACGAGTGCCCCATTTGTGCCCGTGTAACTTACTGTGAAAAGTGGATCAGCAGCAACGTTAACACCGACATGCTTCATGACAACCATAGCCTTTGCACCAGCTATTGCCGCACCGATGCCCACCTCAAGGGCAACCTTTTCATTTGGAGACCATTCTGCGTAAACGCCGTCATACTTTGCGAAATTCTCAATAATTTCAGTGCTCGGGGTTCCCGGATACCCTGAAGCGAAGCGAACACCATCTTCATAAGCGCCTCTTGCGATACTCTCATTTCCCGACATTAATGCCTTCATGTGATCTTTTAGTTCTCCTGAAAATTGCAAACCATATCAACTAATTCAACTAATGATAGATATTTTTCGTTTTAAAATATTCTTCATGGAAGGGTCAGAAGTTTTATCCAGTGCTTTTTTATAATATTCTAATGACTTTTCTTTGTTATTCATCTCTTCATAAATCCTTGCTATATTTCTGTATGTTATTCCTTCAAAGCTTCCGTCGACTTTTGAATTCGCAGCCTTTTCAAATGAATCCAGGGCATTCTTTAAGTCTTTTTTCGATTCGTAACAGTATCCCAATCCGGTATATGCGAGGGACTTTAGATCACTTCCATCTGATACTTCTTTAAGAAATTCAGTATACGCCTTAATTGAAGATTCAATATCACCGAGATTGTAGTACATATTTCCCATCTGATAATAAACCATCATGGCAGCTTTGGATCCTGGATATTGTTTTATAACGTCTGTATACATATTCGAGATATTTTGGTCCGGATAACCTCCTTGCATAGTTAACCTCATGCCACCAAGATTAGCCTTTGCATACAGCATCTGAGCATTATTCTCGTAATTCATTCTGTAAAAATACCAACCGAATGAAATGGCGACGATTAAAGTTATTATACCCGATGCAAGATAAATCTTAAATTTGTTTTCTTTTATATAAATCGCTATTTGGTTTAATGCTAATTGAAATGAATCCGGCTTTTCAATTTCCTTCTTGGTAACCTTTCTTGCCATATTTTTATCCTATTTAAAATTTTAATTGCATTTGACGATCAATCTTTTCGACGACAAAAGTCGGTACCCGCACTATTTTCCCGAGGGTATTTGTACATGCATGAATAGTGTATCCTTCAACGAGAATTTTTTCTTTGTCTTCATCCCATATGTTGTAATTAAATTTCATGCTTGCCCTTTTCAAATATTCCAGTTCCGTTTCAACGACAATGATCTGGTCATACTTGGCCGGCAACAAATAATGACAATATGCCTCCGTCAATGGCAGGTTATAACCTTTTGATTCCATCTCCGAATAGACTACACCAATACCCCTGAGGAGTTCTGTTCGTCCTATTTCAAACCATTTGATGTAATTGGTATGATAAACAATACCCATGGCATCGGTATCCGCGTAGATGACACGTATTTTAACATGATTTTTCCTTAACAAATCGCCTCCAATTTTTTATGAAATCATCTATGAGAAGATGACCGGGAGAAACCATTATGCCATTGCTTTTTGCCGAAGACTCACTGAAGACGGAACCGTTTTTTAAATTTTCTTTTTCATCGGAAGACAGTACAGCAAATGGAGACGGGTCTGATGCATGTGTCCTAAGGCTTATAGGTGTTGGATGGTCACTCAATATGAGCAGTCTGAAAGGACCTATTTTGTTAATATCTTCCAGGATGGTACCGACGACTTTTTTGTCAAAATCTTCGATGGCCCTAATTTTGCCTTCGATATTTCCTTCATGACCCATTTCATCAGGGGCTTCAACATGGACAAATACAAAATCCATTTCTCTCAAGGCATCTAAAGCCCGCCTTGCTTTTCCAGAATAATTTGTATCTATATACCCCGTTGCGCCTTCAACGTTAATTACTTTAAGACCCGCACAGACACCGATACCGTTCAAGAGATCAACGGCAGATATCATCCCCCCCCTTAAATTATATTTGACAGTGAGTTTTTCAAACCTGGGGGCCCTTCCCTGCCCCCACAACCAAATAGAGCTCGCTGGCTTTTTGCCCTCTGTAAGACGTAACCGATTCACAGGATGGTCCTTTAGAATAACCTGTGAACGCTTCATGAGATTTTTTAACTGATTCGCGCCATCACCGCCGCGGGGCAGATAATCACTGATCACCTTTCCTGTAATATCATGGGGTGGTGTCGTCTCAAGAAGGTACTTCCCATCTTTCCATACCAAAAGATGCCTGTAGCCGACACCGGGATAGAATTGAAAATCGTCTGTCCCCAATTCCTTGTTGATGTCGTGTATGATTGTTCTTGCTTCTTGAGTTGTTATATGATCTGCCGTAAAGTCTTCCATTATATATTGTTCATTTCCCGCAAGAGTAACCAGATTGCAGCGAAATGCCACGTCGTTGTTTCTAAGCTGCAACCCCATGCTGGCTGCTTCCAATGGCCCCCGGCCAGTGTAATATTTTTGGGGGTCATATCCAAGTACTGTCATAATGGCCACGTCACTCCCCGGTGAAAAACCAGCGGGTATGGTATCTATCATGCCCAATGTTCCTTGGGATGCGATTATGTCCATATTTGGGATATGGGCGTATTCCAACGGGGTCTTCCCCTTTAATTCAGCTAATGGATAATCCGCCATACCATCGCCGAGAAGTATAATGTATTTCATTACAGCCGTTCGTCCTCTATTCGTATCAATACCGTTTTCCCGTGTATTATATCAAGCCGATCAATTTCTTTTATTGCTTTCTGGACATCTTTTTCCTTGGATTTGTGTGTCGTCATGACGATGGGAACCGGTCCTGCTTGCTGTCTTCCTTTTTGAATGACTGCGGCAATACTTATGTTATTTTCACCCAGGATTCCGGAAATTTTCGATAGGACCCCTGGCCGGTCTAAGGCAGAAAATCTAAAATAGTAGTTTGTGCATATGTCTTCAAAAGACATTAGTTCGATATCATTAATTATATCCTCTCTCAGCGATCGGGCCGGCACACGGCCGGATATTCCTTTTAATAAATTTCTAGAAATGTCGATCACATCAGACATTACAGCACTTGCCGTCGGCATCATCCCCGCGCCCTGACCGTACAGAAAAACAGTGCCCGATACATCGCCGACGAAATGAAATGCATTGAAATTCCCATTGACATTAGCCAAAAGGTGGAAAAGAGGGATCATGGTGGGATGAATTCTTGCCTCAATGTATTTTTCTCTCTGAATAGCGATGGCAAGCAGTTTGATCCGATAGCCCAGTTCTTTGCCGAAATCAATATCCTGTTTAGTAATACCCGAGATGCCCTCTCTGTGGATATCTTCAAGTCTGACTCTTTTACCGTATGCCAATGATAGTGCGATAGCCAGCTTATGGGCCGTATCAATGCCTTCAATGTCAAAGGTCGGATCGGCTTCCGCAAAACCGAGCTTTTGAGCTTCTTTCAGGACAACTGGAAAAGATTTTCCCTCGTCGGTCATTTTGCTCAATATGTAGTTAGATGTACCGTTCATGATACCGAAAATTGATTTCATCCTGTTTGCAGCCAGACTCTCCTTCAGAGTCTTGATGATGGGAATTGTACCGCCTACACTGGCTTCGAAGCCAATATCAACCCCTTCTGTCTCAGCGGCCTGAAATATCTCATTTCCATATGTAGCCAAGAGGGCTTTGTTAGCAGTAACGACATGTTTCTTTTTACGTATGGCTTCAAGTATAAGCGAGCGCGCAGGCTCATACCCGCCGATAAGTTCGATCACGATTGATATTTCGGGATCATCAAGGATTACCTTAGCGTCAGATGTTAACAGATTTTTCTCTACAGTAACTTGTCTCGGTGAAGTGATATCAATATCAGCTATTTTTTTAACGACAAGCTTTGCACCGAGCCGCTTCTCTATGAGATTTATTCCTTCCTGATGCAGTTTGATTAGACCTGTCCCGATAGTACCGAAACCGATTAATCCCAATTTTATCGTTTTCATGGAATAAAACCTGTATTTAATTTTATTTTGTGGCATCTTTATTTTCAGTTTCAATAATACATGTTGTGCTATCAATTGTTGCCACTTCTATAACAGTTAAAGTAAACTTGTCAAAACAAATTAAGTTATTTCGAATAACCTCCTAAATCAACCTGTTTTCGCGAGTTCAAGCCTGCCGCCCCATCTGCGCAGGAGGACTCCTTTCAAATGTGCATGTCGCTCCTTTTCCAGCAATGGATCTTCTTCGATAAGATCAAAGGCGTCCGTCTTTGCCTCACTCAGAATGTGTACGTCTCTCAGGATATGGGCAATGCGAAAATCCGGCAATCCCGATTGCCTTGTGCCCATAAATTCACCCGGTCCCCTGATAGCCAAGTCTTCTTCAGCAATCTTAAAACCGTCGTTTGTCTGTTCCATGATGCGCAGTCTTTTAAACGCATCCTCGGAACCCTTGTAATGCGACATTAGAACGCAATACGACGGAATATCACTTCTACCGACCCTTCCCCTCAACTGGTGCAATTGTGATAGGCCAAATCTTTCCGCATGCTCTATCACAATCAGCGATGCCTGTGGGACATCAATTCCTACTTCAATAACGGTTGTGGAAACGAGAATGTTGATCTCTTTACTGAAGAAACCTGCCATTATCTTATCTTTTTCTTTCCCTTTCAGCCGGCCATGAATAAGTCCCACCCTGTATTCTGGGAATATTTCCTTCCGTAAGTGTTCAGCCATCTGCGTTGCATCTTTAAGGTCCAGATTCTCTGATTCTTCAACTAATGGATAAACGACAAAAACCTGGTTGCCCTTCTTTAGCTCCATCCGTATGATTTCATAAACCCTATTGCGCTGCTCTTCATAAAATACCTTTGTCCTAATCTCTTTCCTTCCGGGAGGAAATTCATCGACCACGGAAATATCTAAATCACCGTACACAGTCATTGCAAGAGTCCTTGGAATTGGGGTAGCTGTCATAACCAAAAAGTCGGGATTTACCCCCTTTTGTCGCAGCGCAGCCCTCTGGATAACACCAAAGCGGTGCTGCTCATCGACGACAACAAAACCGAGTTTGCCAAAATCTATATCCTCCTGTATTAATGCGTGTGTACCGATAATGATTTGAACGTCACCTCTTTTTATCTTTTCGATTATTTTCTTTTTTTCTTTATCTCTCAGGCTGCCGGTAAGAAGAACAGCTTTTAAACCAAGCTGGTCCGCCCAATTTTTAATGCGGTCATAGTGCTGCTCGGCAAGAATCTCAGTTGGTGCCATCATGGCTGCCTGGTAATTATTTTCACATGCTGTAATTATTGCTGCCATGGATACTACCGTTTTACCGCATCCCACATCACCTTGAAGTAGCCGATTCATGCTGCAGGCCTTTCTCATATCTGCTTCGATTTCTCCAATAACCCTTTTTTGAGCAGTCGTTAAACTAAATGGAAGAATATCATAAAATTTTTGAAGAATTTTACTTCCGGTTTTAAATGCTATTCCTTTATCCAGTATGTTCCCTTTCTTTTTCATAGCAAGACCCAACTGCAGGAAGAAAAATTCATCATAAATAAGTCTATGGTGTGCCCCTGATCGCATTTCATTGTATATGCTGATATCCTCGTCAAATCCAGGAAAGTGCACGTTCCTGATTGCAGAATAAATATTTTCAAGATGACGTTTTTGACATATTTCTTCAGGTATGGGGCTCAAGACATATTGCGAATAGTTATCTATCACGTGGGACATGATTCTCCTGATTTGTTTCTGGTGAAGTCCTTCCGTCTCTGAATAAACGGGTACAATCCTCTTGAAGTGGAGCAGATTTTCTCCACTTTCGTCATCGTCCAAAATCTCGAAGTCAGGGTGAATCATATCCTTACCGAAAAGATAACTTACCACTTCTCCTGTCATGATAACCCGCAAGCCCTCTTTGAAAATATTCTTCAAATATTTAAAACTGCCTTTAAACCATTTGGCAGTAATCAACCCGCTTCCATCGTCTATGGTTACCTCATAGACTCTTTTATTTCTATATGGCCTGATCTCAGCCCGGCTCACGGCACCAATGATTGTTTCCTTGGCACCTGCTTTCAATGATTTTATAGTCTTGACGTACCGTCTGTCTTCATATTTCCTCGGTACGAAATACAATAAATCTTCTACAGTTCTTAAACCCTTCTTCTCCAGCATCACTGAGATTTTTGGCCCCACTCCTTTTATAAACTGTACAGGGACGGATATCTTTGTCAGACTCTGCGCTGCGTTATCTATCTCAGGAAATGCCTTCTTATTTTGAAACTTAGAAGTCACAGTTAAATCTGTTTCAGCAATTCGCTGCAATTCGTTAACAAGAACAATCGCCTTTTCAATGCGTTCTTTTTTGATTTCCAATGGCAGTTTATCGAAGCCCCGGAATGCTTCTTCGAGCCCAGAAATTATTTTTTTATAGGTTTCGGCTAAATTAGCCTGTATTGCTTTTATTGATATTACATCCTCAATTTGTTTCAAAAACGTCGTCATTGTCGCCTCAATATTCTTAACGAGAGGCAGATGACTGTAGGAATCTCTTGCTGAGAATACTAAAGGTGCTTCGATTTTTTTTAGAATTGCCTTAAGTGTTTCCATGGCTCAAATCCTTTGAGCACAATATTAATATAATAATTTCAAATAGAAGGATTGCACGCTGTTAACAGATATTCAGTTTTTTCGCAAGTAAAGAATTGACATTTGGAATTAATTAGGCTAAAGCTGTTCACCATCTTAAGGGCCAATCGGTAATAATATGCAGGAAAAATTTTCATATAAGGATGCAGGTGTTGATATAGACACAGCCAACCTTTTTGTCGATAGGATTAAACCACTTATAAAATCAACTTACCGCAAGGAGGTTATGAGTGCCATTGGCGGTTTCGGGAGTCTGTTTCATCTCGATATCGGGAAATATACCAAACCTGTATTGGTTTCATCCACGGATGGTGTTGGAACGAAGCTAAAAATTGCTCAATTGACGGATAAGCATGATACCATCGGTATTGATCTCGTTGCGATGTCTGTCAATGATGTCGTGGTGCAGGGAGCAGAACCACTTTTTTTCCACGACTACATCGCTACAGGCAAGCTGGATCTGGAAAAAAGCATTAAGATCATTGAAGGTATCGTTAAAGGGTGCCGTGAGGCCGGTTGTGCGCTCATCGGTGGAGAAACGGCTGAAATGCCGGCATTTTATAAAGAGGGTGAATATGATCTAGCGGGTTTCTGCGTCGGTGTAGTCGAAGCCGACAAAATAATTGATGGCTCGGAAATCCGTGTTGGTGAAAGGATCATCGGCATTGCCTCAAACGGCATACACAGCAACGGCTTGTCGCTCGCCAGAAAAGTACTCTTCGACAAGGAACATCTCAGTGTTCATAAAATGGTAGATAGCCTTGAGCATACTTTAGGTATGGAGCTTCTCCGTCCAACAAAAATTTACGTAAAATCCATCTTGAATCTGATAAAAAACTTCAGCATTAAAGGCATTATTCATATCACGGGCGGTGGATTTATTGACAACATTCCACGCGTTTTGTCTGGTCAATGCCGGGCGGTTATATTAAAAGACAGCTGGGATATACCGCCTATTTTTACCGTCATTAAAAAGATAGGAAACATCGATGATGCGGAAATGTACAGGGTCTTTAATATGGGCATAGGTATGATGATTGTCGTACCGGAAAAAGATGCCTCTGATGTGATTGAGCGCCTTGAAATATTGGGAGAAAAAGCGTACGCCATCGGTTTTATAGAAAAAAGAGAAATAGATCAACCATCAATATCATTTATCTAATTCTAAGATTTGATTTATACTTAAGCCATTCAATCTTGCACCGAAAGCAGAGAGGAATTAATTGTAACAAAGGTCGGGATGAAAGGCAGCAATAGAAAACGGCTGCCCAATCATTTCCCCAGCGCGCTTTCGATGCGTCCATAATCGCGATCGATGGTATCTTTGAAATTGTATGCGGATTCTCAAGTAAATCATAGTCCTGTAATATTCATGGGTTTTTAAAATATGTATGATACTATTGTAATCGGTAATGATTTAAGCTCATTAATTGCAGCCACGATACTTTCCCACCGTGGGCTGAAAACTGTTCTCGTATGTGAAGGTGATGCTCAATATACATATGAAGAATCGGGTTACACCTTCAATATAGATCCGTCGCCATTAACAGGATTCGGCCCGGCGCAGATATGCTCTCGTCTGGCAGCGGATCTAGGAATCTCCATCACGCAGTGCACCGGTCTGCATTTGTTGAATCCTGGTCTTCAAATAATCATGCCTGATCACCGTCTTGATTTTTTTTATAACCAGGAGGACCTGTTCAGGGAGATGGAAAGAGAATTTGTCGGTCATGCCGGAAACATTCGCAAATTATATATGTCGATTTTAAAGATCAGTGAGTTCATCGGACAACAGACCATTGAAAACCCACGCATATTTCCGAAATCATATAAAGAAATGGCAATGCTTTTAAGAAATGTTCCGGCGTTAATGCTGGAATGGCTGTCTCTTTCAAAAGCATTTAAGAGAGTCAAAACTAATTCCTCTTTAAAAAGAGTAATTGAGGCAGAAAGCACCCTTCTCTCGAACTTTCATATAGATTCAAATATCGGCACAACACCTGTACCATCGGCATATACTCTCTCACTCCCCTTAAGGGGGATATATTATTCTATGGGCGGCAATGAGTTTCTTCTGAGGTCCGTCAAATCAAGGTTTGATGATTCCGGAGGTCAAATAATAAAAAACTGTTCTGTTATCAGAATTAATGCCGGCAGGAAGACAGATGTCGATGTCCAATTAACTGAGGATACATTATCAAAAATTGAAGGAAGATACCTGATCGTCAGCACTAAATGGGAAAAACTGAAATTGCTTCTCCTTAATGACCGCAAGTATCGGCGTCTGGAACGAACGCTGAAGTCTGTTAAATCTATGTACTATCCATTTACTTTACATATGGGCGTTACTGAAAACTGCATCCCCGAAAAGATGGCAGCATACGTTGCTGTTTTCATCAACCATAAAAGTACAATTGTGAATAATAATTTCGTTTTTATTGAAACAAGCGCTGCAGGCGATACTAAGCGAGCCCCTCATGGGAAAAGGGCATTGACTGCAACCATTTATTTAAAAGAATCTCCGTTAGTATTGAATGACGAAGAGCTAAGGGGCATATCTAAGACAGTATTGCAGTCTCTCGGAACATTTCTGCCTTTTCTTCAGGAAAATCTCGATTTCATTAATATCGACAAATCCATAGAATTTTCGAGAAAAAATCAGGAGGTAACTAATCAGAAATATTGTATGCGGTACTGTCCTTTTTTAGGCATGTCACGAATATCCAATAAGACACACATACATAATGTTTATATGACGGGAGGCATGCTTATGGCAGGTCTTGGCTTTGAGGGTGAGATAATATCCGGCATTAATGCTGCTGATTCAATTTTATCAAGGGAGGGGAAGACGCATGGATACAGGACTAACTGATTTTACCATTCAGGATCTGGGTGTGAGAACCATACCATCCCCGGTGAATGTCAGCTACTTTACACCAGACAGTAAACGCATTCTCTTTAATATTTACCTTGAACACTATAGAGATTTAACTACTACGGATGGCGTACCGCTGTCAATTGAAGTGGCAGGTCCGCGGGAAAAAATTTTTTTTGATCCAGTTCAGACAAAGGCAGCAATTGTAACATGCGGTGGTCTCTGTCCCGGTATCAATGATGTCATAAGGGCAATTTTCATGGAACTCTTTTACCGGTATGGGGTAACAAACGTTGTGGGGATTAAATACGGGTTCCAGGGCTTGATTCCAAAATTCGGCCATCAGGCAATAGAGCTGAAGCCGGATATTGTAAAAGACATCCACACTTCCGGAGGAAGCATTCTATCTTCTTCCCGCGGTATGCAGGATCCTGCTGAGGTGGTAAACACTTTAAAACGCATGAATGTCGATATTCTTTTCTGTATAGGCGGGGATGGTACCATGAGAGCTGCCAGATTTATCGCGGAAGAGGTAACAAAAAGAAAGCTTCACATCAGTATTATCGGTATACCGAAGACTATCGACAACGACCTGAACCTTATTCAGAAAACATTCGGTTTCGATACAGCCATATCTGAAGCAGTCAAGGTCATCCAGTGTTCACATATTGAAGCGCAGGGTGCCCCGATGGGGATCGGTCTCGTGAAGATTATGGGCCGCCAATCTGGTCATATTGCGGCTGGCGCAGCCCTGGCACAGGGAGATGTCAATTTTGTTTTGATACCGGAGGTACCTTTCGACTTGGAGGGGGAGAATGGTTTTTTCAAAAACCTGGAGAAGCGACTGAAAAGAAGTGGCCATTGCGTAATCCTTGTTGCGGAAGGAGCCGGCCAGGAACTCATTCACAAAGATAATGAGGTCGTGGAAAAGGATGCATCGGGCAACATAAAGCTGTTGGACATCGGTCTGTTTTTGAAGGCCAGGATAGAAGAATATTTCAAAAAAACCGGTTTGGAGATAAATCTGAAATATATAGACCCGAGTTATACAATTCGCAGTGTGCCTGCCAATGCAAGCGACAGTATCTACTGCGGTGCCTTGGGTCAATATGCCGTTCATGCAGGTATGGCGGGCAAAACAAGCATGATGGTCGGTCTGGTGAAGGATGAATATGTGTACATCCCTTTTCGAATGGTCACATCCGGATCACAGGTAAATCCTGAGGGCAACGTATGGATGCGTGTTCTGGAGACAACGGGCCAACCGCCTTCTATGAAAGAATAGACAGTGAAATCCAGATTAGGACCGATAATAAATATTACTGATCTACTTTTACTGTAACTGTCGCATTTATTGCTTCCAGCTTATAACGGTCGTAATTGTCGAGAACTCTTCGTATATAAATACGTGTCTCTGGGTAAGGAGGAATCCCTCTGTATTTGACAACAGTACCTTCACCGGCGTTATATGCAGCCAAAGCCAGGGGAATGTTACCATTAAATAGATCAATCAGGTATCCCAGGTGGCGTATACCGCCAATGATATTATCTTCGGGATGAAAGCAGTCGTTGACTCCCAAAATTGATGCCGTCCGGGGCATGAGCTGCATCAGACCTTTGGCGCCTTTTTTCGAGATCGCCTTATGGTTAAAATTGGATTCGGTCTTTATTACAGCCTTTACTAAAGCAAAATCTACCCCGTACTTATGGGCCGCCTCTGCAATCAGAGAATCATACTCTGTAAAATCAGTCCCAGGCAGAAAATGAACCGGCTCTTCTCTTATCCAGACCTTGAGTTTGGAATTCTTACGGACATCGCTAAAATGTATGATTCCCTTTTCTTCGACATACCTATAGACATCTGCCGCGGAAGGAAAAGTCAACAACAAACATAGAATAAAGAGTCCTGCGAAGACGGCAAACAAATAACTATGTCTTCTTTGTTTTATAAGGATATCCGTCATTATAATTCCCTATCTTTCTTTATCTACGATAAGTTCCCGTACTCAAAAGTATGGAACAAAAAAGATAACGAGATGATTTTTTAACATCCTGTATTACCCATCAAATAATAATAAGATTAACCAGGCGTGTCATAATCGTATCCCGCTTGTCTTGAAAGGTGGTTGATGGTTTATGATTTATACCTAGCAAAGTAAAAATATCCCCACAATCGGGAGAAACCTTGATCCAGGCAGCTAAATATCTTATTCGTCCATAGGGAAAAGTATGATGTGTATTCTTCCGGAAAAGGAAAAAGATAATTGGGGAAAAATTATTTTAGATCTAAATGTGCCCCAATTTAAAATCAGGCGAAGGATCATATTATAAAGAACTCTTTGCCGATTCATGTCCGTGTTATAATATTTACAGGTAGTTTTTACCTACCATTACGCTACTTTAATATCCCCATTGATTTATGACTTGATCCAAAATATTAGATAACATGTGAATTAACCTTAATTTCTAATCACCTTAAGTGATAATGAAAGTTTAATATGCCGAGAAGGATTGAGGTTTAATCGTGAGTAGAGAATTGCGCATATTAATACTGGACGATGTCCCGACGGATGCCGAATTGATGAAAGATGAACTCACTGAATCGGGACTGATCTTCATATCAAGACTCGCCTCATCCAGAAAATCATTTCTCGACGCCCTAGAGGAATTTATTCCGGAGATAATACTTTCTGATTATTCGATGCCATCATTTGATGGGTTGTCAGCCCTGAAGATAGCCATGGAAAGGTGCCCGGACGTGCCATTTATTTTTGTTTCGGGTGCAATAGGTGAGGAAATGGCTATTGAACTACTCAAGAAAGGAGCGACTGATTATATACTGAAAGACCGATTGTCCCGTTTGGGGCCTGCAGTTTCCCGGGCGCTCTCTGAAGTTGAGGAACGTACCGAGCGGAAACGGATGGAAGATGTGCTGAAGGAGTCGGAGGTCAGATATCGTACGATTTTTGAAAATACGGGTACAGCGACTATCATTATTGATGAGGATACAACCATTATCTTGGCGAACAGACAGTTTGAAAGGCTTTCCGGGTTTTCAAGGTCTCAGATAGAGGGTAAGACGAGCTGGACAGATTTTGTTCTTGAAGATGACTTGCCCGGAGCAAACATTCTCAAACGACCATGGGGAAAAAATTTCAAAATGTCAGAGGACGGCTATGAATTCCGTATCACAAACAGACAGGGTGATGTACGGAATGTACTGGTGAATATCGCGGAGATACCATCGACGGAAAGAACAGTCATGTCTCTTCTGGATATATCAAAGCTAAAAAATGCGGAAGAAAAAATCCTGGCAAGTAATGAAATGCTTCGATCGCTTACATCAGAACTGGTCATGACGGAAGAAAGGGAACGTCGGCGGATCGCCGTCGACCTGCATGACAACATCGGACAAACACTTGCTCTGACAAAGATTAAACTGGAATCTCTCATCAGCCATACGTCAAATAACGGTTTAAAGAAGCCCCTGTTGGAAATCGGGGATATGATCAATCAGTCCATTCAGCAAGCCAGGTCGTTGATGACAGACCTCAGCCCTTCTGTCCTATACGAATTGGGTTTCACCGAAGCTATCTATTGGCTGTGCGAGCAGATCCAGGCGAAGCACTGCCTACGGATTGTTTTGACAAGTGATTCTAAAATTCGCGGGATCGACGAAGAAATTCAACTGTTGCTTTTTCGAGCCACAAGGGAACTTCTTATGAATGTTATCAAGCACGCTTGCGCGAAAGAGGCACACGTCACTCTTAAAAAATCAGGCAACAACGTACAAATTACGATTAAGGATGATGGCATAGGATTCGATATCTCCGGAACCAGCATCGTTGCGAAACTTACGGGGGGTTTCGGTCTTTTCAGTATACAAGAGCGTTTAAGATACCTTGGCGGTCTTTTTGAGATCGAAACTGAAAAAGGCTTCGGTACAAGTATTACTCTATTAGCGCCTAGAAAAAAGAAAAACAAAAGGAGGGCAATAAAAAATGAGTATCAGAGTACTTCTCGCCGATGATCACAATATTTTTCGGGATGGTCTGCGTACCCTGATTGAAAAGGAAGCAGGAATGGAGGTAGTTGCCGAAGCTGAAAATGGGAGAAAGACTGTCAAACTTGCTGAGAAGCTTTCGCCCAATGTCGTCATTATGGACGTCTCCATGCCGGATCTTAATGGCATAGAGGCCACTCGAAAAATAAGAGCCGGAACATCTAACGTGAAGGTCATCGCATTGTCCATGCATTCGGACAGACGGTTCGTCCTCGGCATGCTGGAAGCCGGTGCATCAGGGTATCTCCTCAAAGATTGTGCCTTTGCCGAGCTTGTCAGCGCTATTCGTCAGGTTGCTGCTGGCAATACGTATCTCAGTCCAAGAATTGCTGATGTGGTTGTGAAAGGATATCTCAACAAGATGTCCGATAATTCTCTTTCTACGCGCACCATACTCACTTCCAGGGAACGTGAGATACTGCAATTGCTGGCTGAGGGTTTATCTGCTAAGGAAATAGCTGCCCATTTAAATTTGAGCATTAAGACCATAGAAACTCATCGGCGGAATATTATGGAGAAACTGGAAATACATACAATTGCAGAGTTGACAAAATACGCCATTCGTGAAGGATTAGTCGCACTTGAAAGTTAATTAATACTTTATCTACAATATTGATCTCCTGCCATTGTAGCGTTCAGTGTCATAATATTTTTCCACATCAACAAGCTTTAACTTATTAATAATCTCTTTAAGCGGAACGCTCGTAATTTCACCTCTCGTCAGGCTCACCATGCGACCGAAATCTTCGTTGACAATCATATCCACGGCGGCTATTCCAAACCACCTTGCCATCAGACGATCATGCGCAGATGGTGTCCCTCCCCTTTGCAAATGGCTCAGTAAGAGAGATCGTGTCTCAAACCCGGTCCTCTTTTCAATTTCATTTGCAACAGAGCTCGCTATTCCGCCAAGAGTGGGATGTCCGAATTCATCAACTTTATTATCTCTGAGGAATTCCTGCTGACCCGCAGGTTTGGCCCCTTCGGAAACGACAATAATTGAGTAGTTTATTTCTCGGCCTTTCCGTTCGCGCAGAAGTTCGCATACAACGTCTATATCAAAAGGATATTCAGGTATCAGAATTATATAAGCGCCGCTGCACTCTCCTCCATGAAGCGCGAGCCATCCCGCGTGACGTCCCATGGTTTCAACCACGAAATTACGGCTGTGAGAACCTGCGGTGGTTCTTAACCGGTCAATTTCTTCCGTTATTACATTGACGGCCGTATCATAACCTAGTGAATATTCCGTTCCTGTAAGGTCATTGTCTATAGTCTTCGGGATGCCAACGGTCTTAATCCCTAACTTATATAGTTTATACGCTACTCCAAGGGTATCTTCTCCCCCTAGTACGGCAATAACATCAATCCCGAGTTTTTTTATGTTGCGGATTAATGTTTCGGAGCGATCATTTTTCGGATTAAACGGGTTTGTACGTGATGTTCCTAAGTGCGTTCCACCGTAACGGTCCCATGTTCGCACAATCTCTTCATCCAGATGCGTAATATATCGATCACGACTTTTGGAATCATCAGGATCCACTTCCACTAATCCTCTCCAGCCTTCGGTAATGCCCACAACTTCAAACGAGACTGAACGTTTCTCGGCAAGTTTTGGATCAAGGGCAGTTTTTGTAACCCATTTGATCGCTCCATTCAAGCCGGGACAATCCCCTCCTCCTGTCAAAATGGCTATCTTTAGTTTCATAATTCTTAATCCTTACATATTTTAAGTTTCTGATTAATTGTGCATTTTGATCATTTTTTAATAAAGATTAACATTATTTTATAACATAACTATAATATAATAAAATATCAACATCAAGTTTGGGAAAAAGGGCATAAGTCGTTGGTCTATGAGACTTATCATGCTCGCAAGGCGGACAGTTAAAAAAAACTTGCAAATTTTACTGCAATGTTTTAGAAACAGCCCACTTTTTTTTAATAAGGAGATTTAACGTGTCAAGAATCTGTGATATATGCGGCAAAAAGCCAGTTATCGGTCACAGTGTAAGCCATGCAAATAACAAAACAAAAAGGACATGGTATCCTAACCTTCAAAAGTTACGTTGTGTGGATATAAAAACTGGGGCGATAAAACGAACAAAAGTGTGTACGAAATGCATACGGTCCGGCTTTGTTAAGAAGGCACTATAAAAAACTAACATAGATGAAGTTTATCGATAACCTTTACTGAAGAATTAATGATATTTATGAGGTCAGTAAATAAATCCAGCCTTTAAGTATATTTTAATCCCTTTTTTTGACTGCTGCCAAACATCATCTTTACAGGAATCTTTTCAGGAGGTTCTCCTCCTATTTAAGATTGTATTAATAATAAAATATCAAGTAAGTCTGATGCGTTATTGATTCCGTAATCATTCTTTCCTTGACATGGATGTCCATATTGATATTATAAAAAAATGTCATCTAAGGCATATGTATCAAATTCCGGATGAGAAGAAATTTAAATGACCATGACGGCAGCAGGTTTAC
>Ga0335071_10003607_pt1 | contig 16246 bp, 11 predicted proteins | sample Lox_Sample_15_FD_206724 | JGI IMG/M metagenome (GOLD analysis project Ga0335071, IMG submission 206724) | Soil microbial communities from Loxahatchee National Wildlife Refuge, Florida, United States - Lox_Sample_1.5 | ecosystem: Environmental > Terrestrial > Soil > Wetlands | place: USA... | reverse complement strand
CGCGCGCAATTCGAGGAAGCCCTGCGCCGGCTGCCGGGCTTCGTGCCGGCAGTGGTCGAGCTGATGGACACCATCATCGCCTCCGGCAGCGGCGCCGCGGCGAAAGAGCTCCCGTACCTCCAGAAGCTTGCCGCCGCCCTGCCGGACGTCGAGCAGAGCTTCCGGGCGCTGGTGCGCGTGGACCTCGCGGCGGGAGAGCCGGGCATGGCGGCGGATGCCGCGGCCCGGGGCATGCTGGAGGCGCCGGATGGTCCGCAGGGTGCCGACATGCGCGTGCGCTTCGCGCTGCTGCGGGCGTCCGCCCTGGAGGCCAGCGGCGACTGGTACCAGTCCCTGCTGGTGCTGGACGCGCTGCTGAAGCTGGACCCGGGGCTCGCGGACGCGACCCTCGCCAAGGCGCGGATTCTCCACGAGGACGCCGGTAACGACGCCGACGCCCTGGCCCTGATTTCGGATGCCGCGGCGCGCGACCCGCAGAACAGCGGCTATCCCGAGCTCAAGGCACGGATCCTGCTGGACCAGGGGCGGGTGGACGAGGCGCAGGCCGAGCTGGGCCGCGCGCACGACCTGGACCCCGGCAGCGTCAGCGTGCTCACGCTTCTTGCCTCCGTCGCGGCCAGGACCGGGCGGTGGGACGACGCGTCGTCGTGGCTGTCCCAGGTGCCGGCATCTTCCCAGGGACCGGAGCAGCTTCGCCTCTCCTGGCGGGTGGCAACCGCGCAGGGCGCGCACGACAAGGCGCTCGCCGCGGCAGAGCAGTTGTTCCAGCTCACGGACTCCGCGGATGCCCTCGCGCTGGAAGCGAGGTCCATGATCGCGGCGGGCCGCGCGGCGGACGCGCGGGTGGTGATCGACCACGCCCTGGGCACGGAGGGCCCGACCCCGGCCCTCGCGAGTGAGCTGCACGCGCTTCGCGCCCGGGCCGGTTCCGCGGATCCGCTCTCGGACCTGCGCACGGCGCTGCGGGAGAACCCGGACAACGTGGAAGCCCTGGACGCGATATCGGACGCGCTCGCCGCGCAGAAAGATTACCGCAAGGCCATGGAGTACGCCCGGCGGGCCTCCGCCCTGGATCCGACCAACGCCACCCTGGCGCGGAAAGCGGCGGTGCTGGCGCGGCAGGCCGCCGACCAGGCCGCGAACCAGTCTCTCTCCTCGTCCACCGCGCCCTCCGAGTGATTCCTCCCGACGCCGCATCCATCGGCCCGGCGCGCGCGCGCCGGGCCATGAGCCTGACCATCCTGCTGGGCTCGTTCGGGACGCTGTTCACCACGGTGGTGGCCCCTGGCACCATCATGAACGTCTTCTTCCGCAACCACCTCGGCGCATCCGCGGGAAGCCTCGGCCTGCTGGTCGCCGCGGTCAACTTCGCGGCGGTCATGAACCTGGTGTCCATCGTGGTCTTTGCCAAGCTGCCGCGCGCCAAGCCGTTCTGGATCGTCGTGACCACCGTGCACCGCGTCCTGGGGTTCGTGCCCGCGGCCGTGGCATTCGGCGTCGGCCAGGGCGCCGACCGCGCGGCCGGCGCGCAGCTGGTGCTGATCGCCCTCGCCGTGAGCTGGCTGTTCGCCAACGTCGGCGCCCCCGGCTGGTGGCGATGGATGGCGGACCTCGTCCCGGATGACATCCGGGCATCGTTCTTCGGCCGCCGCTCGGCGGTGCTGAACGGCGTCACCATGGTGTTCTTCCTCCTGGCCACCATCGCGCTGGACCTCTTCAAGGATGCCGGTGTATTCACCGTGTACGGCGCGTTGTTCGCCGTCGGCGCGCTGGGCGGCGTGCTGGAGGCGGTGCTGTACATCTTCGTGCCCGAGCCGCGGCCGGCGCCGGCGCCCGCGGCCAGGGATGCGGCCGTGCCGGCAGCGTTCACCTGGGCGGACGTCGTGGAGCCGGTCCGCAATCCGAATTTCGTGCGGTTCTCCTTCTCCATCGCCATCTGGCTGTTCTCCGTGAACACCCTCGGCCCGTTCGTGGCGCCGTTCATCACCTCCCCGCGCGGGATCGGCGCGCCCAACATCTGGCTGGGCATCATGATGGTCATCACGCAGGCGAGCTACGTGCTCACGGCCCAGGCCTGGGGCATGCTGATGGACCGGCTGGGGCGCAAGCCGGTGGTGCTGCTGGGAAGCCTCTACCCGCTGTCGTGGCTCCTGTACTTCTTCATCGGGCCGTCCAACTTCGTCTGGATCCTGCCGGTAACGGCCCTGGCGCAGGGGGTGATGAGCTTTCCCATCCTTGACGGCGCCGGGCAGCTCATGCTCACCCTGACTCCCCAGAAGAACCGCACCGCCTACGTGGCCTGGTACATCGTAATCGCGGGCGTGGTGCCCGCCTTCGGGGCGCTGCTGGGCGGCGGGCTGGAGGATGCGCTCCGAGGGGTCCACATCCGGCTCTCGGACGGGATGCTCGTGGGCGGGTTCCAGGTCGTGGTGCTCCTTTGCTTCGTGCTCTCCGTGGCGAGCGCGTTCATCCTCTCGCGTATCCGCGAGGGAAAAGAGAAGCCCGTGGGGTTCCTGATTTCCGTGCTGATGACCCCGCAGATCTTCCGTACCTTCCTGACGATCAACGTGCTCGGCCGGGGGGAGGCATCCGCCAAGGTGGCACGCGCGCTTCGCACCGTGGAGGGAGGCTCGGGGGCCATCGCGGTCTCCGACGTCACGCGGCGCCTGGACGATCCCGACGACGAGGTGCGGGAAGAAGCCGCCCGGGCGCTGGGCCGCATCGGCGCCGCGGAGGCGGTGGAGCCGCTGATCCGACACCTGCGGGACCCGCACGCCACCATCCGCATCCCGTGCGCGCGCGCGCTGGGCAGGATCGGCGACCCGAGGGCCGTGGCCCCGCTCATCGAGTGCCTGCAGGGTTCCTCCGAGGACCTGGTGGAAGCCTGCTGCCAGGCGCTGGGGAAGATGGGCGCCCGCGATGCGCTGAAGCCGCTCCTGCGCCTGCTGGGAGAGGAGCGCTCGCAGCGCGTGGTGGTGGCCGCCAGCGACGCGGTGTCGCGCATGGGCTCCTACGAGGCGGCCATCGAGATCCTCCCGCGAATGCACGACCGGGCGCGGCCGACCCTGGCCCGCCGGTTCTCCGTGTGCATGGGAAACCTCCTGGGACGGCCGGGGGAGTTCTACTCCGTGGTGACCGCGGACGCCGCGGCGCGCGGGCGTGCCCTGGAGCGCCTGCAGCAGGAGGCGCAGCGAGTGCTGTCCCGGCTGGCGGCGGGCTCGCCGACGCTGCGGACGGAGGTGCGCACGCGAAGCCGCGACCTGAAAGAGGCCGCCGCGGCCGGCGACCACGCCGCCATCATCCGTGAACTGTACGCGCTGCTCCTGGCCATGTGCCGCTCGGCGGCGGGCCGCGACGTTCCCGAGGACGAGGCGCTCGGGTTCGCGTTCCTGCACAGCCCGAGGCTCGGCCTGGGGTTGTGGTTCGCCACGGAGGTGCGCTCACGGCTCGCGGAGCTGGCCGGGACGGAGATGCTGGAGACCGACGCGCTGCTGGGCTTGTACTTTCTCTCGCGCTACGAAGAGACCCAGGCCGACGACGAGGCGGACTGACCCGCGGAAGGGCCCGGGGACCGGCCGGGGGACCGACCCGCGGACTGGCCGGGGGACTGGCCGGGGGGCCGGCCCCAGCGCCGACCGAACCACAGCATGAGGAATCCGCCCACGGCGATGACCGCCGCGATGCCCAGGAACAGGGTGGCCAGCGGCACCCCGGAGGAGTACAGCAGCGTGCCCAGCGTCGGCCCTATGGTGCCGCGGATCCCGAACAGCGTGTAGTGCATTCCCACGGCCAGCGTGAAGCTCCTCGCATCGGAGAGGTCCAGCAGGCAGAACAGCGGCACGAGGTCCCACCCCGCGTTGGAAAGCCCGGACAGGATGCTCATCGGGATCAATCCCGCCCCGCCGCGCGCCAGCGCCAGCGCGACGTAGCGCCCTGCAAAGACGAATACCACCAGCGCAAGCAGCGTGAACGAGTTGATGCGCTTCAGCAGGCGCGCCCACAGGTAGTAGCCGGCGATGCTCGCCGCGTAGACCACGGTCCCCAGGACCAGGCTCGCCTCCGCGTAGTCGATGTGCAGCACGTCCACCATCCACAGCGGTTCCAGGGGCACGGAGAGCTTGTCGGGAGTGGCGCACAGGACGAGCACGCCAAGGAACACGAAGAGCGCGCGGTTGGCCGCGAGCACGCGGAGGGGGGATTCCTTCCGCCGGCCGCGCGGCGGGATCCGCAACGGCGCAGGCGCCAGGGCGGGCGAGTCGTTGCGCACCTTGATGGTGGCGAAGACGAGGCTGGACAGGATCCCAAAGACGCCGGCGGTGAGCAGGAGCCATCGCAGCAGGTCCTCGTTCCCGGCGAGCAGCAGTCCCGCCGCCGCGGAAACGGTGCCGGAGACGATCATGATCAGGATTCGGATGTTACCCATGAGCCGCCCGCGGTTGGCCGCGGAGTAGTTGGTCCGCATGATGCTGGAGTACGCGGGGCCCGTGAGGTTGGGAAGGAAGTAGAACACCGAGGCCACGACCAGGAACGGGGTGGGCTGCCGCACGAATGCCAGCGCGGCCACCGCGACACGCGCGCCAATGTTCGGCCACATCACGAACGGCATCTTCCTGCGGCGCTCGGCCAGGTGTCCCATCCACACCCCCGAGAGCGCGCCAATGAACTGCGTGGTGACCATCGCCGTGATGGCCTCGGGCGTCATCCCGACCTTCCGCGCCATGATGGGGATCAACGGGATCGCGATGCCCGAATAGACCCCGTACAGCGAGGAGGAGGCGAGCTCGCGGAAGAACGTGATGCGGTCCGTGAGCGGCAGGCGCGAGAGGTACGGGATGCGCGGGCCCAACCGCCTGCGGAGCACGCCCCGCACGCCGGCGCGGTAGCGGGTAAAGGGTTTCAGTCCCTCCCCTCCGGTGTTTTCGGCGGATTCCACCCTCGCGCGGCCAGCCAGTCCACGGATTCCAGGACCGCCTCCAGCGAGCCGTAGCGCGGCTCGAAGCCCAGCAGCCGGCGCGCCTTCTCGATGCTGCACGAGGGGCTATGGGCGATGTGGTCCCACGTCGCGGCGGCATCCTCCGCGGAAACGGTCTTCTTCCACTCGTCCCACGGCAGGTACGACAGCGCCGCCTCGTGCCCGAACCACCGCGCCACGCGCTCGGCGTAGCCGCGCAGCGTCACCGCGGCGGGAGACACGACGTGGAAGCTTTCCCCGGCCGCGGCGCCGCGGTGCTCCAGCGCCCGGCAGAACGACTGCGCCACGTCGTCCGCGTGCACGTGGTGCACGGTCTCCATCCCGAGGTTGGGGAGCGCCAGGGGCTTCCCCGCGGCCAGCGTGCGAAAGACGTCCAGGTTGAAGTTGCCCGCGGGGTTGAGCGGGATCCAGCCCACGCCCACGATGTGGCCCGGGTGCAGCAGCGTGATGGGGAACCCGGTTCGCGCCGAGCGGGCCAGGAGCCACGCCTCCATCTCGGCCTTCTTCACGCCGTAGTCCCCGAACGGACGGCGCGGCATGGCCTCCGTCACGGGAACGACCTCGCTGTGGCCGTGCACCCAGATGGTCCCGCAGCACACGTAGTGGGCGACCTGCCCTTCCAGCTTCTGGACCAGGTGCTCCGCGCTGGCCCGGGTGAAGCAGATCAGGTCGACCACCGCGTCCGCCCCCAGGGACGCAATACGGCTTCCGAACGTGCCTGCCGCCTCTTCCGCCTCGCGGTCACACGACACGCGCTGGACGAACTTCCAGATCCCCGGGTCGCGGTACGGTGAGCGCCTGCTCCTGCTCACGGAGATGACCTCGTGGTCCTCCTGGACCAGGCGCGGGACGAGGTAGGTGCCGATGTGGCCGGTGGCGCCGATGACCGCGATCTTCATGACGGTTCCATGATAGCTGCGGCTTCAGGCTTTGAACAGGTAGGTCACGCAGTCCCGCACGACGACGCGGAAGTGGTTCCTGCCCTGCTGGAGGGTCGAAGAAAAATTCCTCGGGCAGTCGGGCTGGCAGCGCCCGCCGTTGGTGGAGTGGCGCGTGAAGCAGCCGAGGCTGGTGAACAGGGGCGGCGTGAACCGGGGGGAAACCCGTATCGTCGGCACACTGGTCGACGCGCCGCCCGGGCCGGCGCCCGGGCCTGCGCCCGGGCCGGCTCCTTCCAGCCACTCGTACGCAAAGAGCAGGCGCGGCACGCGCCGCTCGAGAAAGCGCAGCGTGGAGCCGTTGGCAACATAAAGGAAGAAATCCGCGAAGAACCACGCGTTGGGCGCCTCCCGCAGCCCGGAAACGAACGCGAGATGGGAGACGTTGTTCAGGCCCACGGCCAGTCGTTCGGTCGGATTGTCCGCGGCCAGTCGCTTCACCGCCTCGATCCACGCGCGGTCTTCGACGAGCACCGGCGCGAGCGGAAGCCAGCGGAACCCGCCGAGCTCCGCAAGGTGCCCCAGCTCCAGGCGGCGGGGATCGCCCACCGCGAAGGGGATCGGCGCGGCGGCGGGCGGGCTGATCATCCCCCGGTCGGAAAGCTGCGCGATGACGGCAGGTGCCAGCAGCGGCTCGCCGCGCCGGGCCGGCGCGGCGGGAGCGTCGTGGATGGCGCGGGCACGCTCTGCGAACCACCCGTCCAGGAACTGGTACAGCTCGTTCTTCAGCGCCTTGAGCTCGGCGGGACGCACGAAGATGTCGTCGTCCGCCCGCCCGGTCTCGTTGGTGAACGTGATGGTGCCCGGCCGGAAGACCGATCCACCGGACTCTTCCAGCAAGGCCGCCAGGATCGGCAGAAACGGCCGACGCGTGCGCGCGGGCGCTACCTCGGCGGCGGCAACACGCTCGGGAAAGCCGGCGGCCTGGAACACGAACGTGCCCTCCGTTCCCACGCGGACGTCGAGGTCGACCGGGATCTTGTACAGCGGGAACGAGGCCTCGCTGGGCTGCGGCAGGTCCAGGAAGCGCGACGAGAGGTGGCGGATCTCCTGGCCCGGCGCCGGCAGGGCAACCGCGTCCGCCGGGATCTCCACGGAAACCGTCTCCCCCTTTCGCGCGAACCTCGCGGCCGCGCCACGGGGCGTCCGCAGGTCCAGGACCGGGAACGCCACCAGGTCGCCGCCGGATTCGTCCAGGAACCCAAGTCCATCGTGCAGGGAAAGGTCGGCCTGCAACGTGATCTCGATGCGCCGGCCACGCAGCGCGTGCACAGTTCCCAGCACGGCGCCGCGGTGGCCCGGGGCACCCTTCTCCAGCAGGCGTGCGCCCAGGGGCGAGCCGAACCAGCCCGAGGTCCGCGTGCGCGAAAAGGCGAGCTCGGTCCGCCGAACGAGCTCGTCGTATTCGGATGCAGGGAGTGTCTCGCCGCGATCCAGCACCTGCCGGTACAGGCGCGTGACGGCGAACACGTACTCGGGAGACTTCATGCGCCCTTCGATCTTGAGCGCGTCGATTCCCAGCCGGGCAAGCTCCAGGACGTCCCTCCCCAGGAAGAGGTCGCGCGTGGAAAAGAGGTGGCCCGCCTCTTCACCGGCGGTGAAGCGGCTCCTGCAGACCTGCGCGCACTCCCCCCGGTTGCCGGACCTGCCGGTCAGCGCCCAGGAGGCCAGGCACGCGCCGGAGAAGCTGTAGCACAGCGCGCCGTGGATAAAGACCTCCATCTCGATGCCGGGGTGCCCGGCGCGAAGGGCGCGGATGCGCTCCAGCGGCAGCTCCCGGGAGAGGATGACCCTTCGCACGCCCATGCGCTCGGCCTCGGCCAGGCCGCTCGAGTTGTGCACCCCCATCTGCGTGGATGCGTGAAGCGCCAGCCGGGGGAACTCCCGGCGCACCACGTCCGCCGCCCCGAGGTCCTGGACAATGACCCCGTCCACGGCGAGCGCCTGCAGCCACGCCAGGGTCTCTCGCAGGCGCCCCATCTCGTCTTCCCGGATCACGGTGTTGAGGGTAACGTACACGCGTCGCCCGCGGTCGGCGGCGAGCTGGCGGATGCGTCGCAGTTGTTCGAGGCTGAAGTTCTGCGCCGCGGCGCGCGCGGAAAACTCCCGCAGCCCGAGGTACACGCCGTCCGCGCCGGCCTCGAACGCATAGTACGCCGCGAGGAAGCTGCCGCCCGGGGCAAGCAGCTCGGGCGTCTTCACGGCGGAGGGCTCCCGCCGCCCGCCTCGGCGGGCCGGGCCTTCCCAGGCCGGGCCTCGGCCGGCACGATGGCAAGGACGGTGAGAAGCTGCTCGCCCGCCGGGAGGCTCACGCGCGCCTGCTCGCCCGGCCGCCGCCCGCTGAGCGCGCGCGCCACCGGCGAGACCCAGCTCACCGCGCCGCGAGCGGGGTCGCTCTCGTCCACGCCCACAATGCGGTAGCGGCGCTCGCCTCCGCCGGGTTCACGCACCGTGACCTCGGTGCCGAAGGTCACGCGGGTCACCGGGGGCTCGGGGGGCGCCACCACTTCCATGATGGCGCGCATGCGGACGAGGTACTGGATGCGCCGCTCCACCTCCGGCAGGCGCGGCTGGGCGGCGGCGAGGAGCTGGTCGAGCTCTTCCTGCAGCCGCGTGGCTCCCGCGGGCGTGACGTAGTTCTTGGCCCCCGGGGGAAGCGGGATGCGCAGCTCGGGCGCCAGGTGCTCACTGTTCTCGGAAGCCGACTCGTTGACGAAGGCGCGGCTCATGGGCGGGTAAGGCGCGCGGCCGCCTCGATGTGCGAGGTCTGGGGGTAGAAGTCGAAGAGGCGGATCTCGTCCAGCACGTACCCGCCGGTCCGCAAGGCGGCCAGGTCGCGCGCCAGCGTGACGGGATTGCACGATGCGTAGCGCAGGACGCGGGGCCCGTTCTGCACCAGCCACTGGCACACCTGCGGGCCCAGGCCGGCGCGCGGCGGATCCACCACCACGGCGTCCAGCTCCTCCTTCGACGCGGAAGTGAGGCTCCACTGCTCGACACTCATGGGATAGAAGTCGTGGGAGGGCCCCGGCACGTTGCGCCGGGCGAACGAAATGCTCATCGCGCTGGATTCCACGCAGATGATACGGGAAAACGCCTGCGACAGGAAGGCGGCGAACAGGCCCACCCCGCAGTACAGGTCCGCCGCGGCGCGCCCGTGCACGCCCTCCAGCATCCACGCAACCAGCTTCCCCAGCACGCCGAGGTTGGATTGGAAGAAACAGCCCACGGAAAAAAGGATGCGACGGCCATTCACGGTGACGGCCAGGTCGCGGTGATCGTCCGGCCCTTCCACCGCAAGGACCTCCTCCGACCCGAAGACGGTGAAGCGGTCCAGGCCCGCAGCCGGGGGCGGTGTGCGGAACAGGGGCTGAAGGGCGGGGGCGGCGATGGGGCAGGAGGCCACGGGGACCACGCGCGAGCTTGCCGCCCCCATGTAGCCCAGCCCGCCGGCCCCCGAGACGTGGACCTGCACGCGGTTTCGAGCGCCCCACGGCTCGGACGGCTCGACGCCCGGCTCGCTCAGCTCGATGCCACCCGTGCGTCGAAGCGCCTCGGCGGTGATCGCGGCCTTCTGGCGAAGCTGTTCCTCGTAGCGGATGTGCTGCCAGTCACAGCCGCCGCAGCTGCCGACATGGGTCCCGGCGTAGCGGCAGCCCGGAGAGACGCGCTGGGGGGACGGCTCCAGCACCTCGAGCAGGGAGGCGCGGGCATAGTCCCTTCGCTGCCGCGAGAGCCGGATGCGCACGCGCTCGCCGGGGAGCACCCCCGGCACGAACACGGCCTTGCCGTCCAGGAACCCAAGGCCGTCTCCCCCGGCCACCAGGCGCGAGATGGTGAGCTCCAGGGTCCCGGCCAGGGCGCTCGCGGTCACGGGAAAAACCGTTCCTCCACCATGGCGCAGAGGCAGTGGTATACCGGGAGATGAAGCTCCTGGATCTCGAACGTGCGGTCCGCCGGCACGTTGACCAGCACGTCGCAGAGGCTCGCCATGCGTCCGCCCGTTCGGCCCGTGAGGCCCACCGTGGTGATGCCGGCGGCCCGGCAGGCCGCCAGGGCCGCGCGTACGTTGGCCGCATTGCCCGAGGTGCTGATGCCCAGCAGCACGTCGCCGCGGCGCCCGTGCCCCCACGCGGCCTGCGCATACGCGAGCTCGGGCTTCACGTCGTTTCCGAACGCGGAGAGGAGCGCGCTGCCGGCCGCGAGGTTGAGCGCCGGCAGGGCGCCCTGCAGGGAGTCGGCCAGTGTCGAGCCCACGTCAGCGTCCGCTGCCCGAAGCCGCGCCGCGGCATCCGCGGGCAGCTTCCTCGGCCGGAGGTATCCCTTCATCAGCTCGCCCACGATGTGGTCGGCGTCCGCCGCGCTTCCCCCGTTGCCGCACACCATGAGCTTTCCTCCCGCGGCGAAGCAGGTTTCCAGCGCGCGGTACGCGGCCTCGATGGCCGGGCGGCAGGGTGCGAGGACGGGGTAGCGGTGCAGCAGCTCTTCAAGGAAGCTCATGTAATTCCTTTCGCGGGCGCGGAGGACGGTGCGGGCGGCGGGTCGGGGTATCTCGCGGGGGCGCGGCGAGCCATGCCGTCCACTGCCACGGACAGCGCGGCGAAATCCCCGATGCTCTCCCCCAGCCGGGCCGGCACCACCTCGCACACCGACGCCGCGCCCGGCAGCGCCTCGCGGGCGATCTCCCCTGCCATGGAGGGCTGGAGGAAACGGTGACAGCGCACGAAGATTCCCCCGATCACGATGCGCTGGGGATTGAGGATGTCGATCAGGATGGACAGTCCGCGGCCGAGCCACCTCCCGCTCACGGAAAGGATCTCGGCGGCCAGCGCATCTCCGGCCTCGGCCGCCTCCCCCACGGTGCGGGCGGTGATGGATTCCAGGTCGGCGGGATCCGGGCAGAACGCCACGGCACGCCCGGCGGCGAGCTCGTCCCGGGCCCGCTCGCGCGCGTAGTTGGCGATTCCGCCGCCGCTCGAGAAGCCTTCGAACGATCCGCGTTTGCCGTACCCCTCGGGGCCGTCTTCCGCCAGGCGCACGTGTCCTACCTCGCCGCCCAGGTCGTTGGTCCCCTCGTAGAGCCTGCCGTCCAGGATGAGGCCGCCGCCCATGCCGGTTCCGAACGTGAGGAACACCATGTTGCGGGTGCCCGTGCCCGCGCCATAGCGCCATTCGGCCAGCGCGCAGGCGTTGGCGTCGTTCTGGAGGAACGCGGGGCAGCCCAGCGCCCGCGCCAGCTCGGCCGCCACGGGAACGCGGTCCCAGCCCGGGAGGTTCGGCGGGGAAAGGAGGAGGCCCGCGTTGCTGTCCAGCGGACCGCCGCAGCTCACGCCGGCCGCGACCGGGGGCTCCGCCAGCCGGGTGTCCGCGAGCAGCTGCCGGCATTCCTTTCCCGCCCGTTCCAGCGTCTGCCTCCACGGGCGGGACGAGGGCTCGGTGGCAAACGCGCGGCGGCCCAGGATTCGAAGCCCCCCGGGCCCGGCGCGTCCCGCGATGACCGCGGTCTTGGTACCCCCGATATCGATCCCGAGCAGCAGCCCGTCTGCCTGTGACATGCGCGCGGAGTGTAGCACCGCGGGCGCCCTGCGCCAATGGAGGCGCCGGGCGCGTGCAGGTGGCGGCGAGCGGTAACAGAAAAGCTACATTTCTGTAGGCAGTCGGGGTAGAATCCTACATCTCCGTACCGGTTGCCCGTCGGGCGGCACTGTCGGCATTCCACTCTATTTCTTTCGCACTAAAGAGATACAGAACAACTATCCCGCTGGCATGTTTCTTGTACACTAGGGGCGGGGACGAATATCCCCACCCTTCCTGCGGCTTTCGGCCGAAGCCCGGGAGGGGTTATTAAACCCTAACCAAGGAGGAAAAAATGGCCATCGGCAAGACACCGAAAGAGGTGGTTTCCTACATCGCCACCGAGAAAGTCCAGGTCGTGGACCTGCGCTTCATGGACTTCCCCGGCCTGTGGCAGCACTTTTCCATTCCCGCCCACGAGCTGACCGAGGAGGTCTTCGAGAAGGGGCTGGGCTTCGACGGCTCCAGCATCCGCGGCTGGCAGGCCATCAACGAGTCGGACATGCTGGTCAAGCCGGTGGCGGAGACGGCGTTCCTGGACCCGTTCCTGGCGGCCCGCACGGTGTCCATCGTGTGCAACATCCTCGACCCTATCACCGGGGAGGACTACACCCGAGATCCGCGCAACATCGCCCGGAAGGCGGAGGCCTTCCTCAAGGGAAGCGGCATCGCCGACACGCCGTTCTTCGGTCCCGAGTGCGAGTTCTTCATTTTCGATGACATCCGCTACGACCAGAACGAGCACGAGGGCTACTACCACATCGATTCCGCGGAAGGCCGCTGGAACACCGGCCGCCAGGAGAACCCCAACCTCGGCTACAAGATCCGCTACAAGGAAGGCTACTTCCCGGTTCCGCCCAATGACACGCTGCAGGACATCCGCAGCGAGATGATGCTGACCATGGAGTCCATCGACATCCCCATCGAGGCGCAGCACCACGAGGTGGCCACCGGCGGCCAGTGCGAGATCGACATGCGCTTCAACAACCTGCTCACCATGGCGGACAACGTGCTGAAGTACAAGTACGTGGTGAAGAACACCGCCAAGAAGCACGGCAAGGTGGCGACCTTCATGCCCAAGCCGCTGTTCGGCGACAACGGCAGCGGGATGCACGTGCACATGAGCTTCTGGAAGGGCGGCAAGAACCTCTTCGCCGGGGACGGCTACGCGGGGCTTTCGCAGACCGCGCTGCACGCCATTGGCGGGCTGCTGAAGCACGCCCCGTCCATCCTGGCCTTCGCCACGCCGACCACCAACAGCTTCAAGCGGCTGGTGCCCGGGTTCGAGGCGCCGGTCAACCTGGCCTACTCGCGCAGGAACCGCAGCGCGGCCTGCCGCATCCCGATGTACTCCACCTCGCCCAAGGCCAAGCGCGTGGAGTTCCGCTGCCCCGACCCGAGCAGCAACCCCTACCTGACGTTCGCCGCCATGCTGATGGCCGCCGTGGACGGCATCCAGAACAAGATCGACCCGGGCAAGCCCTTGGACAAGGACATCTACGACCTGCCCCCCGAGGAGCTTGCCGCGGTGCCCAAGACCCCGGGCTCGCTGCGCGAGGCACTGGCCGCCCTGCAGAACGACCACGACTACCTGTTGAAGGGGGACGTGTTCACCCCGGATGTCATCGAGACCTGGATCGGCTACAAGATGAAGAACGAGGTGCAGGCCCTCGATCTGCGGCCGCACCCCTGGGAGTACATGCTCTACTTCGACATCTGAGAACGAGCTTTCCTCGGATCCATCCTTCCGTTCCTTCATGCCTACGGCCCCGGGCGCCGCACGCACCCGGGGCCCTCTTTTCTCCGAGTTTGCGGGTGTTAGGAGACGGCCATCTCTTGTAGCCTCCGCAAGAAGCATTGCATTCCAGTCAGGTATCTGGTATGATCGAGACAATTACCTACCCTTTCCAATCAACATAGGGTGCGCAACGGCCCCTCGGGGTGGTTGTTCGCACACCGCGAGGGTTCAAGCATGGCGAACACGCTCGCTTCCATAGTCAAGGCCTACAACGGGGATGCGTCGAGACTCATGGACATCCTCATCGACATCCAGTCGGAGCGGGGGCACCTGTCTGACTGGACGATCGACCAGGTTGCAAAAGCCCTCGAAATCCCGCGAGTGGACGTGGAGCAGACGGTCTCCTTCTACCATTTCTTCACCAAGGAGCCCCGGGGCAGGTACGCAGTCTACCTGAACGACAGTGTCGTGGCAGGGTTTGCCGGCCGTGACCTCGTCAGGGCGGCATTTGAAAAGGCCGCGGGGTGCCGTTTCGGCTCGGTCTCCCCGGACGGGTTGATCGGGCTGTTCGATACCTCCTGCATGGGCATGAACGACCAGGAGCCCGCGGCACTCATCAACGAGCAGGTCTTTCCGCGTCTCGACCCCGAAAAGGCAGAACGGCTGGTCGCCGGCATGCGGGCGGGCATGGACATCGAGACGCTGAAGGGAAGCGACTACGGTGACGGGCAGAACTCGAATCCGCTCGTGCGGTCCCTGGTGCGGAACAACATCATGCGCAGGGGAGAGGTGGTCTTCTCCGAGTATTCCCCTGGCCGCGCCCTGCACAAGATCTCCACAATGACCCCCGCGCAGGTCATCGCCGTCGTGAGCTCTTCCAGCGTCCGCGGGAGGGGCGGCGCGGGCTTCCCCACCGGCTTGAAATGGGAGTTGGCGCGAAAGGCACCGGGGGACGTGAAGTACATCTTCTGCAACGCCGACGAGGGGGAGCCCGGCACGTTCAAGGACAGGGCCATCCTCACCGAGGTGCCGATGCTCGTCTTCGAGGGCATGGCCGTGGCGGGCTACGCGGTGGGCGCGCGCCACGGAATCCTGTACCTGCGAAACGAGTACCGCTACCTGCGCGCGTACCTGGAGCGGACGCTCGAGGAGATGCGGCAGCGCGGGTTCCTCGGCCCCCTTGTCGTCGGAAAGTCCGGCTTCGAGTTCGACGTGAAGATCCAGTTCGGCGCGGGCGCCTACGTCTGCGGCGAGGAGTCGGCGCTGATCGAATCCGCGGAAGGCAAGCGGGGAGAACCGAGGGACCGCCCTCCGTTCCCGGTGGCAAAGGGATATCTCCAGAAGCCGACGGTCGTGAACAACGTGGAGACGCTGTGCGCCGTGGTGAAGATCGTGCTCAACGGCGCCGAGTGGTACGGGGCAATCGGCACGAAGGAGTCCAAGGGCACCAAGGTGATCAGCGTGTCCGGGGACTGCGGCAGGCCCGGCGTGTACGAGATCGCGTGGGGATTCACCGTGAACGACGTCCTGGGGATGGTGCAGGCCACGGACGTGCAGGCCGTGCAGGTGGGCGGCCCTTCGGGGTCCTGCATCGGCCCGGCGGAGTTCAACCGCGTGCTCGCCTATGAAGACCTCGCCACCGGGGGGTCGCTCATCGTCATTGGCGCCGGCCGGGACCTCGTCAAGGAGGTGGTCCTGAACTTCGCCCGGTTCTTCCGGGAAGAATCGTGCGGCTCCTGCGTGCCCTGCCGGGCGCTGACGGCCATGTCGCAGGTGGTACTGGAAAAGATCGTCGCCGGAAAGGGCCGCCGCGCCGACCTTGAAGCGTTCCGCTCGTGGGCGTCGATCATGCAGAAGAACCGCTGCGGCCTGGGGCAGACCGCCTTGAACCCCATCGTGACCACGCTCAAGAACTTTCCCCAGGCGTACGACGCGCTCGTCCCCGCGGCGGACGAGGCGTTGAACCCGGGGTTCGACCTCGCGGCGGCCGTGGCGGACTACGACGCCGTGGTGGGACGGTAGGAGGAAGCACCGCATGGCAAAGCTCGTGACATTCTCCATCGACGGAAAGCCCTGCCTGGCCGCCGCGGGCGCGCAGCTCGTGGCCGCCGCGACGGAGAACGGCCTCTACATCCCCACCCTCTGCAATTATCCCGGCATCCCTCCCAAGGGGGCCTGTCGGATCTGCACCGTGCGGATCAACGGGAGGCTGGCCACCGCCTGCACCTCGCGGGTCATCGCGGACATGAAGGTCGACGCGATCACCCCCGAGCTGGAGGAGTTCCGCGCCTCGGTGGTGGAAATCCTCTTTGCCGAGGGAAACCACCTCTGCCCTTCCTGCGAGAAGAGCGGCAGCTGCGAGCTGCAGGCGCTGGGCTATCGATATCACATGACGGCGCCGCGTTTCCCCTATGCCTTCCCCAAGCGGGGCGTGGAGGCGTGGCACCCGAAAATCCTGAAGGACCACAACCGCTGCATCCTGTGCAAGCGCTGCATTCGGGGCATCCACGACGACCGTGGCAGGACGATCTTCGCCTTCGGCAAGAGGGGAGACCGCCTGGTCATCAACATCGACCCCGAAACGTCGCGCGACATCGGTGATGCCCTGGTGAAACAGGCGGCCGAAATGTGCCCGGTGGGGGCGATTCTCCAGAAGGAGAAGGGTTTCCAGGTGCCGATAGGCCGCCGGAGATTCGATCACCACCCGATCGGCTCCGACATCACCGAAAGCCGGTAGGGAGCTCGAATGCCGCAGAAAAAGATCGTCGCAACCGTTTCTCTCGCCGGGTGTTTCGGGTGTCACATGTCGCTCCTGGACATCGACGAACGGATCCTGGACCTGATCGAGGTGGTCGAGTTCAACAAGTCCCCGATCAACGACATCAAGTCGTTCACCAGGGAATGCGACATCGGGCTGGTAGAGGGCGGATGCTGCAACGACGAGAACGTCCACACCCTCATCGAGTTCCGAAGGCACTGCCGAGTCCTCGTGGCGCTGGGCGAGTGCTCGATCATGGGAGGCCT